>Ga0233425_10010152_pt1 | contig 11589 bp, 9 predicted proteins | sample Watercolumn_Towu_2_FD_181712 | JGI IMG/M metagenome (GOLD analysis project Ga0233425, IMG submission 181712) | Freshwater microbial communities from Lake Towuti, South Sulawesi, Indonesia - Watercolumn_Towuti2014_140_MG | ecosystem: Environmental > Aquatic > Freshwater > Lake | place: Indonesia...
GCTGGGCGCCCGCTACGTGTTCAACGCCTCAGATCAGGAGATCGACCTCACGGGTCTGCTCTGCCTGCACGACACCGCCGGTCCCTGCGCCAACCCGGTGAAGGACTCGCTACGCGCCAAGACCACCGGCGATAGCCGCGTGACCATCACCACGATCTACGGCACCCGCGCCCTGTCCGGCCGAACCGCTGCCGTCCTGGCCTGGCACCTGGAATTGAACGAACGTCTCGGCGGCGCGGTCGAGGTGCTGACACCGGGGGCGTAGAGCCGCTTCGGATCAGCGGCTCGGATCCACGGCGATCCCGATGCGCTACTCCGCGCGAGAGCCGTCCGGGCAGAGGATTCGCACGTGCAGGTGCCCGTCGTGCCCTGAGACGTGCCGGACCACGCCGGTGTCCTGGCGCTCGGCGCGGCTGCCCTCTGGGGGGAACCAGCGCACGGCCTGCTCGGGGGTCAGGCGCTCGTTCTCGATGGCCCAGGCGCGCAGGCGTGCGATGTGGACCCGGTCCAGCAGGATCAGGTCGACCTGGTCGGAGACCAGCAGGGTGGCGATCAGGTCGAAATTGGTCTCCAGGTCGAACTCATTCGCGGGAAACGGCAGTATCCCCTTGGGTTGGAACCTGCCGGTCCGGTACAGCCCGAGGTCTACGTCGACCCCGCCACGGTGGGTGCGGTGCGGCGGGAGCACGCCTCCGCGCTGCCGGGAGAGATCACCGACCACCAGCGGGCTGGCGTCGGGGTACAAGGTCCGCATCGCGACCGCAGTCTCCATCACCAGATCCACGAGCGCGGGCGCCCCCCAGGCGGTGTCCTTGTTCATCAAGGTGTAGAGATCGGAGAGGACCGGGAGCCGCACACCGCCGACCAGCGCCTGATCGGAGCAGCCGAAATCGCCGCGCCCCGTGTCCGTGGTCCCTGGGCCCCCGGCCGCCGCGGGTGGAGCGGCGCACAGCAGGGCGAGGCAGGGGAGAAGGACACGAAGATCCAAGGCACCTCCGGACCCCAACAGCGTAGCCCGCTCGACGAATCGCGCAAGACAGCCCTCGCAAGTAGTTCTTTCGTTTCTCCGTATGGGGCATCCGGAGAGGAATGTGGGTGGCTGCCATTGACTTGTCAATACAATCGTCTCGGGACGCAACTGTGGGCTCAGCGGGTCGCGGGGGTCGCCCCGGACCTGGCCTGGCTCGCCGCGGGCGAACCACCCGCGATCGGGCGCACACGGTAGACTCCGGGCGGCGCCCCCGCGGGGCTCACGAGCCGTGCACGCCAGGGCTCGGACAGCTCGATTTCTTCGGGCGTTCCATCCCTCCCGAGGGGTCGCAGGCCGCCTTCGGGGCTGGCGTTGAGGAGCAACTCCACGTCGTCGGGACCCAGGCAGGGATCGAGGGGCTGAGAGGGCGGGATCACCGGCTCCAGATCGTGCCGCAGGAGCACCATCGCGTAGTGGAACAGCGGCACCTCGGCGCGCCCGGTGACCACCACGTGATGCAAGCTGCCGTCCGGAGGCAGGGCGTTCCAGGACCAATCCACGAACCTCTCGAGGTCGCGCAGGGAGCGGGTGCGGCTGTCGTCCTGCTGGCCGATCGTGCGCAGATGCACGAGGTCGGGGCACAGCAGGCGTGACAGGCCACGGGCCGGCATGTACCAGGGCGCGGGCAGCACCCCATGCGCCCCGAGGCCCAGGACGGCGAGCGCGACGCCCACGGCGGTCACGGCCCGCGCGTGCGTCCAGCGCGAAGCGGTGAGGCCCACCGCGGCGACCACGGCCAGGGAGGGGATGAGCGGGAGGGCGTACCACTCCGCTTTGCGGGTCATCCAGCCATAGGCCGCGAGCGGCACCAGCAGCCAGGCCAGCAGCGACCAGCGGCGCCGCAGCGCGCCCGACAGCAGGCCCGGCAGCCCGAGCAGCAGGGCCGTCGCGGCGAACGGCCCGAGGTAGGCGCTCCAGATCAGCGCGATGTAGGCGAGGTGCGTGCCCAGGAAGGTCGCGATGGGGCCCATCCCCGGGGCCGCGGGCACAGCCCCGGCCGAGCCCTCCTCGAAGCCGAAGAGGATGTGGCTCAGCCCGCCCCGGACCCACTCGTGGTCGAGCAGCGCCAGGAAGGTCGCCAGCACGATCGTCGCGATGGCCACGGGGCGCCAGCTCGACCGACCGGCCCGCCGCTGCTCGATCACCCCGGCGCCGACCTCGATCAGGAAGGGGACGGCCACCGCCAGCCCGGTCCCCACCGCCTCGGAGAAACCCTCCCCGCTGCGCACCGCGGTCCAGGCCAGCGCCAGCCAGGCCAGGGCGGGCAGCGGCCGCGTGAACCCCCGCGAGCGCAGCAGGCTCCAGATCGAGGCGGCTGTGAGGGCGGTCACGGGGAGGTAGCCTTCCACGGCGAGCGTGTAGCGGATGAGCGCGGGGCTCTGGGCGCACAGCGCCGCCGCCAGCAAGCCGGTCCAGGGACCATGGGCCTCCCGCGCCACGCCGTAGACCGAGACGATGAGCAGCAGCACGTAGCCGAGCATCACGAGGGCGGGGACCTCGACGTGCCCTGGAACCAGCCACGCCGCCGCCGCCGCGAGCGCGAGGCTGTGGGGCATCTCAACCCAGTAGGAACCCTTGAAATCTCCAACGAGGCCCGAGAGCCTCCCGTGGCCGAGCTCCCGCAGCACCGCCGCGGGCTCGGACCAGGGGATCGGCTCGCGTCGCGGGCATGCGTACGCCCAATTGCCGCGGATCACGGCGTCCGAGGTCTCCCGGTAGCCGTCGAACACGTGGATCATACGCGGCACCAATTCCCAGGCGTTGTGCTGGGAGCGGGGCGGGATGGGCGAACCCCGAAGCTGGCCCAGATCGTGGCGAGCGAACAGGAGCAGGAGGACCGCCAGGCCCGCGAGCGGCAACCAGGACCCCCCACGACGGAAGACCCAGAGTACCCCCTGCTGGCCGCCGGCGTGCCACGACCGGATCGCGGAGAGGATCGAGGTGTGAACCGCTCCGGCGCGGGTGACGAACGGAGGGGGCACCACCGGCATGCGGTTCCATACCGTCGTGGCACCGACCCATCAAGCGCGCGTACCCGGGTGGCCCGCGCCGGCTCCCACCACGCCGCGACACCGGCTGGTGGTGGTACCGCACCCCCCGCCGCGTCCGCTCGCCGTGCGCCCCGGCGGCGTGGCCAGCCTGCGATACCCCGGCTACGCTGCCCACCTCCTCACCCACAGCCCGGAGGTCGAGGATCATCCCTCGTCCGCCCGCCCGGTCCTGGCATCCGCTCACCAGGGGTGTGGTCGGTCTGCTGGTCTCGGCGGGCCTGCTGGCGGCGGTGGAGGGAACCTTCAGGCTCGCCGGCTGGGCGCCGCCGGGGTCCGAGCCCTCCCCGCTGCTGGCCCAGGAGATCGACTTCTCGCCCGTGCAGCCCGGGCCCGAGCCTGGGACCCTGACCTTCATGCCCATGGGGCCCCACAACCCCTCGACGCGCTGGACCACCACCACCACCGTCGCACCCGCGGGGCTGCGCATCGTGACCTTCGGTGGATCCACCACCTACGGCCTGCCCTTCACTCCGTTCGAGAGCTTCTCGGGGCTGCTGCAGCGCGCCCTGGTGGCGCTGGGGACGGGACGTCCGGTCGAGGTGGTCAACGCCGGCGTCTGCTCCATGGGTTCGGCCGGGGTCCTGCAGGTCGTTCGAGCTGTCCTGCGGTCGGGCTCGCCCGACCTGCTGGTGGTCTACTCCGGCAACAACGAGTACCTCGACCGGGCCGCCATCGCCCTGGCCGCCCGTGAGACGCCGCCGCTGGGGCGCTGGATACGGGGACCACTCGGTCGCTTGCACCTCTTCCGCTGGTTGGACATCCAACTCAGGCCGCGCCACGCCCCCCCTCCGGTTGGGCCTCACCCCACCATGGGGGAGGTCCTGCGGCGGCCCATCTCTCCCGAGGAACGGCAGATCGTGCAGGAGCGCTACCGGCGCAACCTGACGGCGCTGGCGAAGGCGGCTCGGGAGGCGGGGGTGCCCGTGCTGCTGTCGACGGTCCCGACCAACCTGCGCGACGTGTGCCAGGCGTGTGGCGATGGACAGGTCGGGGAGGTGGAGGAGAAGGCGCTCGCGGCCATCGAGGGCGCCGCCGCCGCGGGAGACGCTGGGGCGGTGAAGCGACTGGCTCGCGGGGCGGAGGCGCTGGCGCAGGACGAGGAGGGGCAGGTGCGCCTGGCCCGGGCCTTCCTGGCCGTGGAGGATACCGTCGCGGCCCGGCGCCACTTCGAGCAGGCCGAGCAGCTCAGCCGCTTCGCCATCCGCGGCGACGACCTCCTGCGCGAGGTGGTCCGGGAGGTCGCGCGGGCCGAGGGCACCGCGCTGTGCGATGCCGCGCACGCCTTCGACACCGCCGCGGAGTGGGGCATCCCGGGTCGGGACCTGTTCGATGATCCGTGCCATCCCAACCTGCGCGGCCACCTCCTGCTCGCGCGGACCATGCTGGATTGCATCCTCGCGGAGGATCTGCTCGGGCTCGACGCCCGAGAGCCGGCCCAGGTCGCGGCGGCCGCGGCCTCCCTGGAGGAGCCGAACGCGGTCGACTGCCCATGGCGGCTGGATCGGAGCGGGACCACGGCGCGCGCGCCCGCGACCGACAGCGTCCGCCTTCTTCCCTGCGATCTGGCCCTGCACGGGCACCGCGCCTTCATGGCGCAGGACCTGGCCGGCGCGAGGGGGTTCTACCGCGCGGCGCGCCAGGCGGGTGGCGCGGCGGGCTGGTTGCTGCTCGACGAGGGGCTCGTGGCCCGCCTCGACGGCGACCTGTCGGGCGCCCGCGCGTCGTTCGCGCAGGCGGCCGCCATCATCCCCGACGATCCCGACCTCCTGAACTTCCTCGCCATCACCGGCGGAGACGCCGCTGCCCCGGAGGCCGGGTCCGCGGCGGGTTCCACCTCCCCGTGACGATCGCTCCCGCCTCCCATCGTGACGGCATTTGCCAGAATCTTGACTACTTGTGACCGATCGATTTCGTACTGATCATACCACACTGCACTCCCGCCTGAACCCGAGGTGCTCGCATGTCCCGTATGGTCCACCGCGCCGCGCTGCTCCTGCTCACCACCGCCTGCGCCACCGGTCAACAAGCCGCGCCCCAACTCGACCTGGGCTCCCACGAGGCACTGTCCCTGGCTGAGGAGATCTCCTACGATCAGTTGTTCTCGGTCACCGGCCCGGTCGTTGGCCACGGGGTCGACGGGCTCCGTACGGTCCGGGTCCACCTCGACGAGGCGGGGATGGCCCACACCCGGGTCCAGCAGACCGTGGATGGCGTCCCCGTCTTCGGCGGCGAGGCCATCGTGCACCTCACGCGCGAGGGCGGCCTGTACGCCATCACCGACGCCCTCGTTCCGGACATCGCGGTGGACACCACCCCGGACTACACCGCCGAGGAGGCCATCGACCTGGCGGTCGAGCTCTCCGTCGGCGGCTGGGACAGCCTGACCGCGGATCCCGTGGCCGCGCTGTGGGTCCTGCGCCACGACGGGCGCGACCATCTCGCCTGGCAGGTCCGCCTGCACCAGATGGACGGCTCGGCGTTCGAGGGCATGCCCGTACTCTTCCTCGACGCCCACGACGGCGCCCTGGTGTGGTCCTACGACGACCTGCGCTCGGCCTCCTGCACCGGCACCACCAACTACTACGGCAGCGTCGGGTTCGATTGCTACTACGACAGCGCCACCGCAGCCTACTACACCGAGGACACCACCGATCTGGTCGGCGCCTACACCTGGGACCAGACCACCAGCGGGCTGTACTACCTCGACAGCACCAGCACCGCGTTCGCCACCGACACCGTCACGATGAACGGCGTGGAGGGCTACTACGTGGCCGGCCAGGTGCACGACTACTGGCGCGACGTCCACGGCCGAGACGGGCTCGACGGCGCCGGCGGGCCGGGCGGCGTCACCTCCCACGGCTACGACTTCGTGGCGGTCACCACCAGCTACTCCCGCAACTACGCCAACGCCTACTGGGATCCCACCAACGAGGTCATCGTGCTCGGCGACGGCGACGGCCGCACCCTGGGCCCCACCTCCACACTGGACATCGTGGGGCACGAGTGGGGTCACGGGATCAACCAATACGAAGCCAACTTCACCTACTCTGGAGAGTCGGGTGGCCTCGATGAGTCCTACGCCGACATCGCCGGCGCCATGGCCGAGGGTTGGGTCACCGGGATCGGCGCCGAGACCTGGGACATCGGCGAGGACGCCTATACCCCCTCCACCTCGGGCGACGCGCTGCGCTACATGGACGATCCGGCCGCGGACGGCATCTCGCTCGACTACTACACCAGCGCCGCCTCCTCCACCGATCCACACTACAGCTCGGGTATCGGCAACCTGGCCTTCTACCTCGGCTACGCCGGCGGCACCCATCCCCGCGGCAAGAGCACCGGCGCGGTCGTGGGCATCGGCGATGCCGCCATGGACATCTGGACCGACGCCCTCACCTCGTACATGACCTCCAGCACCAACTACGCGGCGGCTCGCACCGCCACGCTGAACGCCGCGGCCGCACTGTACGGCACCTCGTCCACCGAGTACGACACCGTGGGCGACGCCTGGACCGCCGTGGGTGTCGGAGGCGCCACCTCCACCTGCACGGTCGCGACCGAGACGGGCTCCCTGTCGAAGAAGGGGAGGTCGGCCTACGAACCGTCCTCCTCGGGCGTGGCCGTCACCGTGGCCACCCAGACCCTGAACCTGACCGGTCCCTCCGGCAGCAACTTCGATCTCTACCTCCAGAAGGTGAGCGGCCGAAGCTGGGTCACGGTGGCCTCCGCCAAGACCTCCTCGACCAACGAGAGCATCGCGTACACCGGCACTTCGGGCACCTACCGGGCCATGGTGTACTCCAGCAGCGGAACTGGCAGCTACACCGTCTCCTGGTGTCGCTGATCCCGGTACCGGGTTGCCGGCGAGCGCCGCTTCCCCCCTACTTCCCCACCCCCACCACCTCCCGCGCCCCGGCCAGCGCCTCGGGCGAGAGCGCGATGTGCCCCGCCTTGGCCACCACCGCCTGCCCGTCGCCGACCACCCACTCCAGGAACGCCCGGAGAAGGGGATCTTCGGGAGTTCCGCGGGTCACGAGGAACAGGTCGCGGACCAGCCCCGCGGGGTAGCGTCCCGCCGCCGCGGCCGCGTCCAGGGCGGGCAGGTCCGCGCATGCGGCTTCGTCTGTGGCGATGGCGTCGTCGTCGTCCAGATCCACCGGCAACACCGCCAGCCCCGAGATCGGTCGTCCGCCGCCGGGGTCGTAGGCGGTGCTGGCGTTGGTGTAGCCGAGGCCCCAGGGGTCGCGGCGCACCACCTCCGCCAGGCCCGGGTCGCCGAAGACCCCCACCCCAGCCAGGGCGTCCGGGTCCAACCCGAGCCAGGTGGCCAGGACCTCGTCCGTGCCACAAGCATCAGCGCGCGTGTAGGCCCGCAGCGGGGCCGTGCCGGTCGCCGGGGCCAGCATGGCCCAGTTCGGATCCGCGCGGCCGCCCCCGTACAGCGCCGCGGCCTCCCGGCGGGAGATCCCCCGCGCGCGAAGCTCCTCGAGGGCGGGGTTGTCGTCGCTGGCGATGATCACCACGGCGTCCCGGGCCACGGGCAGGGCCCAGGCACCCCGCGCGACCTCCTCGGCGCTCGGCGCCCGTGAGAGCATACCGAGGTCCACGAAGCCGTCCAGCACGTCCACCGCGCCCCTGCCCGAGCCGCCCGCGGCCACGTGCAGGCGCACGCCGGGGTGCAGCGCCATGAAGGCGTCGGCCCAGCGCACCGCCAGTGGGTAGAGCGCCCAGGCCCCCGAGAGTGACAACTCGCCGGTGAGCGTGGAGGGCGGCGGCGCGGCCGGGGGCGACTGGCAGCCCCAGAGCACGGCCGTGAACAGCAGCGCGCGCCTCAACTGATGGTCCCGCTGAGGTACTGGCGGGTCAGGGGGTGCTGCGGGTTGCCGAAGACCTCCTCGGCCGACCCCTGCTCGATCAGCTCCCCCAGGTACAGGAACAGCACGTGGTCCGCCAGGCGCCGGGCCTGCCTGAGGATGTGGGTGACCATCACGATGGTGTAGCGCTCCTTCAACGCCAGGAACCGCTGCTCGATGTGGAGGCTGGAGTGAGGGTCCAGGGCGGAGGTGGGCTCGTCGCACAGCAGCACCTCCGGCTCCACCGCCAGGCCGCGGGCCAGGCAGAGCCGCTGCTGCTGGCCGATGGACAAGGCCGAGGCCGGGGTGTGCAGGCGGTCCTTGACCTCCTCCCACAGAGCGCCTTCGCGCAGGGTGTGCTCCACGATCCGGTCGAGCGTGGCCCGGTCACGGGTGCCGTGCAGGCGCGGGCCGTAGGCCACGTTGTCGTAGATGGACATGGGCAGCGGGCAGGGGCGCTGGGCCAGCAGGCCGACCCGCTTGCGGATCTCGGTCACGTAGTGGGCCGGGTCGTGGATCTCCTGCTCGCCCACGAAGATCTGCCCCGAGACCGTCACCCCCTCGCGGGTGTCCACCAGGCGGTTCAGGCTGCGCAGCAGCGTGGTCTTGCCGCAGCCCGAGGGCCCGATGATGACGGTGATGCGCTGCGCCGGGATGTCCGCCGTGATGTTCTTCAGCCCGTAGGACGAACCGTACTTCACGCAGAGATCGCGGATGCGGAGGTGGGTCTCGGGGGGCATGGCGGCTCCAGGACTACCGGACGACGTTCTTGACCAGCCGTCGGGTGAGCAGGCGGCAGGCGAGGCTGATGCCGAGGATGACGACGGTGAGGATCAGGGCCGAGGCGTAGGCCCGCGCCTGCACGGCCGGGAACGGAGTCCCGAGCTGGAAGAAGATGGCCAGGGGGAGGGTGGCCGCGGGCTGCAGCAGGGAGGTCGGTACCGCGTCGGTGAAACCCGCGGTGAAGAGCACCGCCGCCGCATCGCCGATGCCGCGGCCCATGGCCAGCAGCACCGCCGTCACCAGCCCGGGCAGGGCCTGGCGCACCACCACCCGCACCGCCGTCTCCCAGCGGGTGGCCCCCAGCGCGTAGGAGGCCTCCAGCAGGTCGCGCGGCACCATCCGGACCACCTCGTCCAGCGAGCGGGCCATGATGGGCAGCATCAAGAGCGCGATGGCGAGGATGCCGGCGAGCAGGGAGGCCCGCAGGCCGAAGAGCAGCATCAGCGTGAAGCCGAAGGCACCGTAGACGATGGACGGAATGCCCCACAGGATGTCGAAGGACAGGCGGGTCAGGGTGGCCAGGCGCGAGCGCGCGTCGCGCCAGGTGTTGAGGTACAGCACCACCGGCAGGGCGATGGCCAGGGAGAGCACGGTGGCCCCCAGGGTCAGCCACAGCGAGCCGAGGATGGCGTTGAGGATGCCGCCCTCCTTGCCGAGGTAGTACCCGCCCTTCGGGGTCTGGGTGATCATGTCCAGGCTCATGGCGGGCAGGCCCTTGACGAGGATGACCCCCAGGATCAGGGCCAGGCTCCCGAGCACGAGCACCATCGAGGCCAGCATCAGGCCCTTGAACAGGCCCTCCTCGGCGCGGCGCAGATCCATCAGCGCGCCCTCCGCTCGACGCGGATCAGGATGAGCCGCGAAGCCAGGTTGAAGGCGAACACCAGCAAGAGCAACAGCAGCGACGAGAGCAGGATGGCCGCGTCGTACAGCGGGATGGAGAGCATCTCGCCGTAGTTGTTCGCGATGAGGGCCGGCAGGGGGTAGGCCGGGTCGAGCACCGAGTGGGGGATGCGGGCGACGTTGCCGGCCACCATCAGGACCGCCATGGTCTCCCCGAAGGCCCTGGACACCCCGAGCACCACCGCGGCCAGCACCCCGGCCGCCGCCTTGCGCAGCACCACGAATTTCACTGTCTGCCAGCGGGTGGCGCCCAGCGCCAGCGAGGCCTCGCGGGCTTCGTGGGGGACGGTCTCGAAGACCTCGAGCGACACCCCGATCAGGGTCGGGAAGACCATCACCGCCAGGACGAGCCCGGCCGCGAGCGTGCTGTAGCCGCTGGAGAAGGTGCCGCAGGCGGGGGCGATGTGGTCGCGCACCAGCGGCACCACCACCAGCACGCCCCAGACGCCGTAGACCACCGACGGGATGCCCGCGAGCAGGTCGATGAAGGGCTTGACCAGCTCACGGGTCCGCGCCCGGGCGTACTCCGAGAGGTAGATGGCGGTGAGCAGGCAGGGCGGCACCGCCACCAGGTTGGCCACGCCGGTGACCCACAGGGTCCCCAGGAGGAAGGGCAGAAGCCCGAACTCACCCTTGAGCGGGGCCCAGCTCGTCGAGAGGAGCAGCTCGGAGAGGGGCTCGCTCCGCAGGATGGGCAGGGAGCGCCAGAACAGCCCCCCGATCATGGCCACCAGCAGCAGGTTGCAGAAGCACAGCAGCGCGATCATGACAGCCCGCGCCGCCTTGCTCTTGCGTACGCGCCACCGGATTCCGGGGTCCATCCTGCCTCCTCGGCGGAATCGTCAGGGGGAGGCCGGCGCCTGGAGCAACTGGAGGCTGGCATCCAGGGAGGCCTGGGGCAGTTGGATGTAGCCGGCGTCGGCCACGTATTTCTGCCCGTCGGTCAGCACCCACCGCAGGAAGGCCAGCACCTCGGGCTTCACGGGCACCCCATGCGCCACCAGGTGCAGGGCGCGGGCCGGAGGTGAGGGGTAGCGCCCGTCTCCGATCGCGGCGGCCAGGCTGTCGCGCGTGCCGTAGAAGTCCTCCGCGGGGCTGACCATCCCGTCGCCGTCGAGATCCAGGGGCAGCACGGCCAGGCCCGCCACCGGCTGCAGCGTGGCGGCGTCGTAGGCGAAGCCCACGTTGTTGTAGCCCGCCCCGAGCGGGTCCTTCAGCACCGCGTCGGACAGGCCCGGATCGCCGTAGACGCCCACCCCCTGCAGGTCCTCCTGGTGCCCGCCGAGCCAGGCGGAGAAGGTCTCGCCCGCGCCGCAGGCGTCCGAGCGCGTGTAGACGTGCACCGGGCGCTTCTCGCCGCCGGTCAGCGCGCTCCAGTCCTTCTCGACCTCGCCCTCCTTGCCGAGGAAGAGCGTCTTGAATTCCTCCTGGGTGGCGCCCTGGGCGCGGATCGCGGCGGCGTCGGGGTGGGCGGCGTTGAAGGTGGGGACCACCGCGTCCTTGGTCACGGAGACCCACCAGGCGCCCTTCTCGACCTCTTCGGGCTTGACATCGCGCGAGACCATCCCGAGGTCCACCACCTCGGCCAGCGCGTCGGCCATACCCTTGCCCGCGCCTCCGGCGGAGACGTCGAGCTTGACGTTCGGGTGTAGCTTCTGGAACTCCTCACCCCAGGTCACGACCATGGGGTACAGGGCCCAGGCGCCGGACAGGGTGATGGTGCCGGTGAGCGCGTCAGCCGCCGACACCTCGGCGGGCGGCGTGGCGGCAGGCTGGCAGCCGAGGGCGAGCAGGAAGGACAAAGAGAGAGTACGCATGGAATCCTCACGGGCTGGGGTCGGACAAGCAAAGGTCGTGCCAGCCGGGCTCGGCGGGAAAGCGGGGGCCTCCAAGGCTCCTGTTCAGGCGACGGCACCCGTGTCGGAAGGGTGGGGCCGTGAAATGTCACGGCACGTCGGTTAGCCGAAGC
>Ga0233425_10010153_pt1 | contig 11589 bp, 11 predicted proteins | sample Watercolumn_Towu_2_FD_181712 | JGI IMG/M metagenome (GOLD analysis project Ga0233425, IMG submission 181712) | Freshwater microbial communities from Lake Towuti, South Sulawesi, Indonesia - Watercolumn_Towuti2014_140_MG | ecosystem: Environmental > Aquatic > Freshwater > Lake | place...
AGGCACGCCGCTTCGCGGCGACCTTTCGCGATGGGGTTTCCAAAGGGGAGAATCGCGATTCTCCCCTTTGGCTGTTGGTGCGAATTCACTTCGCACCAACATTGAAATTCCTAAAGTTCTAGGCTGGGACATGGAGAACGCCGCTCGCACTTTTGATTTAAGTCGTTTACCCATGGTGTTACTAACCCAGGTTTGCCCCTTAAGCTTGCAGGTTTTTTGCCAAGACACAGGAGTTACTACTTATAATGAAATAACTTGCAACAAAAATTCCATGCAACAATGGAGAGAGTTTTGTATTAATCGCGATTTTATTCCGTGCGTTTTACAAGCAAATAATTTAGTACCAATGTTGGGCCTTGCGCATACGCGCGCGCTAACCAATAATGAAATCGCAAACAGTAACATGGCAATTCATGCTTTAAGCGCAGCATTGCAGCACCTAAGAATTAATGTCCCAGGAGTTACCAATAGCGAAGTTGACGCCGCTCATGCTGATCCAGATGGCCGTGCTTTTCGATCATAAAATTTTACATCGCCCACGCGGGAATAAACACTATTTTTTGCGCGATATCACAGTAAAAATCACCCAAATAGACATAATAACCCCACTGGGCTTTTGGCTCCTCAGCTAAAAAACTCATCAGATTCCTGATTTTTTTTGCCTGAATCTTTTTTGCGTATGTAACCTCAAATGGGCAAACAAAATCCGAACCAATACGCACTACGAAATCAACCTCAGCTCCGCCGCGCGTGCGCCAATAAGTAATTTCCGATCGTTCAGCAATCAGGCTCAAACGCACTTTTAATTCATTGAGCAACCAATTTTCCAAACGATGGCCAATCAGGGCGGTTTTTTCTAGAACCGCAAAATCATCAATCCCCGTCAAATTACTGATTAGCCCATTATTCAACAAATATCCTTTAGGTGATTTCACCAATTGGCGCAAAGAACTTCCGATAAAAGGATAGATTTCCTCATATAGTAAAGTCGCAATGAGAAAGCCCCGATACTTATTTAAAGTGTCTCGAGAACAACAAAGGCTTTCCGCAATTGCTTGCTCCGAACGCTGCGAACCAGTTTGCTCCGCTAAAATCCGCATCATGTTATTATATAGCCGCAGATCAAAAATCGTTTCTAAATCGCGAATATCTTTTTCAAGATAGGTTTGTAAATAATTAGATAAATATTGCTGCTTTGAATTTTTAGTTGCACTCTGCAATACTTCAGGGAAACCGCCAAAAACCAAAAGTTCGCTGAGCGCCAGAAGAGACTCTTTATACCAGAACAAACATTCGTCAATCTTAAATGCAGGCGGGGCAAAATCAGTTCGTAAAATCTTGTCCGCTAAAGAACTAACAACCTGGTATGCAGGATTAAACAGCTGCATTGCTTCGCGTAAAACAAATTCGTGTACACGAAATATGCAAACCCGCCCCGCGAGTGATTCAGCACTCAATTGATGTAAGCTTAATTGTCCTGAACCCGTTAAAATAAATTTAATAACATCTTTATCATCTTTGTATTCATCATAAAGAATTTTGATTTGTTCAAAAATTGCTGGACATTTTTGTGCTTCATCAATTGCGACCCAAATTTTTCGATCGCCACCAATAATCTGTTTTGCTGCAACTTGAATTAATTCGCGCAATTTCTGCTGCTCGATTTGATCGCGCAATAAACGATCATCTAAATTCAATAACACCCACAAACAATCCGGATGCTGCTGTATAAAATGTTGTACTAACATTGACTTCCCGACGCGCCTTGGACCGAGTAAGGTCGTTACAAAAGAAGCGTTAAAAGATGAATAAACGTTTTCTTGAATGATTCTATTAATGAACACGGCAGCACCATCATGCAATTTGTATAATCAATAATGAAATTTGCATGCAATTTTAGTACTTGAGTATACAAAATGCAAGATTATTATTTGCAACATAGCAAGAAATGGCGGGAAAAACGCGGGAAAAACGCGACCATGCAAAAAATAATTCCAATAAAATCAATGAGTAAGAGAAAACGCAAATTTTCGTTGCCCTAATCCAGCGTCTGCCGATAGCGTTTTAGCCCTATAAACATTGCAATAACCATAAAGAGCATGATTGGCCATAAATCGACCCAGACTTGAGCCAGACCATTTCCCTTCAACATAATGCCGCGCACAATGCGCACAAAATGCGTCAATGGCAAAGCTTCACCAATGCATTGCGCCCACATGGGCATACCCGCAAAGGGAAACATAAAACCACTCAGCAATAACGACGGCAAAAAGAAAAATGACGCTGCTTGTGCAGCTTGTAGCTGGGTCCTCGCAATACTGGAAAAAGTTATGCCGACAGATAAATTAGCCGCAATAAACGGCAAAGCCGATAACAACAATAAGCAAACATTTCCTTCGATCGGCACGGCAAATAAAAAATACGAAGTAATAATAATAATTAAAGCTTGCACATAACCGACCATAATATAGGGCGTGATCTTACCCACCATCACTTCCAGTGGCCGCGCAGGAGTTGACAACACATTTTCTAAAGTTCCTTTCTCTTTTTCCTTCGTAATACAAGCGCTGGTAATCATCACCAAAGTCAACGTTAAAACCACCCCTAATAAACCGGGCACGATATTATACTGCGTAATATTTTCGGGGTTATAGTTGGTATGCGCAACTAAGTCAATGGCAGGTGGCGCGGCGCGCAAAGACTGTAAATTGCCGACTAATAAATGATCAAATACCGTCAGCGGCAACACCCGAATCGCAGATAACGCGCTACCTGTCGCTACCGGATCTGTCGCATCTGCATCAACCAATACTTGTGGTCGCTCACCACGCAATAATTTTCGCGTAAAATCGGTAGGAATGGTAATAACAAACTGAGTTCTGCCTTGCGCCAATAAGCGTTTCGCTTGAGCTTCATCTTTAGCCTCACCGACAATCTTAAAATAATCGGTATTTTGAATTCCGGTTAAAAAAGCCCGGGTAAAGCTGCTGTGGTCTTTGGCGATAATTAATGTGGGCAAATGCTTAGGATTGGTATTAATCGCATAACCAAACAGAATTAACTGCATAATCGGAATGCCAATAACTACAGCCAAGGTTCCTCGATCACGTAACAATTGAATAAACTCTTTGATCACAATGGCAATTAATCTGTGCCAAGAAAAATATTTTGCCAATTCTTTATGGTCTTTTACTGCATTCATTAGTTCCTATGCTCATGTTGATGCTGCGCCAAAGCAAGCAACGCCCCTAACACTCCCAAAAACATGCTGCATAATACCACAAATAATCCGGTAATAAAATCAAGCCCTCTCCAGGCAACGCTGCCATATGAATGAATTAACTTTAAAAACGGACTGGAGATCCACCACCAGACCAGTTGTGTAAAAAATAAAGCGCACAAACCACTCAATAAACCATACCACATACCGCCATACAAAAACGGCAGACGTATCATTGCAGACGACGCACCAAATAAACGCAACAACATCGTTTCCTGCTGCATTGCTTGCACTGTTTTCTTACTCACATGGCTAATGCTTAAAATAATGCCCAAACCAAAAATTACAAATAACGCAATACTAATGCGCTCCCCTAAATCAACAAAATAGTACAGGCGTTTCACCCATGCCATGTCTAACTGAGCTTTTTCTACCGCAGGTAATTGCTCTAATTCAGCCAAAACAGCCATTACCGATGCAGCATCGGGTAAAAACTTAGGCGTAACTATAACGACTGGCGGCAAGGGATTCGCACGTAATTGCTCCAAGGACTGCCCCAAATGACTCTGCAATTCTCGCAACCCTGCCGCCGCAGAAATATATTGTGCTTTTGCAACATTAGAATTACTGCGTATTTTCGCCAATACATCATGAATACTGGCCGCATTAGCGGTGGCATGTAAATAAAGCGTAATCCGTGTCCCCTTATCCCAGTTATCGCTAACTGCAGCTAGGCTCTGCAATCCCAAATGCAATAACAACGCTAACAATAACAACAATCCTAATGCCGCAACCGTTGTGAAAGTCGTCCAGGCATTCCGCCACAAAGACTGCCAACTATTTTTTATAGCGACACAATGCCGCATTAACATCTGCCACAATATATGATGGCGCGGCACATTGGGCGCTTGGTATAAGCGCATGACCTTGATGTGAATCGATTCTAACTTATCCATGTGCCAACGCTCCTTTTTTTAAGGTAAAAATCCGATATGGCATCGCGGCAATTAAAAATAAATCGTGTGTTGCGACTAAAATTGTTATGCCCATTTTGTTTAGCGCACTGAATAATTGCATAACATTAATTGCCGTTCGCTGATCAAGATTAGCCGTGGGCTCATCAGCAAGAATCACTTTTGGCTGGTGAACAATTGCGCGTGCAATTTCTACACGCCGTTGCTCACCAGAAGATAATGTAGTCGGCAAAAGCGATGACTTATCCAGCAAATCCATCGCGGATAAAGCAGTATGCACTTTATCCGCTACTGCTTTTGCCGTCACTTTAACCATACGCAATGGCAGCGCCACGTTATCAAATACTGTACGATCCGCAAGCAATTGTGGCTGCTGTAAAATCAATCCCATCTGTTGTCGCAACTTAGGAACTTGAGATGTACTTAGCCGGGCGGTATTTTTACCATTAATCACAATAGTACCTAACGATGGTTTTTCGATCATCGCCGCCAATTTTAACAAAGTGCTCTTCCCCGCCCCCGAACGTCCAGTCAAAAACGCCATTTCTCCCTCAGCAATACGCAAGCTTACTCGAGTAAGCGCCGTACAACCTGAAGGATAGCGTTTACTAACTGTATCGAAATGGATCATAATTATGCGTCCTATGAACTAAAAACACTGCGATTAATCAATCGGAAAATAAAGCATTAATAAACCCATCTGCGTCAAAAGGCTGTAAATCTTCGATATGCTCGCCAATACCGATAAATCGTACCGGTAAATGCAGTGTTTTTACTACTGAAAAAATAATGCCCCCCTTGGCAGTTCCATCTAATTTGGTTAAACAAATTCCCGTTACGCCAACGGCATCATTAAATTCACGCGCTTGATTGAGGGCGTTTTGTCCAATCGTTGCGTCCAAAATCAATAAAACTTCATGCGGCGCGGTAGCATCAATTTTTTGAATAGTCCTTTTTATCTTTTTCAATTCTTCCATTAAATTCGTTTGCGTATGCAGCCTTCCGGCAGTATCGGCAATCAAAACATCAATGCCCTTCGATTTTGCGGATTGGATAGCATCATAAATCACTGCCGCGCTATCCGCGCCACTATGCTGCGCCACGACCGCGACTTGGTTACTTTTGCCCCAGGAAGCCAATTGCTGAATAGCAGCAGCACGAAAAGTATCGCCTGCCGCCAACATGATTTTCTTTCCCTGTTGTTGCCAATAACGAGTTAATTTACCAATTGTTGTAGTCTTTCCTGCCCCATTAACCCCAACTAGTAACACAATAAATGGTTGTTTGGTTTCATCGAGCAATAACGGTTGATTATAAGGCCATAACATTTCGCGCAAGATTTCACGTAACGCAGTTTTTAATGCAATCGCATTGTTTAATTCTTTGCGGTTAAGCCGTGCCGTTAAATTAGCTATAATTTCCTGAGTAACGACGACACCAAAATCAGCAGCGATGAGACGCGTTTCTAATTCATCCAGCAAAACTTCGTCTATTTCTTTCTTACCCAAAAATAAATGAGCCAAACCTTCGGCCAGGTTTTGCCGCGCACGAGAAATTTTCGTGCGCAACCGTGGAAATAAAGTTTCCTGGGACAACGTTTCTAATGCGCTTAAATTAGTCTTCTTTTTCTTTAAAAACTGAAACATAGCAATCTCCGGAAGGTATTATTCACTGTCGATTGCCCTTTTACAAGCAATAGTAAGGAAATTATAAATCTTTTTTTATCAAATTCATTGATTTTATTAATAATTTTATTTGCATGAGCCATTACTGACCGTTGCTACCATGCAAATAAAATTATTAATAAAATCAATGAATTATATTCTAAACAATTGAATGCCCAATAATATCGTGATGGTTTTGATGTTTCTATAAAACTTTATAAAATTTATCTACGATGAGATTTTTGCGGCATATGAATTAATGCATTCCTAACGCCTGCAGCTGCAAACAAAATCCACCATTTGCAGCCTTTTCGTATGTATGCACCGTCTCAACTATATATTTCCCATTACAATCGCGCCGTATAAAGATGATAAGGTTAATGGTTTCTTGAATTAAGCGCTGCGGGACAATCGCAACCGCCTCCTGAATTAAATCTTCAAGCCGCACGAGAGTTGCTTCAGGGCTATTGGCATGAATTGTGCAAATACCTCCAGGATGCCCGGTATTCCAGGATTTCAATAACTCTAATGCTGCGCCATCGCGCACTTCGCCGATAATGATGCGATCGGGCCGCATACGTAAAGTTCCTTTTACCAAATCACGCATATTCTTCGTACCAGTAGTAACTAATTTCACGCAATCATCAGCAGTAACTTGCAACTCAGGTAAATCCTCTAAAACAATAATTCTCTCATTGCTACCTTTTAATTCGTGCAATAAGGCATTGGCCAACGTCGTTTTGCCCGATCCCGTCCCACCAGCAATCAAAATATTTTTTTTATCTTTGATCGCCTGCTTTAACAAAGTCGCATAATGTAAAGTAATGCTTTTAGCCGCGACGTAATCTTCTAAAGTAAAAACACTAATGGCGCGCTTGCGAATGGTAAAACAAGGCGCGGTCGTTACCGGTGGAAGCCAACCTTGAAAACGCGCGTAACTTTCCGGAAGATCACAGGCAATCTCAGGATATTCGGCATTTGCAATGGCCTGATGATTGGCGGCAACTAAATTAATAATATTTTGCGCTTGCTGCGCATCGATTATAACTTCCGTAAAAAATTTTCCTTTGGTTAACGATTCTGCCCACAATTTGCCATCAGGATTGAGCATTACTTCAATAATATCCTTATCTTCTAATAAAGAAGCGATCGTGTGCCCAAAAGCAGTTTTGAGCATCTTTAAATGGCGGGTTTGTGTAATAGTATTCATAAGACAAAGTCTAATGCAATCGTAGCAATAATAAAACAGCTTTACCTTTTATATTTTGACGCTGTACTGGCCCGAAATAACGGCCGTCAAAAGATCTCTCGCTATTCGTACTGAGTAATAAATATTGATCTACAGTTAAATAACCACAAAAATCAACCTGCGGTATTTTTTTATTTGTCGCATAAAAAACCAAAACGTTAGCGACTTTATTCTGGTTAATCCAAAGCGTATTTTTACGCTTACACACCCAGTCTCCCGGCAAACCCAATACATGTTTCATCAACAAATGATTCCCTGGCCCCCAATGTTGCATACTTAAAAACTGTTGGGTTGTAAACGGCGGATAAAATACCACTATGTCATTGCGCTGGATTTTTTTTGCGGGAATAACCACATATACCCCGCGCGACATGCTTTTTGAAGCATTATAAACCAGACCAAAGCCTAAGTGTTTTAACACCAAAATACATAGCTGCAAAACAATGATAGTCGCTAAAGATATAAATAGAACTTTGAATTTCGGCATATACCGCTTGCACTTGAAGATGCGAGAGAAATAAAATCATTTACATCATATTGCAAGCGTGCTTCGCCACCAGCTATGTTATCTGTATGGTCAAAGTGATAGTAATAAGGACCAGCATAAATACTTAGCCCCCGAAGCTCACGAAAGTGATGTCCCAATTCAAAATCGCCTCCTATTCCTGCTTGCTCTGTTTTCTTTTCCCAGCGATCAAGCTCCTGATGTTGGCGGAAAATAATATACTCATAATCGTCCAAATCAGCCGCATAACCCTCGCGAGTAATCCAGTTGGTTTTGCCAACGGGCAAATAAGCATTAGCTCTAAAGTCCCAAATTTCACCTAAACGTTCAAATCCGGGATTAAGCACCCACAGCGCATGTTTAGCAGGAGTTAAATTGCGCGATACAAATAAGTATCCACCTAAGATTTTCTCTTCTTTTGCGATCGTACGATAACCAAAACCCAAGCCTAACAATGACGTATTTTGATCAGTGCTGTATTGGCCTTCCAAACCCGTATATAACACGCGATTAAAATCCGCTACAAGCGGAATTAATAAATCGCCTTGGGTCGTGGCAGGAGTCCCATTTTGCATTTCCACTTGTACTGCAAGCGCTGGCAATGGCTGCATTAGCGAAAAAACCGAATTAGGAGTTTTAAGCTCATCCGCGAAAGCAACGGCGAATGTTGAACTAAAAACCAATGCTAGTATAATTGACGAATGTTTAACATTAAGGAAAATTGCTATGAAATACTTAAAAATGCTGTTTTTGATTTTGTGCATGTTATTCATCCAAGAATGTATTTTTGCCGATGACGCTCTCAACCCTTACCAAATTATCATCAAACTGAAAAATCTCCCCGAAAACTCTGCGCTCGCGGCAATTCAACCATACTTAAGCGACCTTGAGGCGACTATCAACTTAAAAATAAATGAAGTAAAACCCATGGCTGGTGGAGCTTATATTATTGCTTTTACCCCAGAACAAATTCAGCAATTAGCGAAAAAAGAAAACGTCGCAAATGATACAGCATTTAATCACTTAGTCAAATTACTATCTAACAGAAATAACGTTATCTATGCCGTAAAAGACCGAATCATAAAATTAGATCCAAAAGAAATTGTTGCGGTAAAAGAACCAATAAACGTATCTGCCAGCGACCAATGGGATCAAAAAAAAGCGCCTGATAAACCCACTAAAGACAATACTCCATGGGGGGTGAACCTCGCTGCAGCATGGCAAACATCCAAAGGATCAAACACCATTGTCGTTGCCGTTCTAGATACGGGACTCGCTGACAATGTCGACCTGCCAAAAACCGATCCAAATAAAATCGCTCCAGGATATAATTTTTATGACAATAACACAGATATTACTGACTATGGCAATAATACCAGTTATCACGGCACACATGTCGCCGGAATAATTGGCGCGACAGGCACAATTTTTGGCATGGCGCCAAATATAAAAATTCTACCCATACTGGTTTTAAAACCAAGCAGCCGGGAAAGTAGCGTAATCAATGGAATATACTGGGCAGTTAATAAACAGCCTCCCGAGAACATTCCTACTAACCCTAATCCTGCAAAAGTGTTGAATTTAAGCCTAGGGGGAACGTCCGCCTGCGACGCTGCGTATCAACAAGCCATTGATGCCGCTGTAGCAACGGGAACGCCAGGAGCGCCAAGCGCAACAGTAGTAGTTGCCGCGGGTAACGAAAATCTAGACGCATCCACTTCTTCTCCTGCAAATTGCAATAACGTCATCACTGTCGCCGCAACCAATTTAAAGGGAGTGCGCGCTCCTTATTCAAATTATGGATCAACAGTAACGATCGCGGCTCCTGGAGGAGTAACAGAAATAACCGACGCGTGGACGGGAATTTTGTCAACAGTGAAAAACGGTTATCGATACCACCAAGGAACCAGCCAAGCAGCGCCACATGTTGCAGGAATTGCCGCTTTGCTATATTCTATAAAACCCGATGCCACCCCCACGCAAATTAAAAGCTGGTTAACATCTAGTGTGCATAGCTTCTCTTCGGATCCTTCTTTAACAGAATTTAACTGCACAGGTAAAAAAACGTGTGGCGCAGGAATTGTTGATGCAGGAGCCGCGGTTGCAAAAGCCAAGGCTTCACTATAATAATCCAAACTTGAGGAATAACCATGAAAAAACATACTTTACTAACCGCGGCGGCGATGGCCGCGTGTATTGTATACTCATCTTATTGCGCCGCTGAAAACAACACGGACAATGGTAATTTCCAGCGACCGCCAACGCAATATACTTCTTTTGAAGGCGTATCTTCAACTTTATATCCTTATGTAGGACGACACGTGGCTTTACTTACCACTAAATCCAATCTCAACAAAACGGTATTAAAAAAAATTATAGACGTAATGGATCGAAGCTACGATTATTATCAAGGCGTAACGGGACGCACGCCTGAAATATCCAAAAGCTATGAAGACCGCACCACTATCGCCGTTGTTTCCAAAACTTGCGGCCATGCATGCGGCAATGTCGGCTCGACCGGAATTCAATTAACTCCAACCGCTTTTGATGATTTATATAACGGAATTTTATCAAAAGATGAATATAATCAGACGATTTTTTACGAATTTGGACGTAATTTTTGGTTTTATGGTGATAAATTAGAATATAAAGACCCAGACGACGCAGATACCGTTACCACCGGTTTTGCTGTTTTTATGCGTTTCATGGTTATAGAAAATTTAGGAATTAATCCCGGCCCCTTCCACGATCAAGATTTTGCTTATTTTAAATCTGAAGTTAAAGGCTTGCTCGCACGTTATCTGGCCGATCCAAGTCTAACTTGGGAAAATACTTTAAAAGTTGGGAATGCGCCTGACAATCCAATGGACCTTGGCTCTACCGATTTGTTCGCGTCTTTTTTATTTAAGTTACAAGATATGTTTGGCAACGAGTTCGTAAACAAATTCTGGAAAGAAGTAGATAAACGACCTGATGCAGCAACCACACAAGACGCAGTGGACAATTTTATTCTAGCCGCATCAGCCGCAGCAAGGAAAAATCTTACCAATCTTTTCCTGATTGAATGGCGCTGGCCCGTATCTAACAAAGCTCAAGCTGAAGCGCTAAAACGCTTTGGGAATCCATAATTCAACGGAGCTTGTATGCAAACCAATGAAATGAAAAAAATCGCTGCTGAAGCGGCTATTAAATATATCCCCGATGATGCGGTCATCGGTGTTGGCACCGGCTCAACGGTACATTACTTCATTGAAGCGCTAGCAGCGATTAAACATCGCATTGCCGGGGCGGTTGCCAGTTCTAATGATACCGCAATAAAATTAAAAAAAATCGGCATTGAAGTTGTTGACTTAAACAATATAGATTTCATTCCTGTATATGTTGATGGCGCTGATGAAATTGATTCATTACTACAAATGATTAAAGGCGGAGGCGGTGCTTTAACACGCGAAAAAATCATTGCCGCCGTTGCCAGGAAATTTATATGTATCGCTGATGAAACCAAAAAAGTAGCACTACTTGGAACATTTCCTTTGCCCGTTGAAGTTATTCCCATGGCAAGAAGTTATGCCGCCCGCGAAATTGTTAAGCTGGGCGGTTCTCCCGTATACCGCGAAGGCTTTGTAACCGACAATGGCAACGTAATTCTGGACGTATGGAATTTGAGCATCTTAAATGCCATTGAATTAGAAAAAAACCTAAATAATATCACCGGCATAGTCGCCAACGGCCTTTTTGCCATGCGTCCGGCAGATATATTGCTTTTAGGCACAAAAACCGGGGTACAAAAATTTTAACTCATTGATTATATTGGGTTTTTTATTTGCATTGTTCAGGTTCGGGATTCGCTTAAATCTTAGCCCTTTCTCCATTTAATCACAAATTTCATCAAGGCACGCCGCTTCGCGGCGACCTTTCGCGATGGGGTTTCCAAAGGGGAGAATCGCGATTCTCCCCTTTGGCTGTTGGTGCGAATT
>Ga0233425_10010154_pt1 | contig 11587 bp, 12 predicted proteins | sample Watercolumn_Towu_2_FD_181712 | JGI IMG/M metagenome (GOLD analysis project Ga0233425, IMG submission 181712) | Freshwater microbial communities from Lake Towuti, South Sulawesi, Indonesia - Watercolumn_Towuti2014_140_MG | ecosystem: Environmental > Aquatic > Freshwater > Lake | place...
TCTTGAATCGGAAGTGGTGAGTCTCGCGCTTGAGGATGGAAAAGTGAAAAGCGCAGTCGTGAAAGGCAAAAACGGCGAAAAAAAGGAATATTTCGCCGATCATTTCCTTTCGAGTATCCCGCTCACCCACCTTGTGAAAAGAATCAGTCCGTCCGTCGATCCGGAAGTCATGGAAGCGGCAAGGAGTCTCAAATTTCGCGGCACGATTATGGTGAATTTGATCTATTCCTCAAAAAATCCGTTTCCGGACAACTGGATATACGTTCATTCCGCCGAAGCCAAGACCGGTCGGATCGGCTCGCCGAAGAACATGAGCAAGTTCACTTCGCCGGACGAGAACAAGACTCCTCTTTCGCTCGAATACTGGTGCAACGAAGGCGATGAGATGTGGAAGATGCCGGATGAGGAACTCGTCAAATTGGGCGTGCGCGATCTCGATAAGCTTGATCTTGCAAAAAAAGAGGATTTTGTCGACGGCTTCGTCGCGCGGGTTCCGAAAACATACCCCGTGCACGACGGAACTTATGCGAAAAACATCGAAAAAATACGAGGACATCTCGACAAAATCAAAAACCTCCAGCCAATCGGAAGATACGGGATGTTCAAATATAACAATATGGACCACTCAATCCTCACCGGCCTCTTCGCCGCCGAAAACATTCTTGGAAAATCGCACGACATCTGGAAAGTGAACGCAGACATTGAATTATAAAATTTCTTGATAAAAAAAGACTTTACTGCTTGGGCTTGACATAATATATAAGTTGTGCTAATATATCTTGAAAATAAAATTTCTGCAATAATCCAACAGATTGATAAAGGAGGATAGGATGGAACCTTACAAAGTAAGAGCTATTTACAACCTCGCCATGCGCTTTCTTCAAGGACTCGATCAATGGGAGAAAATAGCCAATAATTTCTCATTTGTCGGTCTGAAGGAAACCAAAAAGCTATGGGGCTTGCTATCTGAGAAGTGTCCACTTTGCCAGAAGAAAACGCAATTTTTCTCGATTCTTTGCAAAAGGAGAGACGATGGAGGTCAACCAATCGGCAAGACAATATACTTGCCTATGTATTTGGAGCTTGGCATCTTTCTGCCTGGCACATCGTTCAAAGTTGAAACCACGTTGGGGCTGGGCATATGCCCACATGGCCACGAGATCGTTAGGCTGGGCGTGATTAGTCTGGGGGGCGATGGCCCCAGCGGTAACCTGGTTTTCGCATTCAGAAAAGGAGTCTTTGAAACAATCAAAAAGCCCTAAAGGAATTTTTCCACAATTTTCCAAGGGAACAACAAAGAAAGCGAAGGAGTCGCCAGGTAAGACAATGGGATGGATGCTTGCATTCATCCCATTTTATTTACAAGCAAAAATAGCCTTTGCAATAAATTATAATATAATTTATCTTAATTAGCAGTTCTCCCGATTATTAAAATGTCACATGAAAATATGAAAAGAAGTGGTATAAAACAAATCGTGATTCTTGCCGGAGGTTTGGCGACGCGCCTACATCCCATAACAATAAAAATCCCCAAATCAATGGTTTCGGTTTCGGGAAAGCCCTTTTTGGAGCATCAAATTGCTCTTTGCAAAAAAAACGGGATTGAAGAAATAGTCCTCTGTGTAGGTCATTTCTGGGAGCAGATCCGTGACTATTTCGGCGACGGAAGTCGATATGGAGTAAGGATAATTTATTCCGTGGAAAACGAGAGATTGGACACGGGCGGCGCACTCAAAAACGCGCTTCCCTATCTCAGTGAAAAGTTTTTTGTCCTTTATGGAGATTCATTTCTTACTGCGGATTGGCAGGCGGTTGCACGCGCATTCGAAAAAAGCGGCGAAAGTGGTTTGATGACGGTTTTTCGAAATGACGGGACGCTGAATGTGCCAAGCCAAATAATCGTCAAAAACGGACACGTTTCGGAATTTACCAAAACGGATTTCAAGCCGGAAATGGAATTTGTCGAATACGGTTTGAATATATTCCGACGCGATATCATCGACCGAATTCCGGAAAAATCTTTTCCTATCGGATATTACTTTGATCTGCTCATCGCGGAGAATCAACTGCTTTCGTATGAATCCCCGAAGAAATTCTTTGAAATTGGCTGTCCGGAGGGATTGAAAGAACTAGAAATATATATTGGCTGATTCAGACGATATCTGCAAAGGAGAATTTTATTTGACAAGATTCTCCTTTTTTCTTGACAAAAAAACCAAAATATGCAAGTTTATAACTATTGGGAGGGAGCCAAAGGCTCCTTTAAAATTTATCAAATTCTCTTCTCGGGAGGGCTGAAATGTACCGTATGCTTCTTGGAAAAGTTCCTCTCCGGCTCTCTATGGGTGGAGGTGGAACGGATATCAAGTCTTTCTTTCAGGCGGAAGGCGGTTTTTGGACGTCGGCGGCAATCTCGCTCTATGTCCGTATCACCATCAACCGGCGGTGGAGTCCACACTGGATCGTGAAATATTCCGACAAAGTCCAAATGGTCGACTCCATCGATGAAATCAATCACAACATCATCCGGGAATCCCTGAATCTTCTCAAAGCACCTGAATGGCTCAAGGGAAAAGGGCTCGAAATGAATATCATTTCCGATGTCCCTGGGTCTTCAGGGCTCGGTGTTTCGGGAGCCATAACGGTGAATCTCTTGCAAATACTTCATGCTATGAAAGGCGACAATCTTCCGCGCAAGGAGTTGGCGGAGGAGGCCTATCACGTCGAACACGAACTTTGCGGATCCAAGGCCACCGGCAAGCAGGACCAGTACATCGCCGCGTTCGGAGGCATCACCTCATTTGAGGTGACGCGTAGTGGATATGTCGACATCCATCCCTTGGAGCTGAATCCCCGTTCCGTATTCGAACTGAGCGAAAATCTCGTTCTTTTCGGTACCGGTGTCTCTCGCCCCAAATCCGCCGAAGAAACCCTTCGGGATCAAGGGCTGAGCGTTGGGGTCGGCGAAAAGCTGTCCAAGCTTGAATATCTTCGTCGCATCAAGGGAATCGGCTTGGAACAACATGAAGCGATGCTCACGGGGAAAATTCGCCGGTTTGGAGAGCTTCTTGACGAACATTGGGAAACCAAGAAAATGTATTCCGATCACATCGCCAATCCGGCCATCGACGGCATCTATGAAGTTGCCAAAAAAGCCGGGGCCGTCGGCGGCAAAGTTATTGGTGCTGGCACAGTTGGCGCATACTGGCTTTTCTATGCCGAAGCGGATCGCAAAGCTTCACTTCGCGACGCTTTGCGCGAACACGGTTTGGAAGAAGTCCCGTGGTCCTTTGTGGAACACGGATCCATGATTTCCTACTGCGAATAAGGAGGAGGTGAATGAGATGAAAGAGGCGACTCTAGATCTTTTCTTTTCCAATCGTTTCCAGGAGGCGGAACAAGTCTCCCGCGCACTCAATAATCAGCGGGATTGCCTGGCAAAGATGGTCGGCATTCTCGATGAAATCCGTCATTATGGCCACCGTCTTTTCTTCTGTGGGGTCGGCGGAGGTGCCGGAAACGGCACCCACGCTGCCGGCGATCTCTTCAAGAGTTGCCGGATCAAGGCGATTTGTCTCACCGACAACACGCCTGTTGTCACCGCTATCACCAACGACGAAGGATGGTCCCGGGTGTTTGCCGACCAGATGGACACTTGGAATTTCGGTCAGGATGATGCCCTATTCGTCTTCTCGGTTGGCGGGGGCGACGCCGAACGCGATATTTCCAGAAATATCGTTGAGGCAGTCAAATTCGCCAAGGAAAAAGGCGGTCGTGTTCTCGGCGTTGTCGGCAAGCCGGACGGTTACACCGCCCAAAAAGGCGATGCGGTGGTTGTGATTCCCACCGTTAATCCGGACTATCGCACAACCCACACGGAAAGCTGGCAATGCTATATCGCCCATCTTCTCACCGAGGCCCTGCGGCAAAGGAGCGCCAAATGGGAATCGGTGGTTTAAACTCCAACCGCGCAGTCTTTTTAGATCGGGACGGAGTGGTTAATCCATCCGTCGGATTCGACGAATTCGGCGGGATGGAAAGCCCGCTCCGTCTTGAAGATTTCCAAATTTTTCCCTGGACAGCTCAGGCCGTGAAAATGCTCAATGATCTTGACTTTTTTGTTTTCATTGCTACCAACCAGCCGGCTGTGGCAAAGGGAAAAATGTCGCCGGTCGACCTGTGCAGAATGCACAGCCGGCTTCACGAGGAAATCAGGGCGGCAGGCGGAGAAATCAAAAAAATTTACGCCTGTCTTCATCATCCCGATCCAACCCAGGTGCAGGATAACGCGCTTTTGGCTGATTGCAAATGCCGCAAACCAAAACCGGGGATGCTTTTTCAAGCCGCCCGGGAGCACGGCATCGACCTGCGACGTTCCTGGATGGTTGGCGACACTTGGAAAGACATTGAAGCCGGCCAAGCCGCCGGATGCCGAACGATTCTCGTCAAAAACGAAATCGACAACCGTGGAAAAACCATCAACCCCGATTTCAACGCAGAAAACCTGCTTGAAGCGGCCAAAATCATCGAACGGGAGGAAACCAACCAATGAGAGACGGACTGTTGTTTCTCGACACCGCCGATCTCGGCGTGATTGAAAAATATCTGAAACTGGGGATCGTCGACGGCGTCACCACCAACCCCACCATCATGAAAAAGTGCGGGGTCACCGGCGGCTTCGCAGTCATCCGCGACTATTCCAAAAAAATCGCGGAGGTCATCAACCCTCTGCCTCTGTCCCTCGAGACTTCGAGTCCTGAGGGGAACGAGCAGGAAATTTTGGACCAAGCACGCGAATTCGCCTCCTGGGGAAAAAACGTGAACGTCAAAATCACCATCACCGACCAGAACGGCAATCCTCTCCTCGGCGTCATCAAACAGCTCGCCGACGAAGGCGTCGCCGTCAACGCCACCGCTATGATGAGTGTCAGTCAGTGCTTTTTGGCCGCCAAAGTTGGCGCCAAGTACGTTTCGCTCTTCAACGGCCGCGTCGCCAATATGGGATACGATCCCGTGGTCGAAACCAAGAAATTGCGGTATCTCCTGGACCGCACCGGCCTCCAGGCGCAAATCATCGCCGCTTCCAGTCGGGAGTCATTCAATGTCGTTCAGTGGTGGGAAGCCGGAGCGCATATCATCACGGTTACCCCGGATCTCCTGAAGCCGTGCATCTGGCATCCCTACACCATTGACACCGTGAAGCTTTTCGATGGCGATGCCGCCGATTGGCTTCCGGGATGGAGGGACTGGAAAAGCCGGCAGAGCGCATAATTCAGCAATCACCGAAAACCAACAAAAGGATTAAGCGAAAACCCTTGCGATATTTTCCCCAAACGGGTAAAATGACAACAAGGAACGCTTAATCCTTTTTCTTTTGTTTTAATATGAAAATACTTGTCACCGGCGGTGCGGGATTCATCGGATCGCATCTCGTTGAACATCTCCTGAAAGAAGGTCATTTTGTGAGAGTATACGACAATCTGAGTGGCGGAAACTATAATTTTCTGAAACATCACGAAAAGAATAAAAGGTTCACTTTTGCGAAGGCCGACTTGGCTGATAAAAAAAATATAAAGAGGGAAACAAAAGGCATTGAAATGGTCTTTCACCTGGCCGCAAATTCCGACATATCCAAAGGGATAACCGATCCAAGCATCGATTTCAAACAAACAACTCAAAACACTTTCAATCTGCTTCAGGCAGTGAAAGAAAACGGGATAAAAAAGATTTTTTTCACTTCCGGAAGCGGAATTTACGGCGATGTCGGATCGACTTATACCAAGGAAAATTTCGGCCCGCTTATTCCCGTATCAATGTATGGTGCGACAAAACTTTCGGCTGAGGCGATGATATACGCTTTTTCAAACTTTTATGACATTCAGGCCTGGGTTCTGCGTCCGGCAAATATCATCGGCCCTCGCCTCACGCACGGTGTCGTTTTTGATTTTATTCGCCGTCTCAAAAAAAATCCCAAAAAGCTCCAAATTCTCGGAGATGGCAAACAAAGCAAATCATATTTATACGTTTTGGATGTTATAAGCGCCATTGACCTTGTCACCAAAAAAGCGAAGAAGAAAATAAACATATTTAACATCGCTTCAAACAGCTTCATTGCTGTCAACTCAATTGCTGACATTATCACCAAGGAAATGGATATAAATCCAAAGAGAAGCTGGACTGGCGGAAAAATAGGCTGGAAAGGCGATGTCGCCAAAGTAAGGATAAACAACGCCCAAATCACCAAATTCGGCTGGAGGCCGCGATACAATTCCCGAGAATCGGTAAAAAAAACTGTGCGGGTGGTTTTGGGAAAAGATAAAAATTTTTGAAAATTATGGAGAAAATTGGAAAACATACTTACGAATATTTTGAGGAAATAAATCCTGGAATAAGAAGATATATACCGACAAACAAGGCTGTATTGGATGTCGGGGGAGGGTTTGGAGCTCTTGGAGAAGAATTCGAAAAAAAGGGAAACAAAGTATGTAATATTGATTCCTCCGAATATGCGATTGGAGAATCAAGAAAAAGAGTTGCTGAATCCTATATTGCCGACATATGTGATGCTGACAAATTGCCTCCGGAAATAAAAAACAGAAAATTTGACGTGATTGTTTTCGCTGATATTCTGGAACATGTCTACGATCCTTTTTCCGTTTTGGAGATGTATAAAAAATTCTTGGAAAAAGACGGACATGTTTTCATTTCCGTTCCCAACGTTGCCACATGGACGACCCGATTGGGAATACTCTTCAGCAACTTCGATTATTCCGATGTCGGGACTCTCGACAGGACCCACATCAGATTTTTCACCGAAAAATCAATAAAGAGAATGGTAAAATCCGCAGGATTTCAAATAGAAAAATTCGATATCACTCCTAATTTCGCAAAACCATTTGTCCCACTACTAAAAAAAATAATAAGGAAAGATGACGAAAATCACGACCCAAAGGCGATTATCAAATCGAGATATTATCAAGGTTATCTTAAATACGCATATCCGATTGAAAGAATAATTGCAAAAATTTGGCCTTCCCTATTTGCTTTCCAATTTATACTAATCCTTAAGAAAAATAAAAATGGCGAACGGCTTTGATGATGTCTCTGTGGCAATGATCACGAAAAACGAAGAGAGGGCTATCGAAAAAGTGGTTAGTGAAATAAAAAAGCATGTCCCTGAAGCTGAAATTGTGATTGTTGATAGTAGTGACGACAAAACCCCCGAAATTGCCGCAGCTCTGGGATGCAAAGTTATCCGTCAATTTCCCCCGAAAGGCTACGGTCCCGCCATGGACAAGGCTCTGCGCTCCCCATCGAGAGAAATAATCGTGACTTTGGATTGCGACAATACATATCCTGCAGATAAAATCCCCGAATTGATTGGCTTTATAAGAGACGGCTATGATCTTGTAAATGCTTCACGCACCTATCGACGACCGGAAAATATGCCTCTCTCAAATTACATCGCGAATCGTGTTTTTGCCTTGACCACCCGGTTATTGCATGGAATAAAAACAACCGATGTTCACAGCGGAATGAGAGCGTATCGAAAAAAAATGATCGACAGCTTGAATTTCAAAGTTGACGCAAGCGCTCTACCAGTTGAACTTCTCATAAAACCTGTTTTGAATAACTTCAGATTCAAAGAAGTCAACATTGATTACCACGAGCGAATCGGAAACACGACATTGGATCATTGGAATAGCACTAAATGGACATTTAAAAGAATTTTCAAGCTCAAGTTTGACAAAGAGTATGCCAAATAAAAAAATTGCCATCCTCGGAGGCGGACTCGCCGGACTCACTCTCGCGAATCTGCTTCAAAAAAAATACGACGTTACTGTTTTCGAGAAAGATTCCGTTCCGGGAGGGCTTTGCCGCAGTTTCATTTTCAACGGTTTCACTTTTGATATCGGCGGACATATAATTTTTTCCAAGGACCAAACAATTTTGGATTTTATGGTGAAAACCGTTGGACTGAAAAATCTTTATAAAAATCCAGGGCGAGACGCAATCGTATATAAGGGTAAGTTTGTGAACTATCCCTTTGAAACGGATTTGGCGAAACTTGGAAAAAATGAATCGTATGAGTGTTTGTATGATTATTTCATAAATGACAAAAAAAATCCTAAAGATTTTCATCAGTGGCTCCATTTCACTTTTGGGAAATCTCTGGCCGAAAAATATCTCGTGCCGTATAATCGAAAAGTGTGGAAAATTGACCCGAAAGAGCTGGATATGAACTGGGTAGCCAAGATTCCGAAACCCAATCCGGAAGAAATGATCAAATCCTGTATGGGAATACCCTTTGATATAAAGTTTGCCCGGAAAGATTTTTATTACCCGAAAAAGGGCGGAATCCAGGCATTGACCGATAATTTGGCGAAAAATATAAAAAACTTACATTTGAACTCAGAAGTATCTAGTCTCAAGAAAAATCATCGGGGATGGAAAATTCAGGTGAATAATGAAAAATTCGAATTCGATGATATTATTTCAACTATCCCGGTTTTTCACTTATTCAATATATTGGGAAAGTCGCCGAAGAAGGTATCTTCCGCCCTGAAAAAAATGAGATACAATTCAATCGCCATTGTCTGTCTTGGGATCGATTCAAAAAATATCACCGAAAAAACCGCCTTCTATTTTCCAGACGAAGACTTTTTCCCGAATCGGGTTTGTTTCATGAAAAATTTCAGCCCGGAAACCGCTCCAAAAGGGAAAAGCTCGATCATTTGCGAAATAACTTTTCACCCTCAGGGAAAAATTTCGAAGACAAAAGATGGAATTATAATCAATAATGCCATCAAAGGACTGGAAAAAAGAGGGATTATTCCAAAAAACAAAGTTATTTTTCAAAAGTTATTGAAATTCCCCTATGCCTACGTTGTCTACGATAAGAACTATTCAAAGCAAACAAAAGTAGTATACGACTGGCTAAAAAAAGAAAATATAAAAACAGTCGGCCGCTTCGCTGAATTCCAATATCTCAATATGGACGCCTGTATCCGGCACGCATTCGATTTCGTTAATAATTATAAATAAGTAAGATGACTTTTTATCTCATCCTAATCAATATTTTTCTCGTGATCACGGGTCAAGCTCTCGCCAAATCGGGAATCTCAAAAATCGGATCTTTCACTGATATGCCGATTAAAGAATTTTTGCTTAAAGCGCTATTCTCGCCTTTCGTCATTGCCGGATTCATACTCTATTTTTTTTCCGCTCTGATTTGGTTTATGGTTCTTTCAAAGGTTGACTTGAGTGTGGCCTATCCAGCTTTAAGCTTAGGATATGTCGCCGTTTTAATTGTGAGCTATTATTTTCTGGGCGAATCAATTACGCTAGTGAAGGTTGCCGGAGTTTTGCTAATTTGCAGTGGAGTTTATTTGATTTTTGCAAAATAAATCATTTTTTTCTTATTTTCCAAATTTCCTGATCGTCAATTAGTTTATAAAATTCATAATTTTCTTTTATATACTCGATCAGATACGGGTATCTTTTTTCATTGGGAATAAAATCAAGATTATTCGTCCAAAGATTGTTTCTGAAGATGATATATTTTACCTTGTCTCCTTTTTCACCTAAATCCCTAACCACTTCTTTTTGATAAAAATTGGGTGTGGCCAGAACCGTTGATGGAAATCTCGTTGGGCATGGCCTGTCAATAAAATAATACCAAGTGCCCTCGGATGTCAGGGAATAAAAATATTCATCTTTTTTCAAATTTTTCTTGAGAAACTCAATTGTCTTTTTCTGATTTTCCGGCATAAACTGCTCATCTTTGACGTCATTGGAAAATTTCCACCAATTCTTTTTCGCATCGAACGGGTCGTGTTTGTATAAAGTGGCTAGTGAGACAGCAAGCAAAACAATGAAAGTTAAGGAATAAAATAATTTATTATCATCCATTCCGAGGCCAAAATTGTGCCTGATCAGAATATACGCAAGTAGTGTAAACAAGGGCCATGAAACATAAAGAATATGTCCAATGTCGCATCTTCCAAGTGCGCCCTTGAAAAAAATCAGAGAAAGGACAAGTAAGAATAATTCAAGAAAATGACTTCTTGCAAAATTTCTCATTCTTTCGATCAGTGGCATATCTTTCTCTGAAATAAACAGCACAAGCCGGTTGCTTAGCCAAAAAATAACGGCGGAGAAAACAATCACCGGAATAAGATTGCGACCCTGGAACTCATAGACAAAGGCGTCAAGTAATTCCTTGAAAGAAGGCATTGCGACAAATGTGAAATATACAAAATCCTTCAAACCGCCTTTAAAAACAATGCCTAGGAGTACAACTCCGCCAATAAATCCGCTTATAGCGGAAATCGCATACGCATAAACATCTTTTTTTTCTCTCAGTGAAAGCAATGTCAAAAAGAAGAGAAAAACAACACTTACAAATGAATATATCCCGCGATCGATTGAATTTGCAAAGGATGCGATCGGAATGAAAAAAGTTAAAAAAGACAGAACATAAAACGCGCGAGACCTCCCTCTTTCTTTGGGTGTTTTTTTAGATGAGATATTGATAAATTCGTAATAAAATAGGCATACAATGATTATAAAAAAATAGGTGATAATATCCCTGAACGTAATATTATATCCAACATCTAAAAGGAGAAATAAAATGGTTCCCAAAAATGCTCCATAAACAAGCTTTTTATTGAATAAAAAGAAAAGTGTGGCAAAAAACAGTAAGAAAGCGACGATTTCAAGAATCGAAGTGAATAATCTGTAAGAACTTATAGACTTCCCAAACAGTTCGAAAGCTATTGCCGATCTCATGGAATCCTGGAAAAGGCCATGAACCATAATAGTATCTAAATAAGGTGTCTTTCCTTTCAGGTAATCCACGGCGGGTCCCAAGGATTCTCCGTCATGAAAAGTATCAAGCGGTTTATTATTGAAAGTGCTGAAGCCGAGATACACAAACAATAAAGTTGCAAAAAAAACAAATAGAACTATTTTATCTCTCTTTTTTATTTTTCTATCGAGTGCTAAGTCGTTTTTTTCCCGCAATTCATGTTTTTCATCGCAAATATCATATGAAGACCTATTCTTTTTCAAAAAGCCAGTGCTCAAGGTATATAGAGCTAGATAAACAACTGTTGGGAAAAAAATAATACATAAAAAACGAACGGTATTGTTTATAGGATTTACCCGCATCGCCGTCAGAGGACCTGAAATTTCCGCAGGATTAGAAAACGGCAATGCGATATTTTGAGCGGCTACGACCGCATACCAAAATAAAAGAATAAAAAAAATCACTTTAAAATACTTTCTCACTTTTCGATTATAAGTTTTTATAATTGATTATTTTTTCCGCCAAAGCCTTTATCCCTCTTTCTTTCAGAATTTTTTTTGACATCTTTAGAAAATAAGAGATATTTTTCTTTGGCTCAATTTCATATTCTTTCTCTGTGAATTTATCTTTTTGCATATTTTCCTCACGGTCAGGTGAAATTTTTCCCGATTTTATAAATTCGGAAAGATTTTTTGTAATTTTTTCCCAATAAAATTCCTCTTTGACTTTTTTCAGGTTTTTCTTTATTTGAGCGATCAGCTCCCGCTTGCCGAATAT
>Ga0233425_10010155_pt1 | contig 11587 bp, 7 predicted proteins | sample Watercolumn_Towu_2_FD_181712 | JGI IMG/M metagenome (GOLD analysis project Ga0233425, IMG submission 181712) | Freshwater microbial communities from Lake Towuti, South Sulawesi, Indonesia - Watercolumn_Towuti2014_140_MG | ecosystem: Environmental > Aquatic > Freshwater > Lake | place: Indonesia...
GACATAATTTATATGCGCTCCACTTGTATCAAATATCTCTTCCCTCTGTGCCGTGCTGGGGCACGGCACCCATCTGCATCGCGACGTAATACAAAGTATCAGGCATTTATCCCGCGACCAAAATATCTCCCGCCTTCTGCAGGACAAATTTTGGTCGCTAATGCCTGTCATTAATCATTCGGACTTTCCATTGATAAGATTATCATTAGCTTTCAGCATGATAAACTTATCGGCTATAAAGTCCTCATAACATAGCTTTTGTTGCATTTCCCAATTTGTGATATTATTTAAAAAGAATTATCGATGCAACCATAAATACTATAAATATTCTTATATAAATACATTTATATGTCAAGAGAAATATTATGATTGGTCAAAAAATTAAGGAATTAAGAAAGAAGGCGGGATTATCTCAACAGAAATTGGCTAATCTAACTGGATTAACTGTAACATCGATTGCAAATCTCGAACAAGGCATCGTTAAAGATCCTTCAATTCAAACAGTCATTAAAATTGCAGATGCTCTTGATATATCTTTAGATGTTTTTTTTAATCGACAGAAGTTTTACAAATAAGTTACTTTTACATTTATTTGTCATCATTTATCAACTGCATTTTATTTTTTATCTCTTGTATGTAATGTACAACTCTTTTATTTAAGAAATCATATTGTTTTTCATTCTTATTCTTATTGTAAAATTTCTCCAAATATTCTAATGCCATAGGATAATTTCGTTTTTTAATATAATACAAAAGGCCTATTATAAATAAACTTTGCTCACGACCTTCATCATTGTAAATTTTATTATTAAATTCTATACATTGATCCACAATTGATTCTTCTCCAAAATAATGGTTAATTTTTGCTAACTTTCTATAATCTTTATACCCTTTCTCATATTTCCCTAAATACATATGTAAAAAAGCCTTATTATACAACCACGTAAAATCATTAAAAGAAACTTTTTTTGCTCTTTTTAAATACTTAATTGCTCTTACAGGATCTCTTTCTATTGTAAAATAGAATATTGAATCCATTATCAATAAAGAGTAATCATTAGGATTGAACCGTTCTGCTTCCATTAACAATTTTTTTGTTTCTTTGTAATCTCTTTTTATAAAATAATATAATCTTGCTTTTTGCAGTAATTCTATTGATATTATTTGATCTAATTTTTCTCTTACATCTTTTAATGGCGGTGGTAATGGTTTAATTTTATCGATCTCTTTACTTAGGTCCTTATGCAATTGATATGCTACTATGATATCTCCTGAGATTAAAGCAGCAATACCGACTATGTATCTGACCGCCATATGTATAAAATCACTTGCAAACTTAAACGATTGTACTTCCATTTTTTCATAGAAAGATATTTCTCTTGGGAATATCTTTTTAAATTCTTTCGCTACTTCATTCGACACATTTATATCAATTGGTTTATGTTTAACTAATGCACTTAAATTTAAGAAATAGGTATTTTCTATATCTTTTCTTTCAATCATAGATCCCCATATATAAAAATGACCTCCTATTTTCTTACATAACCATCTAAAATCTTTAAATTCTTTTTCTTTCTCTAGTTTTCCTTTAAGTTCACAGTTTTGTTTTAATAATTCATTCTTTTTGTCACTATATCCTTGCAGTATTTTTATGACATTACTAGTTTGATAACAATCTAAGACAAATATTTCAAACAAACTATTTAATTCATTATTAGCCAAAGCATTTTTCAACCCTTTAACAAAATCATTTTCTATCCTTTCTCTTTGCTTATCATTCTCCATCTTTAAAGATATAACTATACCTATCTTGCCTTTAGGTATTCTAGGATACTTGTTTCTATACATTATCCATATAGCAATTACAATAAACAAAACAACTAAATAAACACTTAATCTTACGTAAAATGAAGTTATTTCGTCTTTCAAGAAAGAATCTATAGGCAACATTATCGTAAATACAAAAAATACAATAATCGCTAACAAACCCATATAAGTTCTACTATATTTCTTATAAATTTCTTCCATTAACCCTATCATTTTTCCACTCCCCTCACCACCCCAACCACATACCTCAGCGATCTCATCGGATTATCAATTTTATACTTCGACACTTTTTCAAACGCCATTTGAACCCTATCCGCACCATACTGCTCGGTTAATAATATGATATCTTCGATATCCTGCAAATTATTTTCGCCTAAGATTGTCTTTGCCAGCTCTCTCGCTTTTTCAACTTTTTCCGCGCTATATTTTGTTTTCAATTTTTCCAACTCACTATTAAAATCATCCATCGAATACAAATTTTTCAGCCTAAACCTATTCGCCGGCCTGTCCGCAAACCCTTTTTCTATACTTCCCCACTCAATATCTATCAAATTCCATCTTTTCAACTCTATCATCCCACTCGAAATAACAGAGTGACTCACCTTAAATTCCTTCGCGAGCAGTTCCTTTCCCCTGAACCATTTATTATGGTTGGCGCCGGACTCCATAAAATTTATAAATAAACAAAATTGCGCCGGCAAAGACAATCTCTTTTGCCAATTATATTTCCAAAACGTATCTGGTATTTCAAAAAGTGTTTTCCCTTCGTTTAATTTCGTCGTCAAAACCACTTCGGCATTTTTCCCATATTCAACATTCGCGGTAATTAAACTGTATCGACTACTCAATTTCTTCAAATTTTCATTCAACCTTGACCTATATCTGTCTTTATCCTCATGGACATCCAAATCCAGATCCACAACGTCATAATCAAAATCTATTTTTTCACCCGTCTTGTATCGTCCCACTAACCACATAAGTAAATTCCAGCAGCCTTTATTATCAGTCCGCACATAATCCGCCAAAGGGCCAGTCAAAACATTTTTAGATAATGTTACATACGAAACAGCCTCTTTGTTGCTCTCCTCTTTATCAATAGCTATTGTATTAAAATAATTTATGAATTTTTTCGCAAGCTCATCGGATCTAATCACAACGGCCGTTTCATTATTTACATCCATTGAATTAGCGGACCAATTAGTGCTCCCTACAATAACTATATTTTCATCAACAACTATCGATTTTGCATGCGTCAAAGTATTGTCATTATCAAAATAAACTTCGACCCCGTTAGATTTCAAATATTCAAAAGCCCTGCTATTCTTTTCTCTCACACCAAACTCTTCGCCTTTACTATATTCGACATTTCTATCCAAAATAACTTTTACCTTTACCCCTCTCTTATGCGCGTCAACAAGGTCATTTACCAAAACATTCACATTATCAACCTTGTTTGGATTGAAATTTGCGAAATACATCACAACATAAATAGATTTTTGCGCGTTTTGGAAAATTTCGTGTACAGTAGGAAAATAATTTCTTCCGCAAATATCAACAACATCCGCTTGAGACGCAAAAACTAAATTGCTTATAAAAATACAAACGATAGCCAGATAAAATTTTATTCTCTTCATATAATTCTTTGCCTATCAGCTGATTATATGACAAAAACCAAGAAATAACAAACCATAAAAACTTTGCGACTGGACGTCGCGATGCAGATGGGTGCCGTGCCCCAGCACGGCACAGAGGGAAGAGATATTTGATACAAGTGGAGCGCATATAAATTATGTCCGCCGGCCTAGGCGGACAAAAGCGAGCGGCCAAGCGAGCGTGTAGTCCCGTCCCCCTTTATGGGACGGGACGGATCTTCGGGGGGCGGGATACACCAGCTCTCTGGCTTCTAAAAAGTATAGCTTAGCCCGTCGGCATGTGCCCCGCCGTTTTTGGCGGGAGTACATGACGGCGGGCGGAGATTAAAGCCCGCGAAGGAAAGCCCAGTCCCGACAACGTCGGGACGGAGAGAAACCTGCCGAAGGCAGGTTCCCCGCGAGTCCGCCGTGGCGGACGAGCGGCGAAGAACAAAAGGAATATAAACGAATGAGAATTGGCGTATACACCAGAGTTTCAACAGATTTACAAGTCCAGCGCGGTGAGTCATTGGATGAGCAAGCAGACGAAGCAAGGGCTTATTGCAAATATAAAAATATTCCCATAATTAAGATTTACCGTGAAGAAGGAAAGTCAGGCAAAAACACAGACCGTCCGGAATTACAAAAACTTATCAGAGACTGTAAAAAAGGTGAAATAGATACGGTCATTGTAAAAAAGTTAGACCGTCTTAGCAGATCTATTCTAGACTTCGAAAGACTGCTACGTCTTTTCGAAGATTACAAAATTACATTAGTTTCATTAAAAGAAAACTTTGATACTTCAAGCCCGATGTCCAGAGCCGCGGTTAGAATTATATTAGTATTCGCCCAGCTCGAACGGGAACAGACATCGGAAAGGACGCGTGATGCCATGATCTACAGAGCCAAAAGAGGTATTTGGAATGGCGGGCATATTCCGCTGGGTTACGACCTTATCCCAAAGAAAGGTTTAAAGATTAACGAAGAAGAAGTAAAGGTTGCCAAGCTGATATTTGAAAAATATGTAGAATTGGCATCCTATATCAAAGTAGCTCAATATATAAATAACCTTGGCCATAGGACCAAACAATACAGAACCAAAAAGGGTAAAGAGCGCGGTGGTAGATTATTCATTGATTCCAATATAGCAAGGATAATTCAAAATCCCGTCTACATCGGCAGGATACCTTATAAAGCTGAGGTGTTTTCTGGAACTCATCTTCCTATCATATCAGAAGAATTATTTAATCAAGCTCAAGACATTAGGAAAGAAAACGACAAGCGAAATGGCAGTCTTAAAAAAGACAACAAACACAACTTCCTTCTTGAAGGCCTACTTTCCTGCGGCGAATGCAATACTCAGATGACTCCGCGCTGGTCCAGAAGTAAGACCCAAAAAAGATACTTCTATTACGCCTGTACCAAACCTATTCACAATGGTAAAGATTCCTGCAGTATACGGACAATGAGCGCCCCGGCGATAGAACAGCTTGTATTAAACAGGATTCGCTCTCTTGCTACGGATAACGAAGTATTCCAAGAAGTAATGGCCGGTAATGACAATGCCTCCCGTCAAAGAATAAAAGAATTAAGAGATATAGAACAAGGCATTACATCAGAGCTATCAGCCATTGATAAGAAGGTTAGCGCTATAGCGGAAGCCTTTGGCGAAACCATAGCCAAGGACAAAGAACATGTCATGGCATTAGAATTAAACCGCCTTGACCGGGAAAGAAAAATATTATTACAAAAGCAGACAGAGGCAAGAATCGAAGCCAACGACCTTGAAACCAAAATCATAAGCCAAGATGCGGCAAAACAAAGCCTTGTAGCATTTACGGAAAACTACAGGGAATTATCTCCTTACGATAAGAAAGCCTTAATGTCTAATCTAATACATAGTGTTATTTATTCTAAAGATAAAATAACAATAAGATATTATGTATTAGATAATCTTGATATCTTTCTAAAGAAAGAAGGCGTTACGGGTACCATGGCCACCGGGGCCGGGTTCGCAACGCCTTTCACTTGGCGACCCAATATATAGTCTAGGACAAAACTTTGCAGATAGTTTCAGCGTAATAACTTCAATAGTAAAAGACGGTAAAAAACTATTTAATTTCAGAACTGAAAATGAATCCCTAAAAAGCTGTTAATGAAAAATCGCGACCGAGAGCTGAGTGAGGAGAATAAGCGGAGCGTCTAATCGACGAGCCAGCGGAAGGAAGCCCAAAGCCCCTGCGACGAAGGAGCGGTTTAGGGGCGCTACGGTTTCTAGCCTGATAGTCTGGATCGAAAACAAAAATTGTTTGCGGACTCCGAGAAAATCGGAGTGATACTTCTATAAACGGCGTAAATACCTTAGTTGTTCTTCGGTGCGCGCATAAATAAACTGCCGTCTATAGAAGTATATTTCGTCCGACGCGTCGGCCGAAACCGCAAGCCTTGAGAAACATTTATGCCCGCCCTCATAGGAAAACCCGTAGCTTAACTCTTGGGCTGGACACCCAAAAAAATGGAATTACTGAAAATTGATTATTGTATTTTCAACAGGCGGATGCCCTCTAACGAGGACTGCGAAAAGCCTGCCCGCACCATCCGCCTGCTTATTCAAATAGTTTGCCTTAGAAGAAAGAAATATTAAGATTGGTTGTCCCTTTTATGTTTTTTGAAACTCATCCCACAACGGTTTTAAGAAATGTATCCCGCGTCTGCCGTAAGTGTTACATATATCATCGGCATCATTCCGGTCACCCTTTTCATAAACCCTGCGGACAATGATTGTAATGTCGTCCTGCGGGAACGTAGGAGTTGTGTTTTCCAAAATCTTTTTAAATATTTTGCCGATTTTTTTAATGCTTTCTGGGTCATTGAATTTCTTCAAACTTCGGATGAAAAATGAAGAATTATGGTGCTTTTCTATGTGAGGGACACAAAGCATAAGCCATCCTTCATTTTTTTCATCAATATTATCTAAAAGAATGGTTAAGTCGGCCATACTGCCTAAAAAAGAATCGTAATCGTTACCAGTGTTATCTTTCACAATGTTTTGATTTTTGTGTGTCCATCTCCAAAATTTAACTATTTTAGTTTTTGCATCATCGGAGACCTTTTGCCCGGTCAATGACCAAAAAAATCTTGGCACTTCTAACCAGCGATCAGTTCTTCCAACAGTTAACATTTTATAGAATAAGCTTTCGCTTCCATCTTTGTTTTCTTTTTTTAAAGATTCATTAAAATTCAAATAACCGATACAGAGATGTTGTACAAGCCTTTGATCTACCCTTTTTTCAAGGTTTTTACAATTTATTGCTTTCAAGTAATTCTGACGCATAAATCCATACACATCTTTATAAACCTGCGCCATTGTGAGATATCCTTCCATGAACCTTTTCCATTTAAAATCAGTGGTATTGTTTTTAGCAAAAGATATAATCTTTTCTCCTGTATAATTATTGTCTAAATAATTCATTTGCGGGAGATATCCGCCAAACCAAATATCCGCTTCTATGCCTTTGTCAAAGAAACGCTCAAATTTATTTTTGCCCCAATCATCTTCTGTCTTCTTTGTAATTCTTGCTTTATGCAGAGAAAAAGAGATATACGATCTGATTATTCTTCCGATAGTCGTATTCAACGCATAAGTCAAAGCATCCCTTTGTGTATCAGGCTGTTTTTCTGACATTGGGATATGTAGAACCAACTCAAATATCTTTTCTACTGCATCATGATGCTTGGGATCGAATGATCGCTTATCATTACTACAACCATCCGCAATGAGATCAACTATGTCTTCAACAAGCCAAATATATTTACCCTTTCCGCTGTCTTCCCCCTGCGCCGCAAGAGCTTCCTTTAAAATAGCATCATTGCCCCTATCAAAATACTTTATGCTAAAATTAAATATCTTTTCCCAGTCAATATCTGTATTTGCGTTCCATGCTTCTTTAAAACCTCTAAAGAGGCTATGAACATAAAAATAATTTGTTTTATGAAATGCGTCTATCTCATCTGTAAATTTTTTAGGATTATCCTTAACTGCGGCTTGTAATGTTTCCGCAAGTCCTTCTTGATCCGGCTCTCCATCTAAAGCATCATGCAAATATCTTGCGCCTTTAAAATCGTTTAAATCTTTCACTAATTCGAATATGGGCTTTTTTAATATATCATCCTTAGAAATAGGAGTATTATGAATTAAAATACCGCTCTTAATAGATGTATGCTCAGGCTCATAGGGTACTCCGTCCTTTAGCTCAGCTTTTTGTTTTGCTTCCTCATATAAAGTCTTAAAATCATCATTTTCACGAAGCGGCGAAAGCCATTTGAATTTCCAATAGGCAACAGATTTTTCTCCATCCTCGATATAGTATTCAGGCACATCATTAATTAGTTCTTTTAATTTTAATTTTACTGCCGGGCTAAATACCAAATGATGATTTTTAAGAATATCATGCATTTCTACTTCGCAATCCGGTTCCTTTAGGATTTCATAATCGGATTCAAGAATCTCATCCAAGTGCTTTGGATAATTATCCCAATATCTATCAATACACAGTAAAACAAATCGTTTAAATATCGGAAATTTATATCTTTTGCTTAATAGAGCATCTATAATCAACTTACCTTCTTCAGGTTTTGCTCCACATTTTGTGAGCAAAAGATCGCGTATGATACGCGTTAAAACATTTTCCGCGGCATTAGAGTGTTCATTATCCCCAAGTGCAAGTGATTTAATCCATATCTGCGAGTAGTCGGCATGTAGATTTTTATACAAAAACCCTAATTTCTTTTTTAGATCTATTGCTTTTGTCCAATCAATATTTTTGGGAAGGTTTTGTTCTATTTTACGAACCATTTCATCATTATTTGAAGCGTTAAATTGAATGGGGTTAATTATTTCTGTAGTTTTAATATTTTGAAGAGACCAGAAGTCATGATCGATATCTATATCCTTGATTTTATCCTCTGGAAACTGCCCGATAGTATATTTGTAAGAATTATTCTCATAGTCAATTTTCCCATTTTTAAATCCTTCTTTTGGGATTCTTGACACGGAGACTTTGTATAAATCGCTTCCAACTCTTATATTTTCAGAAGAGTCACTCTGCCTATACTCTAATGCCTTTTCCAGTTTATCCGCCAAGTTTAGGGTAATCTCATAAGAACATTTCTGCGCGATATTTTTGTTATATTTCCTAAAGGCGTCTTGCAACCAATATGGTTCCCACGCCATAACGGCATCTTCCTTGCCGAGAGGGGGAAAAGACTTCCCTCCGCCTTTTATTTCTGTAATTACATCAATAATAGCTTCGGCATATTTATAATCAGGTCCAAAATCATCTTTCAAGAACTTTGGCAGTAATTTGACCGCAATGTCACTAATTGATAGAATGGCACTATCAATGTGCCCTGTCCAAACAGAAAGCCATGTGCTGAATTTTTCAATCGGTAAATGATTTTTAATAATCTTGGGAGGCAGATTGTTTAATATTTTTACACAATACCACCAAATATGGTAATTGTTAATTCCTTGTCCCATATCTTTTTTTCTTTTAATCGAAAACTGAACAATGCTTTCTATAATTTCAATTAGTTTTTCCCCATATTGGGGATTTTTAACAATTTGCTCCGATACTCTCTCTAAGTAATCTAAAACATTCCAAAAACATGCATTGCTATTACTATCAAATAATATTCCATTAATAGAAAAATACTTATTCTTTTCTAAAATATCAAACCATTGGATAGATTGAACTCGTTTAAAGAAATAATCACACAAACTTTTATTGTCCGCTATTGATGTAGCGATAAATACGGCGAGCTCAGATTTAACCTGATCTGATGATAAAGCGTTATCAACTTGTTGAACTTTTGTATAAAATTCTTGCTTCATAATCAAACTCCCCCATGAAGAGCCGGTAAATGGCTTACTTCATTTTTCCCTATCATTACCGCCGGATTAAAATTAAAATCAATCCATTCACTGAATAACTTTACAAAATTAACTTTTAATCCGTATCTGATTATATGGATATTAAACAATTCCTCATAAATAGCTTCATTAATATGAGTATGTGCTTCATCTGTTGGCAATAAAGCAAAATGATCTTTCGGTTGTGGATTACCCTTTTTTGCTTCTGCTATTAACTGTCGCAGTTCATCATCATTGCCAAAAGCATATCCTAGAAATAAGACCGAATATTCTCTGAATGTGTTTATAATAAACTGTTTAAATTCATGAAGATTATATCGCTCCGGGTAATCAAATAAATCCCACAACTGCTTTCCTGAATCCTCAATGTATCCGTGTATATGAAATATTCCAATATTGTTAAAAAGTTGAATTTGCATATCAGGTATTTTGTAATATATCTTTGTTAAATCAAATTGTCCAGTATACGTTAAACAAGCGTCAACATTAGTAGTTATAATTGAAGGGAATGGCATTAACTGTTTAAGTTTTCTAATAAAAGGGATATATTCGCGATAAAATACGTCTGGATCATGAGTTAATCCTTGTCTCATAATACCATCTAAAGTTCTTCTATCGTTGTCACTTCTGTTACAAATACTTTTACAAAAGGCTATCAATTCTTTTCTTGGAACATCATTTTGATTTTTACTTTTGATTAACTCTTGAATATGTTTTATTGCAATTAACTTACGACAAATATCTTGCAAGCCAGAACACCCAGCAATGCGGGAAATGCCAGCGCCAATAAAAATGGCGGCTTTCCCCTGCCTAATAAAGCTTATGAAAGAAGATAGTTTATCCATTTTTTCTACACTATCATACTAAATTGATGATCCATCTCATGTTTTGTATTACTTCTTAATCGCTATCTGTTTGTCCAGCTCTTTTTCCGTAGGCAAACTAAGTTTATATTTTGAAGCAAATATTTTATTGTTTAGATTGCCGAGAACATACTTGGCATATACTGAGTTCTTTTTTGAACAAAGAATGATTCCAATCGGCGGATTTTCGCCTTCGGATGTTTCGTTCTCTCTGTAATAATTCAAATAAAAATTCATCTGCCCGGCATCAGCATGGGTTAGTTCCCCACGCTTAAAATCAACAAGGACGAAACATTTCAAAAATCGGTTATATAATACAAGATCTATAAAATAATGCCGGTTTATCATGGTAATACGCTTCTGACGGGCGACAAAAGCAAATCCTTTTCCCATCTCAAGCAGAAAATGCTGCAGCTTATCAATAACTGCCTGCTCAAGCTGACTTTCGGTATATGCCGACTCTTCTTTAAGCCCGAGAAATTCTAAAATGTACGGGTCTTTTATGGCATCTTCTGCATTTTCAATTATCTGTCCCTTGTGTGACAGAGCCTTTACTTTTTCCTTATTTCTGCTCAAAGCCAGCCGCTCGTACAGCGTTGAATCCATCTGCCGACGCAATTCCCTCATTGACCAACCGTTTTCTAGTGCCTCAATTTCATAAAATGCCCTAGATTTGAGATTATCTTCCTTCATCAGTTCGCAGTAATGCGACCATGATAAAATACGAGACGCTGTCTCGTATTTTGCTGGGATGCTTTTTATTTCTGATTTACGAGACGCTGTCTCGTAAATCTTTACTATCTTTGGAAACTCAATATACAAGCGACGCATATTTTGTAAATTATCGACTGAATACCCTTTCCCAAAACGAGTGTTTAAATCGCGAGAAAGCCGAATTAATACTTGTTCTCCATATTCGGCCCTGTCTTGCCCGTGCTGATAGAACTCAACAATTCTTTTTCCCACAAACCAGTAAGTTATCGTCTGTGTTGTATCTATTTGCCTTAAAGCAACAGTGCGCCCATGAGTAATAATACCTGACACATCAGTCAGTAACTTTTGATAGCCAGATTGCCGATTTATTTGCAACGATTTATTTGACATTTTTTTCTCCTTTATAATTACAACAAGATCTGTTTCTGCCAAAAGGCATTTTATCATTTTGTTGGTATTCACTCAATTCTAAAGACCAAAGAGAATAATCAAAGAAAAGTCGTTTTAATATTTCTTTCTTCTAAGGCAAACTATTTGAATAAGCAGGCGGATGGTGCGGGCAGGCTTTTCGCAGTCCTCGTTAGAGGGCATCCGCCTGTTGAAAATACAATAATCAATTT
>Ga0233425_10010156_pt1 | contig 11586 bp, 8 predicted proteins | sample Watercolumn_Towu_2_FD_181712 | JGI IMG/M metagenome (GOLD analysis project Ga0233425, IMG submission 181712) | Freshwater microbial communities from Lake Towuti, South Sulawesi, Indonesia - Watercolumn_Towuti2014_140_MG | ecosystem: Environmental > Aquatic > Freshwater > Lake | place: Indonesia...
CGTTTTTATGCCCGGCTATTTCATCAACCTGGCTCAGATTATTCATCTCTATGAAGCCATTATGGCCGTGGCCCTTAAACTGGTCTGCCATATGATCACCGCCCACCTTCGGCCGGAGATTTTTCCGCTGGACCGGACCATTTTCAGCGGCCGCACCACCGCCGAACGGATGCAAAAAGAACATGGCGGGGAGTGGGACACCTGGTCCAACCCGGCCGGTTCCGGCCCGTCAGCGGTCGCCGAGGCCGTGGCCCAAGAAAAGTTGGCCGACGCTCTTCCGACCGGGAGGGAAGGAGGGACGATCTGATGAAAAAGCTTGTCTTCTCCCTCCTGATCGGTCTGGCCTTGATCCTGGCGGTGGTCCCGGCCCTGGCCCAGCCAAGGGAAATGATTGCCCGGTCTGTGGAAGGCAAAGAGCGGGTCTGCCTGGACTGCCACCGGTTGCCGAATATCCGGACCAACGAAGGAATCATGTCTTCCCAGGCTTTATGTTTAGAATGCCACGCCCAGGCCCAAACCAGCCGGAAAATAGGGGGCCGGTCCCTTTCCCTGCAGGTGACGCCCGATTCCTTCGGCAAAAACCGTCATGGCCGGGTGGCCTGCCTGGAATGCCACCGTGACGTGGCCCGGTCTCCCCATAAATCCCTTACCGGGGCCCAGTGCCTGTCCTGCCATCCGGTACATGGCGAAAGAAAGATCGGGGACCCCCATGTGCGGGTCAACTGTCAGGCCTGTCACCGGAAGTCCCCATCCGTTATTCTTGATCCGCAGACGGACCGCATCAAACTCTCTGCCTTGGATAAGGCCCAAAGACCCCTGGCCCTAACCGATCACCGCTTGCCCGATACCCAGGCCAAGGATTTCTGTCAGAAATGCCATTTTCCTCAGAATCCGGTGGGGGCTTCGGCCGCGGTCTTGCCCGGGAAAAGTGTGCTCTGTATCGTTTGTCATAACGCCCCCCTGGCCGTAGGCCATTCCCTGTTCTGGGTCGCCTTGCTGATCTTCCTGGCCGGGCTGGGGGTGATGGTCCTTTTCTGGTTTCAAGGGGGACTTGAGGGAGCGGATCGGTCCAGTCATCAAAAGATCGCCGCCGTCTCGGAGCGGGTCTGGCAATCCCTCTTTTCCCGGGAGGGGCGGCTGATAGCCAAGACGGCCTTTTTCGATTGCTTTTTGCAGCGACGGATCCTGCAAGAAAGTGTGGCCCGCTGGTCGATCCATTCCCTGATTTACCTTTCCTTTCTGATGCGTCTTGGGCTGAGTCTGTTTACGGCCCTGGCCTTTCGTCTGGCACCAAACAGCGCTTTGGCCCAGGTCTTGATCGATAAAAACCATCCCTTTGTCGCCTTCAGCTATGATTTGCTGGGTCTGTTGATCCTGCTGGGGATCCTTTGGGCCGCGGCCCAACGCTGGCTCGTCCGGCCCCCCCACCGCCTGACCGAAGGACAGGATACCTTCGCCCTCATCCTGATCGGGGTCCTGGTGCTTCTCGGTTTCCTGGTTGAAGGCAGCCGGATCCTGATGACTCACATCCCCCCGGAAAGGGCGGTCTTTTCCTTTGTCGGCTTTCCCCTGTCCAGGTTGTTATCCCTTATGAATCTGGACTGGCAGGCCTGGTATGGAGCCCTCTGGTGGGCTCATGCCCTGGCCGGTGCTGTTTTTGTCGCCTCTATTCCCTTTGGAAAGATGAAGCATATGCTCCTCACTCCCTTGACCCTGATCATCAACGCCAAGAGAAAATAACCATGGTTGAAGACCTCGAATCCACCGAAACCCATCCCCTCGAATCCCCGATGGTTCGGAAGCTTCCCGTTTCCACCCTGGAAATGACCCGTCTGATTCAGATGCAGGGCTGCACCCGCTGCGGGGAATGCCTCAACTGGTGTCCGGTCTATGACCAGGATCCCCGGGAGGCCATTTTGCCCCGGAAAAAGATCCAGGATTTCCTACAGATCGTCAAAACCCAGCAGGGGCTCCTGGCCCGGTTCTTCAAGGGTGGTCGAACCGGCGAGTCCTTGAAAAAAATAGTGGGGCCTTTGTTCGGGTATCGGGACATCGGCCCGGAAGCAATCGAAACCTTCGTCCGCAACCTCTATGAGTGTTCCACCTGCGGGCAGTGTCAGATCGTCTGTCCGGCCAATATCGATACCATCAACCTCTGGGAAGATATCCGTCGCCTGATTGTTTCCGCCGATTACGGTCCTATGGAATCGCAAAAGATCCTGGTCAAAAGCGTCAAGTCTTATGATAATCCCTGGCAGCAGCCCCGGGCGGCCCGGACCAAATGGATCCGCCGGGCCCAGAAGGACAATGAAATTGCCGCTCCCCCGAGGGAAATCAAAAAGACAGGGGGCAAGGTCCTTTTGTTCTTGGGCTGTACGGCCGTTTATGATGTCAATGTCAAGCAGATCGCCGTCAGCACCATTAATATCCTGGAACACCTAGGGATCGACTATGGCTGTTTGGGCGGGGATGAAAAGTGCTGCGGCAGCGTCCTGCTGCGCATGGGCGATAAGGAATTCGAACGGATCGCCTCCGATAACATCAAACAGCTCAACAGCCTGAATATCCACACTCTGGTCAGTTCCTGTTCCGGGTGTTTCAAAACAATCAAAGAAGATTACCCCAAGGTAGGGAAACTGGGCTTTGAAGTCCTGCACACCGTGGAATTTTTAACCCGCATGGTCGAGGCCGGAACGCTCCGTTTTACCCGGCCCGTGGAAAGGACCATAACCTATCATGATCCCTGCCACCTGGGCCGGGCCAGCGGCGTTTTTGATGAACCCCGGGTCTTGATAAAGGCCATTCCCGGATTGGATTTGATCGAAATGCCCCGGAGCCGCCAGTATTCCCGCTGTTGCGGCGCCGGCGGGGGGCTCAAGGCCGGGTTCCCGGACATTCAGAACAAGATGTCCCAGCGGCGGATCAAAGAGGCCGAAGCCACGGGGGCCCAGGAACTGGTCTCGGCCTGTCCCTTTTGCTATGCCGGACTGCAGGTAGGCATCAAGGCCCTGGAATCACCCCTGGTCATGCGAGACCTGAGTTATCTGGTTGAGGAATCGCTAAAACCCTAAGCCCTTCAACGGCAGAGTAAACCTTTTCTTCTTGACAAAAACGACCACTTCTTAATAGTGAGGGTTATGAAAAAGAAAATCTCCATCCTCGGTATTGTTTTTCTCTTGATCACGTTAGGTGTTGCCATCCGTTCCTCCGCTGCCGATCTCAAATCCGTCCGTATCGGCTATCTCCAAAACGACATTCATCAATTGGCCTGCTGGGTAGCCCTGGAAAAAGGCTTTTACACCCAGGAGGGACTGGAGGTCAAGGTGGCCGGGATCTTCAAAGCCGGGCCGGAGTTGATGAGCGCCTTTGCCGCCGGGGCCCTGGATATGGGTTATGTGGGCATTGCCCCGGCCACCGCGGCTGTGGCCAACAAGGCCGCCCGGGTAGTGGTCCTGGCCCAGGCCAACAGTGAAGGCTCGGCCCTGGTGATCCGTAAGGATTCTCCGGCCCAGACCCTAGGGGACTTGAAGGGAAAATCCCTGGCCGTACCCGGCCATTCCACGGTCCAGGATTTTCTGCTGCGCAAGGCCATCGCTAAAGCCCAGCTTACGGACCAACAGTTCTCCATCATGGTGATCAAACCGCCGGAGATGATCGCGGCCCTGCGGAACAAGGATATCGAAGGCTTTATCGCCTGGGAGCCTTTTCCGGCCAAGGCGGCGACCGGCGACGTGGGCCGAGTCCTCTCTCCCTCCCGGGAGATCTGGCCCGATCATCCCTGCTGTGTCCTGGCGGCGGATACCCAGTTCCTGGGTTCTCGGCCGGAAGAGGCCAAGAAGATGGTCCGGGCCCATGTCCGGGCCACGGATTTTATCAATCAGCATCCCAAAGAAATCATCCCCATTGCCCTCAAGTACACCGGAATGGACGAAAAGACCATTCTCCAGGCCTTGAAGAATGTGAAATATGCCTACGCCCTGAATAGGGAAGCGGAAAAGGAGTATGTCCATTTTCTATCCCAGTGGAAGTTCATCAAGGTGGAGGACGGGTCGGCCTTTGTGACCCGGTTTGTCAACCTTCAATTATTGAACGAGATTCTGAAAAAATGACCCGGGACCGGATCCTTCCCCCGCTGTTTTTCCTGCTGATCTGGCAGGCCCTGTCGGCCCTGGAATGGATCCCTTCGTATAAACTCCCCTCTCCTCTCCAGATCGTCGGCGGACTGAAGGAATTAATCGTCGTCGGCCTGCCCCCGGGCCATCCCCTCCATCTGCACCTCCTTTTTAGCCTCTACCGCGTAGGGATGGGCTTTGCCCTGGCGGCCCTGGTAGCCGTGCCCTTAGGGCTTTCCCTGGGCTGGTGGCGGCGATGGAGAAGGATCGTATCCCCTCTGCTGGAAGTCATCCGGCCCATCCCGCCCCTGGCCTGGATCCCTATCGCCATCCTCTGGTTCGGCATCGGCATCCAGTCCGCGGCTTTTATTATTTTTCTGGGGGCCTTTTTCCCCATTTTGCTGAACACCGTGTCCGGGGTCCTGTCCATCAACCCTACTCTGATCGAAGCGGCCCGGACCCTCCAGGCCAAAGAACGGGACATCTTTTTAAAGGTCCTCTGGCCCGGGGCCATTCCCTCGATCTTTGTGGGGCTGCGCATCGGTATGGGCATCGGCTGGATGACCCTGGTGGCCGCCGAATTTACCGGGGTGCGCGAAGGCTACGGCCTGGGTTATATGATTATGACCGCCCGGGATATTCAGCGGGCCGATGAAATTGTGGCCGGCATGCTGATTATCGGGCTCATCGGCATGCTGATCGATTGGGTCATCCGGATCATCGAACGTCGGATTGTGCGGTGGAGATGAACCAACCTGTGCGCAGGGTTCCACCACAATGGAGATCAAGATTTTTTTCTGAATTCTGGCTTCTGAATTCTTTTTTTGGTTTTCAAGAAATGATTTTTTTATGTTAGAGCTTGTGGGCCTTACAAAAAAATATCCCGGAAAAGGACCGGGAGAGGAGATCCCGGTCCTGGATAACCTCTCCTGCCGTTTCGAGACCGGACGCTTCATCTCCATTGTCGGCTCCAGCGGCTGCGGCAAGACCACTCTTTTGCGTATCCTGGCCGGATTGGAATCCTCCTCCCAGGGGCAGGTGATCCTAAACGGCCGACCCATTTCCGGGGTGACGGACCAGATGGGATTGGTCTTTCAGGAATACGCCCTCTTTCCCTGGCGCACAACCCTGGCCAACATCCAAATGGGCCTGGAATGTGTGGGCCTGGAGCGGGTCCAAAGGGAGAGACTGGCCCGGGAATATATCCAGGCCTTCGGGCTTCAAGGCTTTGAAGACCATTATCCGCGGGAATTGTCCGGGGGGATGCAGCAGCGGGTGGCCATCGCCCGGACCCTGGTGATGAATCCCCGAGTGATTTTGATGGACGAACCCTTTGCCTCCCTGGACAACCAGACCCGGAACGACCTCCAGGAGTTTTTGCTCACCGTCTGGCGGACCCGGGTGGATATGGTCATTTTTGTGACCCACAATGTGGACGAGGCCGTTTTTTTAAGCGATCAGATCCTGGTCCTCACCCCCCGCCCGGCGCGCATCGCCTCGGTCTTTCCGGTCGATCTTCCCCGGCCCAGGGACCGGACCGATCAGGAGTTCAATACCCTGCGCCGCAATATCTTGAAGATCCTCAAAGATCAGAGATAAGGAAAAAAACCCATGAAAATACTCGGTGTTTGTGGAAGTCCCCGAAAGGGTAAAACCTCTTATTTTCTACTTGAACAGTGTCTGGCCGCGGCAAGAGAGACCAATGGGGAAATAGGGACTGAACTGATCGAACTGGCCGGGAAGCATATCGGGGGTTGTCTGGCCTGCGGCCGGTGTCAGAAAGAATTAATGTGCAGTCAGGAAGATGATTTCCCGGCCATGATTCCCCTCCTTACCGACCCCGATCTGGCCGGCATCATTATAGCCACACCGGTCTATATGGGGTCCATGACCTCCCAATGCAAAGCCTTTCTCGATCGGGCGGTGATCTTTCGGCGAAATGGTTTTCTGCTGAGTAACAAAGTGGGAGGGGTGATCGCCGTCGGTGGGTTCCGAAACGGCGGACAGGAGCTGACCATCCTGGCGGTGCAGGCGGCTATGATGATTCAGAATATGATCATCGTCGGCGACAACCGTCCCACGGCCCATTTTGGCGGGTCAGGCTGGAGCGGCCATCCGGGCGGCATTGAACAAGATTCCGTGGGTCTGGAAACGGTTCGCCATTTAGGGAAACGGGTGGCCGAGGTCGCGGTGACAATGCAGAGATGATTGCTTCCCTGATAACTCACCTTCAAAGCCTTGGTCTGCGGACTGAGGCGGATTGCCTTAAACGCAACGGCGGGGCCGGTCCGGCCCAGGGCGGGACACTTATCATCGGCGGACGACCGGTCACCCTGCCTATGGGAACGGCCTTTGCGGCCCAATCGCCCTATCACCTGTCCCAGGACGAGGATCGCTTTTGGGTCGCCAGGGATGGACAAAACCTTATCCCCGTAACACTGCCGGACAGGCCCCGTTTTTACGATCTGCAGACCCGGGAAGCCATCCCCTATTCCAGGATCGCCCTGCGGCATGGGACGGACTGTCTGGCCACAACCCTCCTCCAGACCTGCGCCAATTGGCGGAACGGCGGCCGGTGCCGGTTTTGCGCCATCGAAGTCTCTTTAGAAAAAGAACAGACCCTGCCCCGAAAAAGCCCGGAACAATTGGCCGAGGTGGCCCAGGCGGCCAAGGAACTGGACGGCCTGAAACAGGTCCTCTTGACCACCGGGAGGGATGAAGATCCCCAAGGAGATTGGGGGCACCTGGCACGTTGTGCTTCGGCCGTAAAACGGCTCACCGGTTTGCCGATCCAGGCGCAGCTCCTTCCTCCTGCCGACCCGGAGGTGCTGGAACAGGTCAAAGACAGCGGGGTGGATTCCATCGGGATTCATATCGAAAGTTTTGACCTCCACACCCTGTCTACTCAGGCCCCTTTCAAGGCGGCCTTGGGACAGGATCGTTTTGTTACGGCCTGGAAAAAGGCGGTCAGGCTCTTCGGTCCAAATCAGGTCAGCAGTTTTCTAATCGTCGGTCTGGGAGAACAGCCGGAATCGGTCCTCCGGGGTGCTGATCTCCTTTCCGACCTGGGGGTTTATCCCTTTGTGGTTCCCTTCCGACCTATTCCCGGTTCTCTTCTGGAAAAGGGTCTGCCGCCGAACCCGGGGAAAATGATTCCCTTGTATGAAAGCATCGCCCGGCTTTTGAAACAAAAAGGCCTGACCATGGCCGGGCAAAAAGCCGGGTGTGTGCGGTGCGGGGCCTGTTCGGCCCAGGCCTTTTTTGAACAGGAGACCTCGGATCTGATCTGCCGACCGGCCTGGGGGGAGGAGGAGTTGGAAGAGGCCTATGCCATCCGTCACCAGGTCTTTGTCCGGGAGCAACAGCTTTTTGCCGAATCGGACCGGGACGACAATGATCGGAAAAGCATTCATCTGGTGGCCCACAAGGCGGGGCTCATGGCCGGGACGGTGCGGGTCTTTCCCTTGGACAACAACGGCCATTGGATCGGGGGCCGTCTGGCCATCCGAAAAGAGCAGCGCAAGTCCGGGGCCGGTGAGTTGCTGGTCCGCGAGGCGGTGCGTTATGTACGGAAACAGGGCTGCCGCACTTTTACGGCCACCATTCAAAAGGAAAATATCCCTTTCTTTATTCATTTGGGCTGGAAAACCCTGGGGGCCTTGTTTGATTTGCAGGGTAAACCCCACCAGCTCATGGAGGCCGACCTGACTTCGGCGGACCTCTTCTCCGGGTCTGGGGAAAAAAATTTTTAGAACACACAGAGAACCCCTTCATGAACCTCACTTCTTTGATCACCAGAATTCGCAGCTACCCCGGATTGACCCGGAAACAACCCATCCAAGAGGTCTTCCAAAAACTGGTTTCAGAACAGACCTTCGGCCCCCAGTTGCCCAATTACGGTGACGACGCCGCCGTGATTCCCTGGGGAGAGGGATTCCTGCTTCTGGCCGCCGACGGAATTATGCCTCAGTTGCTGATCAACGAGCCCTATGCCGCCGGCAAAGCAGCGGTCATGGTCAGTGTCAATGACGTCTATTCCATGGGCGGCCGTCCTGTAGCTATGGTCAATGTCCTGGCCTATGGTGACCCGGACCGGCGGGCCGAGGTGGTGGAAGGGATAAAAAAAGGGTGCCAAAAACTAAAAGTGCCCATGGTGGGCGGCCATCTCCATCCGGATGCCCCGGATAGGGCCCCGGCCCTTTCGGTGGCCATTCTTGGTTCGGCCAAGAAAGTGCTCAGAAGTCACCTGGCCCGAGCGGGAGAGGACCTGGTCTTGGCCGTCGATCTTCGCGGACAAAGGGGCTGCCGATCGGTGGTCAGTTGGGATGCCAATTCCGGGAAAAGTTCGCAAGAGATACTCGACCGCCTGGAAGTCTTGCCGATGATTGCCGAAAGAGGGTGGGCCTGGGCCGCCAAAGATGTGAGCAATGCCGGTATCCTGGGAACGACGGCCATTATGATGGAGAATTCCGGAAAGGGCGCGCTGATCGATCTGTCTTCCATTCCCCGGCCGGGGGATATCGATAAAAGCGACTGGCTGGTGGCTTTTCAGAGCTACAGTTTTATTTTATCCGTTCCGCCGGAGTATACCTCCAGGGTCCGTGCTTTGTTTATGAGCCGCGGCATTGAAGCAGCGATTATCGGCACCGTCACAACCGATCAGGAGGTGATTGTCCGGGACGGATCAAGGCAAGAGACCCTCTTTGACTTTTCCCAAGACCGGATCACCGGTGTGCGCTACTCGGAAATGCCCTAGTCCTTTGGGTTATCTTCTATCAACCGATATTCGAACCTGAATGGAATTTGCCCTGAACGTAGGTGCCGGGCTGCTTATTTGTCCAGCTCTTTTCTGACGGCTAAGCCGATCTTCTCCAAAAGATAGGGCTTTTTGACATAGGCTCCGGCACCAAAGGCCTGAGCGGCGTTAACCCGTTCCGTCTCCGAAAAACCGCTGACGATAATCGCCTTCTGATGGGGATGAATCTCCAAGATCCTTTTGTAGGTTTCCAGCCCGTCTATCCCCGGATCCATAATCATATCCAGAATGACGAGATCAACTGGGTGGTCCTGGAGGAAGGAGAGGGCCTCTTCTCCCCCGGCGACTGCGCTGACTTGATAATTTAATTTTTTAAGCATCTTTTGAGCCAGGTCCCGCTGCCCCTTCACATCATCAACCACGAGAATGGTTTCCCCTTTTCCCAGGTAATCAAACACCGATATGTTTTCCGCCTCTTCAAAAAGGGATTCACGAGTTACGGGAAAATAGAGATTGAAGATACTTCCCTTTCCTACATCGCTTTGAACATTGATATATCCGTCATGATCCTTCACCGTACCCCAGACCACCGCCAGGCCCAAACCGGTCCCGCTTCTCCCCATGACTTTTTTGGTATAAAAAGGTTCAAAAATCTTTTTCAGATCCTTGGCCGATATTCCTTCGCCCGTATCCGAAACGGACAGAATGATATACTCTCCCTCCTTGACCTCTTCATAGCCCTGAATCGGCCTGTCCAAATATTGATTGGAGGTCTTGATGGTCACGGATCCTCCCTGCGGCATGGCCTCACTGGCATTTGAGACCAGGTTAAATAAGGTCTTGCTGAGATGAATGGCTGATCCGGACATGTTCAAAAGGTCCGGGGCCAGATCCATCGTGATCTGGACCGAGGGGTGATAGACGGAGAGATTCTGGAATTCCAGCGAATGGAGACTATCTTTGATAATTTGATTCAAATTGAGGACCAGTCTGCTGCTGATTCCCCTCCTGGCCAAGGTCAGGAGATCCTGGACAATAGCCGTGGCCCTCTGGCTGGCCTCCAGGATACTCTCCAGATTCGGTCTGAGGGGACTGGAAGGGTCTATTTCATAAATGAGCAATTCCGAATAGCCCATGACAATACCCAGCACGTTGTTCAGATCATGGGCCACTCCGCCGGCCAGGAGGCCCAGGGCCTCCATTTTTTCAGCCCGCTGCAGGCGCAGTTCGAGATCACGGCGTAATTGCTCGGCCTGTTTGCGGTCGCCAATATCTCGGAGATAGGCCAGGGACACCGTCTCCCCCTGGTAGATCGTTCTGGCGGCTGAGACCTCGATATAAACCGGCTGGCCGTTTTTATGCCGGCCTTTGAAATCATACCGTGGAGATACCGGCTCCCCTCTCTGCCGGAGACGATTGATGGCCATGACCCGTTCTTGATCGTCGGGATGGACTAAAAAAGAAGTGGGTTGGCCGATGATATCCTCCGGGCGGTCATACCCGAACATTTTTACCAGTTGTTGATTGACGTAGATGTGCTGATCCTCTCTAACCAAAGCGATGCCGTCATTCGATTCTTCAATGACCGTCCGGTAGCGCTCTTCGCTCTCACGCAGTTTGGCTTGGGCCGTTTTCTGATCCGTTATGTCCCGGATACACTCTATGGCGCCGATAAGATGTCCCTCGGCATCCCGCAGGGGGGAGGTCTTGACCCAGATATGCGCTCCTTGACCCCCATAGAGAGCAGGACAATAGGCCTCGCCTACCAGGTTATCCCCTTCTCTTTTTATGGAAGAGTATTTTGAAGCGATTTCATGCTCCGACTCCCAGAAAAGATCCATGAATTGAGGCCGGGCATAACCATAAAAGGGAATCGTATACTGATAGTCGCCTTTTCCGATCATCTCTTTGGCCGGGACACCGGTCATTTCTTCGATGGCCCGGTTCCAGATAATGACTTTCTTGTCTTTGTTTATGGCTAGAATAGGATCCGGGAAGAAGTCAATGAATTTGGATAAGCGGCGTTCGCTTTCCTGGAGGGCTGACTCCGCCTGTCTCTGCTTGGTCACATCGATCAGGACCGTAATATCGTATCTTTTTAGATAGGTCGTTCGGAACTCGATGTCCTTGACCGACCCATCCCGGCAGGTGATTCGGAATTCAATAGCCTTTCCCTGGACCAGTTTGGCCCTGTCATTTTTCCAGGCCTCTATGACCTGTTTGCGGTAGTCGGGATCAGGATAAGCCTTCCGGAACCATTCCTTTCCCGTCGGCACATCCTCGAGGGTATATCCGGTAATTTCTATAAAGCGAGGGTTAACATAGAGATACGTCCCTTCTTTGCTGACCTGGGCGATCCCATGGGGATCGTTATGAAAGATCTCATAGAAGGATTTCCCTTGGGGATCGAAGGGCTCTAAATGAATATTATTCTCCGTCTTTTCTTTTTCAAAATCGGCTATTTTTTTGCGAAGATCATCCAATTCTTGAATCAGTTGATCTTTGGATTTTTCGAAATCGTTCAAGGGTTCATCTCCAAAAAAGTCTATTAAAATCATCCTTTTTAAGAAATCAAAATCTGGATAGTCCTTAGAAGCCAAAAGATTACGGTAATGATCACGACGGCATTTGCTATTTTTCTGGCGATAGGCGGCATGGCGATTAATCGGTTTATCAGCCAAAGAAGAAAACCGGTGACGATTAAAACCGAAACGATAG
>Ga0233425_10010157_pt1 | contig 11585 bp, 15 predicted proteins | sample Watercolumn_Towu_2_FD_181712 | JGI IMG/M metagenome (GOLD analysis project Ga0233425, IMG submission 181712) | Freshwater microbial communities from Lake Towuti, South Sulawesi, Indonesia - Watercolumn_Towuti2014_140_MG | ecosystem: Environmental > Aquatic > Freshwater > Lake | place...
TTTGGGACTTGCCCGACCACTCGTCGAACAGCGGCCAGCCCTCGTTGCCGAGCGCGCCCTTGATGGCCAAGCCGACCCGGAGCCAGCTGTCATAGTCGAGATCGGGGTTGGGAATGAACCCCAGGGCGTCCTCCACCGCCGGGTAGGTGCCACGTTGTTCGGGGAGACTGCACCACTCCTCCGATCTGTCGGGATGTCCACGACCCAGTGTCTTCGGCCGAAGTTCCTCCGGCACCAACGCATAGGCTGCGAGGGCAAACTTCCGCGCCTGGGCCTCTGTGATGGCCGGCAGTTCCTCCAGGTTCATATCGGCCAGGGAGTCGACCGGCCACTCGTAGGGCCGACCGGTATCAGGATGAATGCCATAGGCCACGAACTGCTGGCCGTGGCCGAGCACCTCGATGGGCGGGTACTTGAAGCCGGCGAAGGGCTCCACTGTCCGGTAGACCAGCAGTCGCTTCGGCGCGCGGCCGATGCGTATCGCCGGAGTGTCGCCGAGCCGTTCTTTCGCCAAGGCCTCGATCGCACGGGCGATCTCCCCCGAAGCCAGCAGATCGATGTCGATGCCGATCACCTTGCCGGCGGCGATGCCGACGCCAGCCTCGGGCCAGTCGCTCCAGAGGTCGACCTCGTTCTCGGTGGTTTCCCGGTCGCAATGGCGGCTCCACTTCGGATAGTCCTGCCAGCTGCCGAGCCGGTACCGGCCGGGTTTCTTGGTGCCCGGCTGGATCGGCAGGATGGGATAGCCCCGGTCCACCAGGGTCGCGCCCAGTTGCATCATGTAGTTGTGGGATGTCATGGCGCCTCTCAGAATGGCGGATCGTCGGCATAGGCCGTGCGGAGGGAATCCTGAAAACCGGTGACGATCACGTCTATCAGCGCCGACCACTCCTCGGGCGTCCAGGCGGCCAGGTCGGTCTTGCCGAGGGACTCGACGTAGGCGCCGCCCTGGGTGCTTGCATCAGCCAGGGCGTTGGTTTCGTGAATGTTGGGATTGATCATGCCTTTCAACCTTGCTGTGATGTCCTGACAGCGCCGGGAGCACAGCTTGACCGCCGGCGCTGAAATACCAATTGATTGGGGTGCGAACAGGAAGCCGCGGGCATCGCGTCGACAAATGGCACACATCATGGGAAGCGCGCCCCGACGATCTCGGTGAACCGCCCGCTCGGCCGCACCGCGATCTCCGATGGACATCGGAGTTGGGAGGAACAAGCCAAGGCCTCATCGACGCGCTTCGGCAGAGGCATGCCGGGTGCGCGCCGGGCCCACCAACTGGCGGCCTTCTGCCGGGCGTAGCCCTCGTGCTCGAGGCAGACCCATTCGCTGTGGGCCACTATGCCGCTCCAGTAATCCACCCGCAGCGACGGCGGCTTACCGGGCTTGTCGTGGCGCCCATAGCTGACCCGGGTGACCGGAATCCACTCCGGTTTCCCGGCGGACAGGATGTCCAGCTGACTGGCCTCGGCCTCGATTTGCGGCTTCGGCGGGGGAAACCAGTGGCCGCAGTCGGGGCACTGGCGCACCGCCGCATGGACGATGCTGTTGCACTCGGGGCAGACCTTGATGGGTACTTCGCCGTCGCCAACTTTCCCCGGCCGCTTCGGCTTGATGGCATCGATGGGACCGTGACGGGCGATGTTGCCGGCGAAGTCCAGCACCAGGCAGTCGGTCTTGCCGGGCGCCAGCCGGCATCCCCTGCCGACGATCTGCACGTACAAGCCTGCGGATTTCGTGGGCCGCAGCATGGCGATGAGATCCACCGCCGGGGCGTTGAAGCCGGTGGTCAGCACATTGGCATTGGTGAGGCAGCGGATCCGGCCGGCCTTGAAGTCCCGAATAATCCGATCCCGCTCCGTATCCGGCGTGGCGCCGATGATGGTCTCGGAGGTGATCCCTCGTGCCTGCACCGCATCGCGGACGTGATAGGCATGATCGATCCCGGCACAGAAGATCAGCCAGCTGCGGCGGTCCTGACCGTAGGCGAAAATTTCATCCAGCGCACTCTGGGTGATGCTGTCCCGGTCGATGGCCGCCTCCAGATCCTTGGCGATGAACTCGCCGCCGCGGGTGCCGACACCGGACACATCCAGTTCGGTGGCCATGCGCTTGGAAATCAGCGGCGACAGATAGCCGTCATCGATCAAATCGCGGACCGAGACCTCGTAGGCGATGTCGGTAAAGATCGCATCGTCGCCCTCGTGCAGCAGCCCCGAGTCCAGCCGGTAGGGAGTTGCCGTGAAGCCGATGACCTTGAGCAGCGGATTGAGCCTTTTCAATCCATCCAGAAAACGCCGGTACATTGTGTTGGATTTCCGGGGAATCAAATGCGCCTCGTCGATCAAGATGAGATCACATTGCTGGACGTCATAGACCCGCGTGTGGACGGACTGAATGCCGGCAAACAGAATCGGCGCCCGGAGGTCCCGCTGCTTGAGGCCGGCGGAGTAGATGCCTGCCGGGGCATCGGGCCACAGCCGCGCGAGTTCCAGGTAATTCTGCTCGATCAGCTCCCGGACGTGGGTCACGATCAGGATGCGCTGGTCCGGGAAAGCCTTGAGCACGCCTTCCACGAAGGTGGCCATGACCAAGGATTTCCCGCCAGCGGTAGGGATGATTACGACCGGGTTACCGGTATGGCTGCCGAAGTAGTCGTAGATGCCTTGAATAGCAGCGTGTTGATACGGTCGCAAGGAAAGGTTCATGCCGGTCCTCCCTCGGGCTGGCGGGTGAACTTGTCGAAGCCGATGTCGCGCCAGCGGGCGCCGTCCGGGAATTGGTACTCGACCCAATCCTCGCCGGCATCCACCTGCTCGCCGGGGACCAGCGGCGGTAGATAGAGGTGACGGGAACAGCCCGTGCGCTGGTCCGCCTCGCTTAAGGGCTTCCCATACCGCTCGCAGCGCCAGCCGCCCTCGACCGGTGACGAATCGAGACAGGTCCGGCAGTTCACCGCCGATGCCTGACCGCCGTGGCAGACCGGCGCGTGATCGCACAGCCGGCACTGGTACCAGCTGGGGTCCTCGCTGATCCGGGCCGGCGGCGTTGTGGCGAAGATGACGCGACCGGCCTTGTCCAGCAGCCGCCGGGCGAAGTCCGGATCGGCCTCGACCCGTTCCACGTACAAGTCGTCGGTGTCCTTGTTTACCGCCAGGTACATGGCGCGAGTAAGGCCGGTCAGATGCAGGTAGATCTGCATCTGGGCAAAGTGCAGCGGCTTGCTCCCCCGGACCATCTTCGCCACCAGATCGGTGAAGCTTTTGGCGGAGTGGGTCTTGAACTCCAACACATGCCAGGTCTTGGGGGCTTCCGGCAGATTGATGGCGACGCCATCCAGCGAACCGCCGAAGTGGCCGCCATGGGCCTGGACCCGGAACTGCCGTCCGGTGTCGGGATCGACGTCCAGCACCGTGGCACCGATCCGGCGCAGGTTCTGCACCAGCCGGGTTTCCTCCCGTTGACCGGTCTCGAACAGCCGGAGCAAACGTCCCGGATGCCGGGCCGGAGTCACCCAGCGGAAGTCGTACCATAGCGCCCGCTCGCAATCCTTGCCGATGAGGGAGGCGCCGAGGTGGCTGCGGAATCCGTCGTCGGCATCCGCCTCGTAGGCGGCGAAGATGGCGTCACGGGTCGGGCTGCTGACGGGAGGCAACTCAGCCATGGCGCACCTCCCGAGAATCCAGAAGAGCGCGAGCCCGCCCCAAGAGGCTGGCCCAGCGCGTGTCATCGAACTCCGCCCGGAGCACCTCGATCAGGGCATCCTTGAAGCGGTCGCGGCGGTGGCCGGGTTCCAGACCGACGAGATGGGCCTGGAGCCGGGCCCGTTCCTGCTGCTTGAGCCGCAATGCGGTCTTGGCCCGATGGAAGGCGGTGGCATCCGGTTTGCCCTTGACGGCCTGGCGGCGCATGTCGGTGGCGGCGATCTGCAAACGGATCGAAGCGATCTCGTCCTGCAGGGCCGCCAGCCGCGCCCGGCACGCCGCGGGAGAATCGGGCAGGCGCGAAGCGTCCGCCGTTCCGGTGTGCGTTTGCATGGGCGATCCTCCTCAGCCTTGCCGCTTCCAGGGCAGCCCGTTGGCCGCGGCGGTCGCGGACGGTGCTGCCGGGGTGGGTGCGGGAGCCGCCGCCGGCTGGGAAGGTGCTGCCGTCGCAGCCGGCACCCCATTCCGCGGCAGGTAGCGGATCGAGTTGCTTTCGCCGTACTCGCCCTTGGGCGGCCGCACCCGGACGTCGGCGATGATCGGGATCAGGTGCAACTGATCCGAGTCGTTGACTTGCAGCTTGCCGGCGGCGCGGCAGATGGCGGAGAGGGTGCGCTGGGCGATCTGGACCGCTTCCTGGCTGGGGTTAATGAGGTTCAGCCGGTCGAACAGCTTCCGGCCGGTGTAGGGGCCTTCCAGAACGTCCAGTTCCAGGTAGAGGTACTGGCCCATCCCATCCTTGGTCGGGCGCATTTCCGAGGCGACGATCTGCACCAGGTACTTGCCGGGCGGCAGCACCTCGTAGGGAGTGTTGGGCTCGACTTGGGAGGCGTCGAAGGTGTGTCCGAAAGATGCCATGGTGATATCTCCTATTTCAGGTTCAGGGAGTGACGGATTGCAGGGGCAGCAGCATCGGCTGGAGCGACTCCGGCATCGCCTGGGCGAAGGCCTGCCAGTCCAGGGGCAGGGTCTCCGGGAGCCCATAGCGGTTCTTGGCCAGGAAGGCCGGGCGTTCCGCGGTGTAGAGCACGCGTTCGCCGGAACCCAGGGCGCGGTTCACCTTCTTGTTGAAGCCCACATCGGCCTTGACGGTCGAGATGCGGTAGTTGGCGAACAGCACCAGGTCCGAGTGCTCCTGCAGCAATGCCGCGGCGCGGGCGTGGAGCTTGATGACATAGCGGTCGTAGGGGTCGTGCTCCGGCGAATCGAAGCGCTTGATGTCGGTGTGGGCGATCTGGATCACCGTCATGCCCCGGTCGTCCCGGAGGGCGTTGAGGCCGTCGAGGTACTGGCGCCAGAGGCTGAGGGCCAGCACGTAGCCCTTGCCGAAGCCGGCGTCCTCGATGGAGTTCCAGCCGTTGTCGCGGCAGACCTTGGCCCAGACCAGCGGTTCCAGCCAGTCGACGCTGTCCACCACCACCGTCTTGAAGTCGTGGTCCTCGGTGTAGAGGGCGATCAGGGCCTCGAGCACCGCTTCGAAGCTGGTCGCCAGCGGGAAATGAGGCACCGGCAGCAGCCCGAGACCGTCTTCGGTCTGGATGAACACCGGCTGGTTGGCCCCGGCGGCGAGGGTGGTCTTGCCGACGCCGGCGACCCCGTGGAACAGGATGCGCGGCGGCTTGGGCGTGTTGGCCCGAGTCAGTTGCGAAAGTGAAATAGCCATCACGCCACCTCGCCGAAGGTAGAGTGGGAAGCGGTCGCCGGGATCCGCTCCAGCTTGAAGGTGGGCTTGCCCGTCTTGAGGGTGCGTGCCGGTTCGAACAGAGTCCGGATGGCCGGCGGCCAGGCGTTGTATTTGGCCTCCGACACCTTGAATTCGATGCCGATATAGTGCTCCGGATTCTCGCCCCAGCTACGCAGGGTCTCGACGGCCGCTCTGAGCTTGGGCTGGTCGTACTCGACCTTCTTCGGCAAGTCCGAGATGATCACAAAGCCGGCATCCTCGAAACGGACCGTGCCGGTGGACTTGCCGACGTGCTGGCGGAGCTTCTGGGCGCATTCGCCATATCGGTTGTGCATGACCGACTGCAGCGCGACCTCACATAGCCGGGCCTTCTCCTTGACGATGGTGAGCAAGTGGAACATCTGATCCAGTTCGGATAGAGGCATAGCCGCCAACTCCTCCATGGAGCGGGCGCTGATCTGGGTTAACACTTCGGATTCGGGATTCATCGATATCTCCTTCAGTTGGAAACGGGGGTGAGGGTGTCGGACATCGCCAAGGCCTCAGGCCCCGGCGGGTCCAGGGGAATCAGCTGGCTGCTGGAACGGATGGCGAGATAGCGGTAATGGCTCTCGCCGATGCGCTGGCTGAAGAGGTGCAACAAGCCAAGCTCGGCGGCGGTCCAGACCCGGCTCGCCACCGCGTCGACCCGGCGTTGGTCGGCGATTTTGAGGCTGCTAAGGTTGGGGTCGCGGTCCCGCATCAGGTGGCCTTCGTGGTACTGGAGAGCATCACCGGGTTGCGCATCGTCCAGCCAATGGCCGAAAGCGGCCTTGGTCAGAGGCTTCGCTGGCACCCATAACGACCGCTGACCGCCACAGGCGGCGTAGGCCCGGAGGTCGCGGACAACCTGGGGCAGAGCGTTGAAGGGCAACACGTCTGCCTCTGCTATGGGTAGGCGCAGATGAGCGGAAGCCCCGGTCATGCCGCACCGCCCATCGTGGAACGGTTGGCAGCAGCGGCCCGGCGCAGGTGGCTGGCTTCGTAGGCTTCGATGTCCTCCAGCCGGTACAAAACGCGGCCGTGCAATTTGAGATACGGGGGACCGATATCGTCGGACCTCCACCGTTCCAGAGTGGCTTCGCTGAGGTTCCAGCGTTCCGCCAGTTGACGTTGATTCAGGTGCTTCACGTTCACGGTTGGCTCCTTCAGGTTGTTGTGGGAACGTGGGCAAAGTCTGCTCCCTAGGGGGTAGCCAAACCGGTGGACAAAGTGGACAGAAACCGGTGGGCAAATCTGCAAATCGATCTTTTCGGGCGAGAAGGCGAAAAAAAATCCCGGCACGGTGGCCGGGATCGGGGGGTAGCAAGTCGTTTAGGGGTATCGAAGGCCGTTACGAGCCGTCGAGGAGCAGGAACTCCGGCCGCAGCCAGTACTGGCCTTTCTGGTCGAATTGAATGAAGGTGTCGAGCACATTCCTGTGCCTCTTGAAGATATCGGCGGGCTTGAAGGTCGGCTTGATATTCAGTTCACCGGCAATCGCCTCCTTGTCGACCTCATCGCCATCGGCATCCAGCAGCACCTTCAGGAATTGGTAGACCCGGCGCGAAACCTTGATCGGCTCTCCGATGATGAGCACGGTTCGGTGGCTGTCCAGGAGACGTAGCGAGGTTTCGTTCGAATCTTCGGCCGGCGGTGGATCCCCGAGATAGGCCTCGAGATTCTCCAATTTCAGCGCCGACTTTCGAAGGTGCGCCACGGCCTGCATGGGCACCCATAGGCAGGCACTCGGCTTCGGCAAGGCACAGGGGGCGGTCGTGGTGATGACCACCCCAGTACCCGGCGCCGCCCGCCGCGCGATGGCGGCCAGCACCGCGTCGGTGGATTCCGCCAACCGGCAGCCGAAGAAGAAACTGTATTGGTACCGCCGGAATTCACGCTCGCCCAAATGCCAAAGCACACCTTCGATCAGTGGTGTGACCGGATGCCGGGTCTTGAGGCCCAGGGCGCTGTTCAGCCAACCGGCCATTTGCACTGGGTGAGCCTGCCAGGGCCGCACCTCGTCGGATCCGAGCGTCTTGGGACCACACTCCGGGCAGTAGGCGTCGTAGCTGACGCCGGCAACATCCGAGCGTTCCGGGCGAATGAGATGGCTGGTGCAGCCGGGGCAGGAGACGATCGTCTCCACCTGCTGCGCCAGCTTTAACGCCCCCAAGTCACGCAGATGCTGGTAGAGCGGCCGCTTGCCGCTCAGCCAGATCGCATCCGGCAGAATCAGCCCGTCCGGCCGTTCCAGCAAGAAGCACAGTTCTGCCAGCGCCGGTGCGTTCAGGGGTCCCGTATTCACGGCAGCAGCGGCTCAGGTTCCGGTGTAGCCACCACCGTAGCGGCCGGCACCATCGGCAGAATGCCCAGCGCTGACACCACGGCTTCGGCCAGTTTCGCATCGGCTTCCGACAACTCGTTGAGGTGGCTGATCCCGTCCGGTCGAACATGCAGGTGCAACGGCGGTCTTTTCTTGGCGCCATCGGTGGGGAAAAAGTAGAGGCTGATGACGGCTTCGACGATGTTGAAGACCGGCCCCACCAATGCCGTGGTGTGGTGGGCGGCCAGACAGGCCGCCACATCCGGGGCCAGTTTTTCTCCCGGAGGCTTGATGGCGTAGTCGCAGCGCGGCGAGAACATCGCCCGGACCTTGCACTCGGAGAAGCGCAGGGCTTCCACGCCGTGGGCGAGCAGATCCAGATCGCTGTCAGGATCAAGTTTGGCGCCCTCCCGCAGCCGGTTGAGCAGGAACACCGGTGGTGGCCGGTCCAGGGGTTCGATCCGCTGGCGGAGCACATGCTTGCCGATTGCTTTGATCACCTTCTTCCGCGCCGACTCACCGCCCGGTACCAAGAGGTCGATCATTCCGTTTTCCGGATAAATCAGCACCGTGAGGTAGACCGGCGGGCGAAAGGTCCGCCAGATGGTCTTGTCGTCCGGACCGAACTCCTGCTGCAGTTGGCCATCGTCTTCGATCCGAAGGTCGATCTGGAGGGCGCCGTCCAGGTGGCGGTATAGGAAATCAACTTCACCGGCCCGGAGCTTGCCGTGCTTCCTGCCCTTCCGGGGCGTGAAGGCGTATCTCAAATTGTGGCGAAGGGCTTCCCGGTCTTCGTCCGTCGTGTGCAGCGTCAGCGGCGGTTCCAGGTAGATGCGTTTCCAGGTCCGATAACCGACCAGGGCATCGGCGGTCCGAAAGGCTTCCGCTTTCTCGAAGAATTCCGGCGAATTGACCAATGCCCACAAGGCCCGCTCGGCGTCGCTGGAGTGATGCTCGAAGTCCTCCAGCATGGTCGCACCCAAGGCGACACTGTTGCGCAGCGCGTCGACACCGGGCCGGTTGCCCAGAGCGTGGACCCGGCGGAGATCGCGATAAACGAGGCGTTGCTCATCCTCGGGCAGATCGTCCAGGGCGGCCTCGACGATGTCCGCCCAGCCATCGCCGGGTGCATCAAGATCGAGCCCTTCAGGCCAGGAGAGGCTTTTCGAGGCGAAGTATAACTGCCAGGTGAGCGGCGGAATCTGGCGAATGAGGTTGCGGTAGTTGAACGCAGGCATGGGGAGGTCCTCCTTGGGAAAATAGCCGCTCCACGCCAGGACGTATCGTGAATCGCAGGCAGCCGGATGAGGAAAGGGAGAGTGCCGGGTCAGCACGGAGACCGGACGATATCGTTCGGTAAGACGTGATATTCAAATTATTTCCGACGGCCGATTCGTATGTCAAGCCTATACGAACGCGTTCGGTTGAATGGTATTCTCTGCGGAGTGTTGATACCTGTTGAGGAGAAATACCGTGCCATCGCCCCTGGGTGAAAAACTCCGCACCCTGCGGAAGCAAAAGAAGATCAGCCTCGAAAAGCTGGCCGAACTCATCGAATCCAGCAAGAGCTACATGTGGGAACTGGAGAACAAGGACGCCCCCAACCCCTCCGCCGACAAAATTGCCAAGATTGCTGCGGTGCTGGAGGTGACGACGGAATTTCTGATGAACGACGACGAAATCACGCCCGACGACACGGTCGTGGATGAGGCCTTTTTCCGGAAGTACAAGAAGATGCCGGAGGAAACCAAAAAGAAGTTGCGCCAACTCATCGATGTCTGGGATGAGGATCCATGATCGAGCGGAAATATCCAGAAGCGGAAGCCAATGGTCTGAGCAAGCTGCTGAAACAGGTCTTCGGCGAGGACCGGTTTCCCGTCAAGGTGGAGGAACTGGTCCTTGACTACACGCAACAGCGCTTTCCAGCCGCACCCATCAAGCGGGTACAAGGCAAAGACCTGCCGGGCTTCGAGGGTATGCTGGTGGAGAAGCCCGACAAGACGCAGTGGAAAATCATCTACAACTCCGGCATCCGCTCCCAGGGACGCATTCGCTTCACGCTGGCCCATGAGTTCGGTCATTACCTGTTGCACCGGGAACGGCAGAGCGAATTCAGTTGCAGCCAGCAGGACATGGAGGAATGGGATGCTGAGGAACGGGAAATCGAAACCGAGGCGGATTGCTTTGCCGCGACGCTGCTCATGCCGCTGGATGATTTTCGGCGGCAGGTGGGCGCGGCGAAGATCTCGTTCGATCTCTTGAGCCACCTCTCGGATCGTTACGGCGTTTCTCTGACGGCTGCGGCCCTGAGGTGGATCGAGATCGCCGAACGCCGCGCTATTCTCATCGCCGTTCGTGACGATCATCTATTGTGGGCACGCTCCAGCCAGGCGGCCTACAAGTCGGGGGCGGTATTCGTGACGCGGAAACGGACTTATGCGGTTCCCCCGGAGTCACTGGCACACTCCTGCAATGCCGGGTTCTCCTTTCAGGAAGGCAGCCTGCCGGCCCAGACCTGGCTTCCCAAGGAACCACGGGACATGCCTTTGACCGAACTCACCTTCGTGAATGAATACTACGACTACACGCTGGCCTTCCTGCTGATGCCAGACGCAGTACCCAAGTGGGAACGGGAAGAAGAGGACGATGACGATCCGGCCAGTCGCTACGACAGCGCGATGCGCGAGGGGCGGTTCAAGGCTTAACCATCGTCGCCGGAAAGTCGCCATCGCTCAGAAAAAATTTCGCCCGGATTTCGCAATCACTAGCAACAACCCGCAAACCCTTGAAATCTCGGGATGGTGCGTCCCCGGAGTGACCGTCACAGTGGTTGCCAGTCTCAAACAGCAACCAACGGACGCGCCGCCCATGACACCCCGACCACTCGAACATCCCGATCGCATGACCGCTGGCGCGCGTGCCGCCGAAATCACCACCATCCTGGCCCGAACGATCGTCCGGACAGCCCAGGAAAATCAACGGCCTGAGAGCCAAATTCGACTTGGCTTTCCGCCCAACCAGAGCGTTCATACCACTCCCTATCAACCGGAGAAAAAGTCATGAACGCCTCCAATCCCTCGATTGCCGCCCAGGTGGCGGCATTGCCGTCGCTGCCCATCAAGGAACTCTGGGTCCTGTGGGACCGCTACTTTCCGCGGCGCCCCGAGCATCCGAATCGCCGCTATCTGGAGTCACGCATCGCGTACAAGATCCAGGAAGAAGCCTATGGCGGCCTGTCGCCGGAAACGCGCCAACGGCTGATCAACATCGGCATGAAACATTCCAAGATCAAGCAGCGCCAGAAACCACAGGAGATCTATCTGGCTCCGGGAACTCTGCTGGTTCGTGAATGGGCGGAGAAGGATCACAAGGTGAAGGTGACCGCCGAAGGACTGTTCGAGTACGAGGGCCGATCCTTCAAGAGCCTGTCGTCCGTTGCCCGCCACATCACCGGCAGCCAGTGGTCCGGACCGCTGTTCTTCGGCTTGCGCGGCCAAAGGGAGGGCCAGCCATGAATGCGATCGCTCAAACCAAGCCGCGTAAGCGCTGCGCCGTGTACTGCCGGGTATCTTCGGACGAGCGGCTGGATCAGGAATTCAACTCCATCGATGCCCAGCGGGAGGCGGGGCAGGCTTTCATCAAGAGCCAAAGCCACGAAGGCTGGGTTCCGGTCGCGGATCGCTACGACGACGGCGGCTATTCCGGCGGCAACATGGAGCGTCCCGCCCTCAAGCGTCTGATGGTCGACGTCGAGTCCGGCAAGATCGACATGGTGGTGATCTACAAGATCGATCGGCTGTCGCGCTCCCTGGCGGATTTTGCGCGGATGGTGGAAATTTTCGACCGCTGCGGCGTC
>Ga0233425_10010158_pt1 | contig 11584 bp, 11 predicted proteins | sample Watercolumn_Towu_2_FD_181712 | JGI IMG/M metagenome (GOLD analysis project Ga0233425, IMG submission 181712) | Freshwater microbial communities from Lake Towuti, South Sulawesi, Indonesia - Watercolumn_Towuti2014_140_MG | ecosystem: Environmental > Aquatic > Freshwater > Lake | place...
AATGAAACGTATTTATCGAAAATGAGAAATTTGTTTGGATTGCAAATTAACCTTGTAATCATATGACCTAAAGTTTGTTTGACAATGACAAACTTAAATCTGTGGAAACGTAGGTTTCTAACGACAACCATAATGGTTGTAATGAATTAAAAGAAAAATAAATCTGAATGCAACGAGAAATTAAAAACTACCATCAATTCTATGTTTCATTCGCAAAACAAGTATATTTATGAAAAACTATTTTATTTAATTGCCCTTGTGGCATTTACACTGACTTCATGCGACAAGAATGAAGCTGACATTAATAAAAATGTTGTTAACGAGAGTAAGACTGGACTACTAATTAAAAAGGTAAAAAAACTTGAAAATCCTTATTCTGTTTCGAATATGAAAAAAGCATATTCTGCATTACAGCAAGAGGGATTAATGAAAGCTGCTTTAAATATTGAAGCTACTCATTTGTACGTTCGATTTCTACCAAAAGACAGTATAGAATTGGAAAGAATGTTAGGAGACACTACTCTTACATTGTTCTCATAACCACTTGATTACGAGCTTACAGTAGGTGATAAGTATATTGATTCTACATTAATCGGAAATGATTTTACTTGGTTTACACCCGTGTACCTGTTGGATATACTTCGCCAATAAGTCAATACGAAGTAATTGAGCAACTATACTTGCCAACACTTATTGAGAATAATATACAAGGTATTAAAAGTCAAAAAGTGAGCAGTAACATAAGTGATGATTGGTGGGAGATTTTAGAAAATAAATCACTTGAGTTAACGGGAGACAGTAATTCTGCACAAAAAATTAATTCAACTCAAAGTATTCAAAAAGCATCTAAACGATGGACACCAAGTGCTACAATCAGTGTTTACGATGACAAATTAAGTCGCAATGTGCCACTTCAAGGCGTTAGGGTAAGAGCAAGATGGTGGTTCAATTGGGAAGATGGTCTGACAGATTCATCGGGAATAGCAGTAATGTCTGGTTCATTTAGTGGTAAGGTGAATTGGAGCATTGTTTGGGAAGATTTTTTTTGGGATATTCGTGATGGTTGGATATCACAAGCTTTTTACAATGGACCGAATGGAAGTAAAGCAAACTGGACATTGGATATAAATAGTGGGAAAAGCAAGTATTATGCTACTATTCATAGAGCAGCATACAGAATGTTTTATAAAAATAATTTAAACACAAAAAATCCGTTTAAATATTCGTTCAATCCTCCTTCAATAAAGCTATGTTGTTTAGATGAGTCAGGTAGATCCATATATTATACTTGGGTAAAATTTATACCAAGTCCAATTAGTTGGCTTTTTCCTGATATAAAAATCTATTGTAAGAATAGAACATCACACGAAATATTCAGATCAACTATCCACGAATTATCACATATTTTTCATTGTTATTCGATGTTTGGTAATGAAATTAACTTCTTGACTGTTAATGATGTATTGGTTGAAAGTTGGGCAATTGCATTCCAATACTATATCGTCAATTTAGAGTATAGTGATTATGGTTATTCTTCAACTTTTGGGGACGATTTTCAAGATTGGCCATATAAAAACTACGAGAACGAGTATTCTCCTTTATTTATTGATTTAATCGATGACTATAATCAGCGATTGGTTTTAGGAGCACGAACCGATGGTTTTGAATATGCTAACGACAGTATTAAAGGGTATGATTTGGCAACATTGAATAATATTTTGATAAAATCTCATGGTTTAGAGAGTTTATCAAAGAATTTGAAAAAACAAAAACCAACTGGTGTTACTGATTCACAAATTGATAATTTAATTAACTCAATAGAAAAGTATTATGATAAAAAGTAAATTGGTAATTTTAGTGTTATTTCTATCATTGTTGTTTTTAACTTTAGGTTGTACAGGAAAAGAACCTATTTACACTTCAAACTTTTTTATTATAAACGAAAGTAGTAAAAGTTTAGACATAAGAATTTATAAAAATGATAGCTTGGAAATACACAGAATCAATCAAAATTTAATTTATAAAAAAAGTATAATTCAAGGTTTTTCTGGTTTCTCAGAGCCTTTTGAAGACGTAGATTCTTTAATTATAATTTTTGAAGACAAAAAGCACATTAGTTACACTTTTAAATCCCCTGATAAAAAACAAAATATATTATGGCTTGATGCATATGATGTTCAAGTAATAAGTGATAAGACAGGTGATTATGTCAACAATTACACGTATCGTATAACGAAACAAGACTATTTGTCAGCAAATTAAAAATTGATTACAAAATGAAATGCACGTTTGATATCATTATCTAAGTATAATGACTATCAGGCGTGCATTTGAAAAAACAAAATAAACTTCACTAAAACAGACGACAAATTCTTCATAACCAAAGCACGATTTGGTAACACACGTCTAAGCGACAATAGCCGAATTCGTGCGATTATGGAGGTTTATCACCCGCATTAGCTTTTGTGTTGTGCGACAGTGAATACGCCCACATTCGCCTACTTTGCATATACTAACCGTTAACAGAAAGTGGGTAAATATCCCCCCGCCAGCCTTGCGGAGTTAAAAAACTTTGGTATTTTTACGGGGAGATATAAGTTATCTGGACACTCCAACAGCAAACCAACCAAGATTTTCACATACATTACAACCAAAGGATTTGACCAGATAAAATGTCTGCTGGATAAATTAGGAATTGATTAAAATTCATTTGCTTTTTTTGAATAATATGAATACCTTTGAAAAATCAATAAACGTCTATTTACAAACAATCTACTGAATCCTGTATGCGCAACTATGTTGATATCACCAACATTTGTATTGTATTAACTTTCAACATATTAGCAAGTATGGCAACTGTAGGTAAAGCGGATATATGCGCAACTGAGTTGCGCATACAGGAAAATGAGTTGCGTATATTGAGATGTTATAAGGCATTTTCAAAGACACATCAAACTTACAAACGAATCATACATTGAAAATTCTACTTACAGGAGCAACAGGTTTTTTGGGTTATAGAACCTTAGAAAAATTGGTTGCATATAACTGGGTAACATCAGTAATTGCTAACGGCAGAACACTTTTACCTTACCGAAAAAATGAAAGCAAAAAGGTAAAATACAAACTGGGTAGTTTAGAAAATGCAGACTTTGTTGACGAATTAGTGAAAGGTGTCGAAATCATAATTCATGCTGCGTCTTTATCTTCTCCTTGGGGAAAAAGATATGAATTTAATCAAGCGAACATTGTTACGCAAAACAATATTATCAACAGTGCAAAAAAATACAATGTTAACAGGATAATTTATATTTCATCTCCAAGTATATATTTTGATGGAACTAACCGTTTGTTGGTGAAAGAATCAGAACCCTTACCTAAGAAATTTGTAAATCATTATGCTGGCACAAAAAGAGAAGCCGAAATTTTATTAGAACAATCAACTATACCTTATGTAATTCTTCGACCAAGGGCGTTAATTGGCAGGGGCGATAGTATCATTATGCCCCGATTAATAAGGGCGCAATTGGAAGGCAAATTAAGAATAATTGGAAACGGCAAAAACTTAGTGGATTTAACAGCAGTTGAAAATGTAGTGGATGCAATTATCCTTTCCTGCCTGGCAAACAGTGTTGCATTAAACCAATGTTACAATATTACAAATGATGAGCCTGTTGTGTTATGGCACTCTATTCTATATGTTTTACAACAGCTAAACATACCGCTTATTAAATATAAAATACCCTATTGGTTGGCAATAGCATTTGCTCATTTTTTAGAAAAAAAATCAATTCTATCAAACTATAAAGAGCCAGCATTAACAGCATACAGTGTAGGAACTTTAGGTTTATCTTTTACGTTAGACATTACGAAAGCAAAACAATTATTAGGTTACAAACCAGCTATGAATACCAAAGAAGCAATAGATGAATTTGTAAAATGGTATATGTCCTATGAAAAATTGTAGATTATATATCAATTATGCCGGGCATTGCTTGGCAAAAGCAAACCATGCAGTGAATGGAGCGCCAAGCATAGATATTAAGTTCAAAGCATTGTTTGCATTAATTGAACATCCACTCAAAGGCTGGATGCTTTTTGATACCGGTTATACCGATAGATTTTATAAGGCAACTAAGCGTTTTCCAAACAAAATTTACGCTTTAATCACAAAGGTTTTTATCACTAAAAACGATGAACTCAAAACCCAACTTATTTCTATTGGAATTGAACCAAAAGACATTAAGCATATTATTATTTCTCATTTTCATGCCGACCATATTGGAGGGTTAAGAGATTTTGAAAACGCAACTATTTATTGTTCGAAAGATGCTTACCGTCAAGTTAAAAGCATATCTAGTTTTTTTGCATTCTCAAAGGGAATTATTAAATCATTGCTTCCGGAAGATATAGAAACAAGGTTAAAATTCATTGAAGAAATTTCTACACCCAATGATGATGAAATATTTGGAATGACATATGACTTGTTCAATGATGATACCATTGAGGTTTACGAACTACCCGGTCATGCTGCCGGACAAATTGGGGTTCGCTTACAAACCGAAAAAGCACAATACTTTTTAATTGCTGATGCTTGCTGGGACGAAAGGGCATATCAACAGTTGGCACTACCTCATCCCATTGTTAAACTATTTTTCGACTCCTGGACAGCGTATAAAAATACTATTTATAAACTCCGGGCTTTTCATCAAAAGTATCCTGAAGTGAAGATTATGCCTACTCATTGCGAAACATCAACAAGCAAATTTATAAATACAGAATTTGATATAGATGCTCTTTAAATTTAAAATACTCTACTTTTATTTAAAGTTAAAAATATCCAAATGGATATTTAAAAAAAACTATGCGGGGCTTCAACAAATAAGATGGAAGCAGTATGCAAAAAGACTTACAGCTTCTCCATTTTATAAACAGTTATTAGTTGAAGGAACAAAGTTTCAAGATTTTCCCATTCTAAATAAAGAACTGTTTATGCACAATTTCAATTCCATAAACACCTGTGGAATTGATGTAAAAGATGCTTTGCAGGTAGCCATTGAAGCCGAAAACTCAAGAGATTTCAACCCTCATATAAATGGAATTACCGTTGGCTTATCAACTGGAACTTCTGGAAACAGAGGTTGCTTTCTTGTGAGTGAAAATGAAAGAGCTTTGTGGGTGGCATGTGTATTAGACCGTGTAATAGGTTTTACTTTCCGAAAACGAAAAGTAGCTTTTTTTATGAGGGCTAATAGTAATCTATACCAATCTGTTCAGTCCAATTTGCTGTTTTTTCATTTCTTCGATATTCTGAAAAATATTGAAGAAAACATGTCTAACCTAAACAGCTTACAACCCGATATAATTGTGGGCCAACCAAGTTTACTGAGGTTAATCGCTAAAGAAATAGAAGCTAAGAGAATTAAAATTTCCCCAAATAAAGTTATTTCCATTGCCGAAGTACTTTCACCGGAAGACAAAATTTATCTCGAAAAAATATTTGCTCAAACTATTCATCAAGTATATCAATGCACCGAAGGTTTTTTAGCCCACACGTGTAAATTTGGAACCTTACATTTTAACGAAGATTTTTTGATAATTGAAAAGAAATTTGTTGATGAAGAGAAGTCTAAATTTCACCCGATAATTACTGATTTGTTTAGAATAAGCCAGCCTGTTATTCGTTATGAATTGAATGATATTATTTGTGTAAAAAACGGCTGCCATTGTGGTTCCTCAATGATGGCTATTGAACAAATCGAAGGCCGTTCCGATGATATATTTTATTTAAAAAACGAGGACGACAAGGCGGTTGCTATATTTCCTGATTTTATAAGAAAGGCAATTATTTTGGCCGATGAGGAAATAGCAGATTATGCAGTGCTCCAAATATCATCACAAGAAATAGAGCTATACATTCAAAGTGAAAATATAAACGCTTATGATAAGGCAGAACAAGCCTTGCATCAAATGCTGGCTATACTCAAAATAAAAAACATCACCATTCAAAAAATAATTAACGACCCCTATATGGTTGGGACTAAAAAAAGAAGAATTAGAAATGAAGCAAATAAACAAAACTAGAATTTTAGGCTCGGGTATTTATCTGCCTCAATCAATTTCTTCTAATGAAATCGAAACTAAACACAATATACCAATAGGTTTTTCTGAAAAATTTTCAGGTGTAAAAAGCAGGCATCAAGTAACCTTTGAAACCAATGGATATATGGGAGCAAGGGCTTTGGAAAATGCGCTTAAAAATGCTGCATTAACCTTGGAAGATATTGATGTAATTATTTCTGCAGGTGCCTCTTTTGATTATATCATACCTAATGTGTCGAGTGTTATACTGTCTGAAATGGATAATGGCCATTCCTTTAATAAAACAACGTTGGATATAAATACAACTTGTTTGAGTTTCTTATCAGCATTTGAAGTTGCCTCAAAAATGTTGGATGGTGAGCAATACAAACGAATTGCTATTGTAAGTTCGGAAATTGCATCAAAAGGTCTTAATCCTAATCGACCGGAAACCTTAACGCTATTTGGTGATGGTGCCGCTGCTTTCATTATTGGTCATGAAGAAGTAGGTAATTCTGTTTTTTACAAGGGTAGTTTTCAAACTTATACTAAAGGTATTGACTACACCATAATTAAAGGTGGAGGAAATAAATATCATTTCAAAGATTACCCTTATGATAGTAATTTATATTCATTTGAAATGGACGGTTTAAATCTTTTGAAACTGGCAAAGAAATTACTCCCCGGTTTTATTGATACATTTTTAACTGAGCTTCAAATAAAAGTGAATGACATTGACATTGTAGTTCCCCATCAAGCATCAAAAGCCGGGCTATCCATTTTTAAAAATTTATATGCTTTAAATGAAAATCAACTGATGGATAATTTAGAAACTCATGGAAATTGCATTGCCGCATCTATACCCATTTTATTGCACGAGTCTATTATTTCCGGAAAAATAAAAAGAGGCGATATTTGCTTTTTAATAGGAACTTCTGCTGGCTTTTCCATCGGAGCAATTCTCTTTAAATATTAAAGCTATGGAACTTGTAATAGGAAATAGTCTGTTGTTGATTTTCGTAATTATCGAAATAGTGGTTTTACATTTCGTCAAAAAGCAAACCATCCCCTATAAAGAAATTATCATCAATTTAGGCTCCGGTCATATTTTACTTTGGGTATTCAGGGGTTTAGAAGTTGCTGCTTACTACAACACATATAAATACTTTAGTTTGGGGCTGATGAAATCATTTCCCTTTTGGGCAATTTGGTTATCGGCTTTTGTACTTTGGGATTTTTGTTTTTATTGGCTGCACAGATTACATCACAAATATCGCCTATTATGGGGTGTCCATTCAGTTCACCATGAGGGTGAGCATTTTAGTCTTTCGTTGGGTATCAGAAATTCTTGGTATTCTTCATTAACTTCATTTCCATTTTTTATTGTAATGGCAATTGTGGGTATTCCGGCCGATGTTTTTGTTGCTGTATCGTCCATTCATTATTTTATTCAGTTTTATAATCACAATCATTTAGTTAAAAAAAGCGGATGGTTAGAGTATTTTATGGTTACACCTTCGCACCACAGGGTTCATCATGGTAAAAACGAGCCATATAGAGACAAGAATTTTTCTGGAACATTTGTAATATGGGACAAATTGTTCAATACTTTTCAAGAAGAGATGGAACACAAACCTGTTATTTACGGAGTTGATTATGATCATATTTCATATAATCCAGTAATAGTAAACAATGCTCCTTTTGTAAGATTATATAAAGAAAAAAAAATCAGCATAACTACCCAACCCAAAAAACAGATATCTTTTCCAAATTGGATGCTTGTTTCTGGTTCACTATTACTCTTTCTCCTTTTGCTTTTTTATATATATTTTGAAAATCAACATACAAATATGCTATCTGTTATTCTCTTTTTAGTGGTGTTTATTGGCACAATTGGCAATGGACTTATGACAGATGAAAATCCGTGGGGGCATTATATATGGGTAATCAATTTTTTATTTGGGGCTATTACCATTTTTTCTTGGTTTAATCCAAATGTATTATTATTTGATATTGTAATTATGTGTTGTTTTATACACGCAATAGTGACACAAATTTTTTTAGTTATACAATTGACAAGTGCAAGAAAAAAGAAAAACGCCTTATAACACGGTATTGCCAAAAGCGGGGGTGAAGTGCTTCTATGACGGTTTTGTGCATAACCAAACTTTAGTTTTTTAAATCAACAGTAGTGGTGAAATGCCCCGCCTTCGGCAATACCCCAACCGTTACAAGCAACCCTGACCGACCGTGCAAACATCAACTGACTGACTTTTGACATACCCAAACCCGAATCGACGGTTTTACTTTAAAAATTTCATTACAGACACCTTATGTAAAATATAATTTGTATATTTGCTGACACAAAAGCACGGGGTGTCATGTAATGGCTGAGATTATACCCGCCACCTGATTTGGATAATGCCAACGTAGGGATGCAAGTTGAAAATCTATTTCAAGCTCCATTCATTGGTATTTCCAGCGAATGGAGTTTTTGTTTTTAAATAATATAAAAATGGATATAGAAAAATTTTCAACAGGCTTAATACCCACAAGCCAGAAAAACTGGCAAGGACGACCTGAATGGTTTTTTAACCGTGAACATACTGACACCTATGAGCAATGGTATGAAGGTCGGTATAAGCGTGCCGAAATCTGGCAAAAGAAAGTAATGGAACAGCTTGTTTCTAGTGATAAACGTATTAAAACATTGCTGGAGTTTGGTTGCGGAACAGCACGTTTTACAAGGTGGTGGAAAGAAATTGGAATTGAAGCCACCGGAGGCGACATTTCCCCTCTTATGCTTTCTCAGGCAAAATATCTTTTTGAAGGTGATTTGGTAATGGCTGATTCGCATTATATGCCTTTCAAAGACCACAGTTTTGATGCGCTTGCATTCATTACCACTTTTGAGTATTACAAAGACCCTGTAAAAGTTATCCGTGAGGCGGCAAGAGTAGGTAAATATGGTATAGCGATGGGAATGATGAACCGTAATTCAACCAAAGTAGTAAGACGAAGAGTTCAACAATTATTCGGAAAAAATCCCTTTTACATTACGGCAACTTTTTACACTCCACGTCAACTGACTGACATTATTCATAAAGCACTTGAAGGGCGGGAATATTCTATTCATTGGACTTGTACAGGACTTCCAAAATGGTTTCCTGTTCAACAATGGAGACTACCACTTGGTGATTTCTTCGGATTATATATACAACTAAAAGATGTGGAGTGATGAGCGAGAAACTTGGTAAAATAGAACATCATTTATTTGAACAACTCATCTATAGCAAATGTGGTTATCAACGTAATGAAGTAATTGCAGGTGCACAGTTTGGCGTAGATGTTTCCGTTATTGATTTGCACGGGGGTATGGCTATGGCATTAACCAGCGACCCATTATCATTGATCCCCTCGCTTGGGTTACAGGAATCGGCCTGGCTGTCTGTTCATCTGATGGCAAATGATATGGCTACAACAGGATTTGCCCCGATGTATGGTCAATTTGTATTAAATCTTCCATCTTCATTTTCAAAAAGCGACTTCAAAATATATTGGGAATACATTCATAAATTTTGTTCTGAAATAAACCTTGCCATTACAGGAGGGCATACTGGTTTTATCGAGGGACAAAACTCAACTATTGCAGGAGGCGGAACGCTTGTTGCTGTAGCTCCTAAAAATAAAATACTGGTATCAAAATCAGCAAAATCGGGAAATGCGATATTGGTTACTAAATCATGTGCAATATCATCTGCCGCAATTCTTGCAATGAGTTTTCCTGAAACCGTAAAGAAAAAAACCGGAATAGAAATATACCAACACGGCTGCAATTCATTTTATCATACATCATCATTACAAGATGCACTGATTGCTGTTGGCAACAACAACGAACATTCTGAAATCACTGCTATGCACGATGTAACTGAAGGCGGAGTGTTAGGAGCTATTTATGAATTAGCTGTTGCTTCAGGAAACGGAGCCATTATTTATAACGACAAATTACCTATTGCAGAAGTACAAGCAGAAATCTGTAACCTATTTGGGTTAGACCCAAGATACTGCATAGGTGCGGGTTCGATGATTATCACCTGTGAAAAAGAAGCTTCTGATGAAGTAATTAACCGTTTGGCTAACAATAATATTCCCTGTGTAGAAGTTGGCCAATTATGCGAAAAACAAAATGGACTGATACTCATTGAAAACGATGAAAAAACGAATATGAAATATCTGGAGACAGACCCTTACTGGGCTGCGTTTTTCAGCGCATTAAAAGAAGGGTGGAAATGAAACGGAAAATACAAAACGGCATTTATCTTATCGTTGACCCGTCAATGGACAGAAACGCTTTGGTGAATAAGTTAGAGGAAATCATTTATGAAGAAATCGCTGTTATACAAATCTGGGACAACTTCAAACCGAATGAAAACCCGATAGAATTGATTGATGTAATTGCTAATTTATGTCACACACAAAACATTCCAGTGCTTATCAACAATCAATGGGAATTATTGAGGCAAACCAATTTAGACGGTGTTCATTTTGATAAAATGCAGGATAACATATCTCAATTGAAAATTGAATTGGGCAGAGAAATTCTTACAGGTATCACTTGCAATAATGACCTGACTATTGTTAGATGGGCAAAAGAAAACGGAGTTGATTACATTTCATTCTGTTCTATGTTTTCATCATCCACTGCAAACAGTTGTGAATTGGTAAGCTTTAATACCGTTAGAGAAGCAAGGAAAATTACATCACTACCTATTTTTCTTGCAGGAGGAATAAAACCCGAGAATATGGAACTACTAAACGAACTGAATTATTCAGGCATTGCGGTAGTGTCAGGAATATTGAATGCTGACAAACCCCTTGAAGCGCTTAAAAAGTATCGGCAAAAAATAAAAACGAATCAATATGAGAATAGAAACTATTAAAAAGCTTTGCTGCTCATTTGACAAAGCAGATTTACAGTTAACAGTAATAACAAAAGACCTTCAGGAAAATATTTTAGAGGGAACTTTGTTTTGCAAGGAGTGTAAGCGAATTTTTCCTATTGTATCAGGCATACCTATTATGAGTCCAGACGAATACAGAGAATTTAAGTTAGAGCAGCCTTTGTTACAACGTTGGACAAAAAATACAGTATCAGATAATTTTAGGCTTATAGAAAGTGAAGTAAAAAAAATAAAAAACTGAATACGAAAGACAGAAGGGCAGCAGGTAACAAGGGCTTGGCGAAATGCAGGGTGCAGTGCTTCGTATGACAGCTTTGTGGTAGGTTCAAGTTCAGTGCTTCGATGAACTTTTGTGCTAAAATACGCCACTACGCCAAGCTGCAAAACGTTACCAATGCTTAAAGCCAACTAAATAGTCTTAAATTAATAAAACAATTTAAAGTGCGGTGTATGCACGATAAACATTTACGACAATAAAATGAAGATAAAATTAGGAAGTAAGATTTTAGTGCTCTTCTTTATTGGTTTGAGCAACATTGTAAATG
>Ga0233425_10010159_pt1 | contig 11584 bp, 9 predicted proteins | sample Watercolumn_Towu_2_FD_181712 | JGI IMG/M metagenome (GOLD analysis project Ga0233425, IMG submission 181712) | Freshwater microbial communities from Lake Towuti, South Sulawesi, Indonesia - Watercolumn_Towuti2014_140_MG | ecosystem: Environmental > Aquatic > Freshwater > Lake | place: Indonesia...
AGGGAATGCCGCCTTGCCCACAGCCGTGACCTCCTCAATTAGTTGCAAATGATTATACGTAAGTACAACTATACCTGCAAAAAAACGCTTGCTATGCTTATCATAGGAAACATCCGCACCCGCAATCGTTTGTATCCTTCCTTTTGGCTTTTCCAGAACCACAGAGTCTTTCAAGGACTCCTGAATTTGAACCGCTTTTTTATAGTCTATACGCCATGAATGCAATCGGTTTATTTTCATATTCGCAGTTCGGAACCGCCAGCGGCATTAAACAACCATGAAAGAAAGGATATATCTATCTATTCATAGTTAATCACCAATTTATCAGATTTCAAGGAATAATCTCTCTGATTTTCGTTCATTCAAAAGGAAGGTTTATGGCATTTCCAGTTCTTCGACTTTGGGGAGGTCTTTAATGTCTTTTAATCCGAAATATTCGAGAAATTTCTTTGTTGTGCCGTACTGGAGGGGATGACCGAGCGCTTCATCTCTCCCGACAACCTTGACGAGGTCTTTTTCCATAAGTAATTTGATAATTTGGCCGGATTGGACTCCCCGAATTGATTCGACATCAGCCCTTAGAATAGGCTGTTTGTAGGCAATAATGGCAAGTGTTTCCAGTGCGGCTTGTGAGAGTTTCGTCTCTCCCGATTTTTTTCGTAATTTCACTATCCATTCATTAAATTCCGGTTTTGTATAAAACTGATAGCCCCCTGCGACTTCTTCGATCTGAAAAGATCTGCCCTGACTTTCATACTCGTTTCTTAATTGTGCAATAGCATCATGAATTTGAGCGCTATCAGCTTCTTCAATAATATCGGTAAGTCTACGAATTGTAACGGGATTTTCCGCCGCAAATATCAAAGATTCAATAATGGTCTTTAATTCTTCCGTTGTTTTCATAATCAAGATTGACTTGTCGAACGAATTACTTCATCTCCCAATCCTGAATCTCCCATTCTTTCGGATGAACTGTATTTTTGATTTTTTCGATGGCATCCTGCACCGCATTAACCACGGCTTTAGAAGATATTGTTGCGCCGGTAATGGCTGTAATCTTTTCTGCGTCTTTTACCTTTGAAACAACCAGTTTGCCAAAAGGCCTGGACTTAAATTGCTCCTGAAACCAGGGACGCACTGCCTCTTTTGTATTATGCTCCATTCCCCACGTTTCTGTTCCTTCATGCTCCTGAAAGAGCGGCAACTGTTGTGAATTACCGGAAGCCTTCCCCGTCAGTTTCTTTTTATTACCACCGAATAAGACACTCCATAAAGTCGAAGCGCTTTGGATTTCTATCATCTTTGTTCCAAGACCCGGAGTTTCATTTTGCGCCAGGACATTGATTCCAAGCACTTTTTTAAACCCGGCGTCAATCCCAACCATGACTTTAATTTTGCTTGAATATCCCTGTGCTTCTCCGCATGCAGCATAACCAACAAGTTGACCGGACGCATCCTTCCCCTCATAAACATGATCCTGCTCAGAAGCATTCTCAGGTGTTATTTTCACCGGTAATCCTGAGATACCGGAAAGCACCGTATGCAAAGCTTCCGTACGAGCGGCTTTTTCTTTCTCCTTTATGATATTCTTCGTAAGAATAAAAGTGGACGACACGCCGATAGAGGCCAGAAGTGAAACAATCGTCAGCGTAGTGGTATACTTTGCCTTCTTTTCCATCTTAATCCTTCTTTTTCCTGGTACCGTAAAGTTTAGGTTTTGTATACCGGTCAATAAGCGGAGTTGCAGAATTCATGAGTAATATGGAATAACAAACACCCTCAGGATACCCCGAATAAAAACGGATTAAAACCGTAAGCACACCGCAACCGAGGGCAAAGATAATAAGCCCTTTTCTTGTCAATGGGGCCGTTACCATGTCAGTCGCCATAAAGAATGCGCCAAGAACCAACCCTCCGGCAAAAACGTGATACGTCGGATTATTCGCCCATGGCACTGCTACCCGCGGGGGTAAAACCAGGACCAACAGGAAAACCGAGCCTATATAGCATAGAGGAACGAACCAGTTCACATATCTTCTGTAAATCAGATACATTCCACCCAAAAGGAGGGCTATTGTTGATGTTTCCCCTATACAGCCCGGGATATTGCCCATCAGCAGTTGCATGAGACGGTATGTCTCTGCTCCGGCCTCTTTTGCCAAAGGCGTTGCCTTTGTGATTGCGTCAACCAGCTTCCCTTCGGAGTCAACAGACACGATATTCTGAACAACCTTATTTACTCCGGGATGCTTTAAAATTCGCCAGTCTGAATTGATAATGGCCGGATAAGCAATCTGGAGAAATGCACGCGCTGCCAGCGCAGGATTCCAAATATTATTACCTAAACCGCCAAAAGTATGTTTTACAATCGAAATGGCAAAAAATGAGCCAACAACCGGCACATACCAGGGAACTGAAGGCGGCAATGTATATGCCAACAGTATTCCGGTAACGAGTGCGCTCCCATCCTTAATGGTCTTCATAACAGGCATTTTACGGAAGGACAAAATAAACGCTTCGGTTGTCACTGCGGTTATGGAGCTCAGCAAAATAACATAAAGCGCATAATATCCAAACGTAAAAACCCCTGCAATGCCCGCAGGAATCAACGCAAACACAACTGTCCACATTATTCGGGGGATGCTTTCAATATCGCGAATATGCGGCGAAGCACTCACTATCAATGAATTGTTGTTTTGGGCTTGATCTGACATAGAGCTTTTATCGGTTCATCATAAATAATGACATCGAATCTAAATCTATACTTTTGCCTTTCTTTTTGCAAGTTCACCCTTTGTGAACTTAATAAGGTGAACAATAGGTCTTTTGGCCGGACAAATATAACTACAGCAGCCGCATTCCTTGCATTCCATGACGTCATTATTCAACGCCATATCGAACTCTTTTGCCTCAGACATTATACTCAATTCGCTGGGATTAAGCCCGTACGGACAACTATCAATACATCTGCCGCATCGGATGCATGCATGAGATTCCCACCGTTGGGCGTCCTTTAAGACGAGAACACCTCCTGTTCCCTTCACGGTAACAGCGGCATCGATATTCACCTGGGCTATTCCCATCATAGGGCCGCCAAAAATAATCTTATTAACATTGGGAACCACTTTGGCTTCCTCCAGCAACTGCTTAATTGGCGTTCCCAAACGCACCATAAAATTTTGAGGTTTCTCCACGCCATTTCCAGTAATCGTCACTATCCTCTGGATCAACGGCCTTTTGTATTTAACTGCTTCATACACTGCCAGAACTGTGCCCACATTAACTACAATAGCTCCAACTTCCAAAGGCAGTTGTGTTGGTTTGAACTCACGATTCAGCAATGCCTTTATAATCTGGTGTTCAGCGCCCTGCGGATATTTTACCTCCATCAGATCTATTTTAATCTGAGGTTCATTTGACAACATATTCCTGAAAAGGGTGTACGCATCTTCTTTGTTCGCTTCGACACCGATGTGTGCATTTTTGCAGCCGATACACTTCATGACCAGTTTTAAACCCTGAATTATTTCCTGCGGCTTATCCAGCATCATCCGATAGTCACAGGTAAGAAACGGTTCACATTCGGCGCCGTTCATTACAACGGTGTCAATGACTTTATCTTTTGGGGGGGTAAGTTTTATATGCGTGGGGAAAGTGGCACCGCCGAGACCGACAATGCCTGCCAACTGAATGCGCCGCTTAATTTCCTCCGGAGGAACAGCATCGATGTCATCTTCCACGTTGCAGCCTTCAAACCATGCGTCTGAGCCGTCGCTTTCAATAATAACAGCCGTAGATTTTGTACCGGTAACCGGATGAGGCCATGGCGTGACATCGACAACTTTACCCGAAACGGATGCATGCACATGGGCGGACACAAAACCCTGCGACTCGCCGATCATCTGCCCTTTCTTAACGACATCCCCTTTATTTACAAGCGGTTTGGCAGGAGCACCAATATGCTGACTCATGAATATGTATACCGTTCTGGGCAAGAGAGCAGAAATATCTTTTTGATCTCTGGTAAGAGACTTCCCGTCTTCGTCCGGATGAACACCGCCGGTAAATGTTTTTAGTATAGATTTATCAAAATTCATAACCAGTTTGTTTTTCCGTGATTATAACAGCACAAACAGACCATCAAAATAATCTGAACTTTCTTCTTTGAGATACGTTATAGAGACCCATTCTGGTTTGTATTTCTCTATCGCAATACCCGGTCAATTTGGCGAATTGCCTGTTTCAGCCGCAGTTCGTTTTCAACAATAGCCAACCGCAGGTAACCTTCGCCATTTTCTCCAAAGGCAGCGCCGGGAGCAACAGACACCTCTGCCTCGTTCATAAGTTTGTATGCGAAATCTACCGACCCCATTGATTTCCATTTCTCAGGGATGGGCGCCCATACAAACATAGAAGCCCTCGGTTTTTTTATATTCCATCCGATGCGGTTCAGGCCGTCACAAAGCACATCCCTTCTGGACTGATAAATTGCCGCCTGTTCTTTCGTATATTTATCGCAATCGCGGAGAGCAATGATAGAGGCTATTTGCACGGGCTGAAAGATTCCGTAATCATAATACCCCTTGACCTTCGCCAAAGTGCTGACAATTTCTTTATTCCCCACACAAAATCCAAGCCGCCAGCCAGCCATGTTAAACGATTTGGACATGGTGTTGAATTCCACTCCTATATCTTTTGCGCCTTTAACCTGTAAAAAACTGGGGGGCTTGTAACCGTCAAACGCAATTCCGCAATATGCAAAATCGTGAACAACAATAATATTATGTTTTCTGGCAAAAGCTACAATTTCTTCAAAAAAGCTTACTTCGGTAGTAATCGCCGTGGGGTTGTGAGGATAGTTCAAAATGAGCACCTTGGGGCGAGGCAAAAGGCTCTTTGCCGTATTAATCAGATTAGGCAAAAACTTTTCATCTTCGGTAAGAGGCACGCTGATAACATTCCCGCCGGCAAGATTAACGGCATGGATGTGAATAGGAAATGCAGGATTCGGCACCAGTGCGGTATCTCCCGGATCTAATAGTCCCAAACACAAATGCGATATACCCTCTTTTGATCCGATAGTACAGACAACTTCTTTTTCCGGGTCAAGAACCACGCCAAACTGTTTTTCGTAATATTTGGCTACTTCACGCCGAAGATTGAAAATCCCGTTTGCAGAAACGGTATATCGGTGGTTTCTCGGATCCTGGACAGCTTCGCAGAGTTTCTGAATAATTGGCTGCGGGGTGGGGTCATTCGGATTGCCCATACCAAGGTCGATGACATCGATATTATTGCGTCTCTTTTCGTATTTTAACGCATTTAAACGGCCAAATAAATATGGAGGCAACTGTTTTACCCTGTTGGCAACATTAATGACGAACTCTTCTGGCATGCGATGATTTTCTTTGATTTATATTGAGAAAAGAACCCTAAATGGTGTTTCCCGGCTTAAGCTATAATAAAGCTTTAATCGAAAGTTAAGTTTTTTGTAATCGAAGCGTTTTCAATTAAACTGATAAGCCACGGTCCCAGCCTCTCCCGATACCGTTTTTTAATAACGATTTTTTCCAGGTCATCTTTCACGCTTTTAATGGTTTTATTACCGGCAGATTTCTTACCCGTAATTTTAATGATATGGTATCCATAGTCCGTTTTAATGATATCGCTAAGTTCTCCGACCTTCAGATTTGCCACGTCCTTACCCAAGCTATCCTTTGGACTAAACGGCTGCATCTTTCCGCCTCTCGCGGCAGAAGCACGGTCTACTGATTCATTTTTTGCTATGGTGGTAAAATCAGCGCCTGATTTTAATTTTTTAAGAACCTCTTCCGCATCCTTACGGGTTTTCAAAACAATCTGGCTGGCCTCGATCCTGTCACCGTATTCCTGTTCAAAAGCCGCTTTTAAATCTTCCTCCGTAACAACGATGCTTTTCAGCATAACCTTTTCTGCAAGGGCTTCTACCTCTGCCTGCTTTCTCATCCTTTTATTTAATTTCCCCTCAAACTCAGCGATAGAGCTGTCGATTTTGGCAAGTTCCTTTTCCAGTTCGGCTTTATCGCTTATTTTGTATGCCTGCATCATGACATCGACTTCACCTTTAACAAGAGCCTTCAATTTATCTTCTGTTTCTTCTTTCGATACGCTTATTCCCTCTTTTTCAGCCGCCTGATATATCAGCGTTCTTCTTACAAGAACATCCAGAGCATCCTCTCCGTACGTTCTGACCAACAAATCATAGAGATCCTGCTTTACGATTTCTTTCCCGTTAACAATTGCAACAATATTTTTATCGGTAATACCCGGAGAATCACTTTTCGATTTCCCAAGTGTTACCTGACTGTAAAATAATCCGGCAAAAACCAACAGACTAAATAAGAAAAAAGATATCGGGCTTTTCATAGTAATTTAACCGTTCTTAATGAAATGTACCAAAGTTGTAAAATGTAAAATTGATTTTCGATTATAACACAGTTAAAATTACAGTGTCAATGTTTTTTGAATTCTTACTGTACAGGGAGATGGGGTGTGACGGCAATTATATTGGTTGGCGGCAAAAGTCTACGGATGGGACAAAACAAGGCATTTCTCAGATGCGGCGATAAGACGTTTATTGAACACCAAATAGACAAATTGAGTAAACTATTTGATGAAATCATCCTTTCCGCTAATGATGTAAATACTTATTCTATCCTCAATATTCCTATCGTGCCGGACATTACGCCCGGAAAGGGGCCCTTAGGCGGAATTTGTGCCGGGCTGATGCATGCAAAAAGTTTCCATTCATTCGTAATTGCCTGTGACATGCCGTTCATTAACGAATCTGTTATTTTGTATTTAAAAGAGTTGATCAATGGCTTTGATGTCGTTGTGCCGCAAACAAGTCGCGGCCTGGAACCAATGCACGCCTTCTATTCCAAAAATTGCATAGCGCCGATACGTCGCTGCATTGAGGAAGAAAAGCTGCGCATTATTGATTTCTTCCCTTCTGTTAATGTTAGAATAGTTGACGAAAAAGAACTTGCAGAACTCGACGCACCTATGCAGTCGCTTGTTAATCTAAACACTCCCGGAGAATACAAAAAACACTTTTAAAACGTTCCGCCATCTATAAACGGGTGGTTCCCGAATGGCACTTTATCTTTTGTTCGTACTGTTTCTGTTGCACATTTAGAGTCTTGGACACAATGCCCGATTTACTTATAGTACACTGCAACCAATTACTGACTGTCTGCGGCGCATCCCGGACTCCCAAATCATCTCATGATATGGATGATCTGGGAATCATTACGGATGGAGCTGTTGCCATAAAAAACAAAAAGATTATTGATGTTGGCACCACCGGGAGACTAAAAAGATATTACAGGAAAGGGGCAAAAGTTATTGACGCCTCCGGGAAGATTGCTTTGCCTGGTTTTGTTGATTCTCACACTCATGCCGTATTTGCCGGCAGCCGTGAACAGGAGTTCGTTCAACGGTTACGGGGTGAGACATATCTGAACATTTTAAAAAAAGGTGGAGGGATATTAAGCACTGTAAAAAAAACACGCAGCCTCTCCATGCGGGAACTTATTGAATCCACCACAAAACATCTTGATATAATGCTTTCGCACGGCACGACTACGGCTGAGGTAAAGAGCGGCTACGGGCTCAATTTAAAAAGTGAACTCCGCATTCTGAAAACTCTGCAACACCTGAAAAAATCACACCCGATGGATATTGTCCCTACTTTTCTAGGTGCTCACGTTGTTCCGCCAGAATATAAAACCAATCCTGCCACTTACGTAGACTTACTATGCACCATGCTCCCGAAAGTAAAACCGTATGCTACCTTTTGTGATGTCTTTTGCGACGAGGGCGCTTTTGATGTAAAACAATCGGAGAATATCCTGAAAACGGCAAAAGATATCGGTTTTAAGCTCAAGATACATGCCAATGAATTCAAGGATATCGGCGGCGTGTCGATGGCTGTTAAGCTGAGAGTTATGTCGGTTGACCATCTCGATACTATTCAACCCAACGATTTACAAAAACTAAAAAAGAGCAAAACGCTGTGTGTTCTGTTACCGGGAGTATCTTTCTTTCTTATGAAGGAGCATTTCTCCCCCGCCAGAATGATGTTGGAAAAAGGGCTGGCCATTGCATTGGCTACCGATTTCAACCCAGGGACATCTCCCAGCGGAAACATGCAAATGATGATTACCCTTGCATGCCTGAAAATGGGTATGACTCCGGCTCAGGCAATCAATGCTGCCACAATCAATGGCGCCCACGCCTTAGGAATGGCGCATCAGACGGGGAGTATCGAGACGGGAAAGCAGGCGGACATAATTATTCTTGATATTCAGGATTACAATCAGATACCATACTATTTCGGCATAAACCACGTGAATGTGGTTATTAAAAACGGCAGAGTTGTTGTAAATAATAAACAACCGAACTATTTAACCTGAACAACAGAAGCGCACGTTTTTACATTGACTTCTCTGAAAAATATCAATATTATAAAAGTACATGTATATAGTGTTCCTTATAACCATTTTGGAGAATTAGGGCAGATGAAAAGCAAAAAAACCAGGAAAACTATCTGTTTAGAGTGTAACTATGCAATCATCCTTGATGGTAAAACAGCATTCTGTAATATTCTCATGCGAAATGCGTCACATAAGTCCTGCACCGCTTTCGAGAGAAATTGGCAAATAAATGACATATCTCCGGAAAAGCCGAAGGAAAGAAAAAAAGAGATTTGAGATTTTGCAATAAATCCTGGCCAGGCTGCCACTGCATAAATTTATTGAGAATCAGGGGAGGTCGAGTTACCAATGCCTTATAAGTTTTTGTACAGCGTCTCTTCTTGGTTGGATATAACCTAATCGTGGCCTCCCATCACCGTTTTACACACCCCGACATTTAAATAACCAATTGTAATTCTAAAGCATAACCCGGCACTACCATAGAAAGTCATTGACACCTTATTGCGTGTCTGCTATATTGATTCCGGGCTGTCAATTACTTCTGCAAGAAAGAAACTGCAAACTTTTATTCACTAAACCTTAAACCTTACAACACCACTCTCGACAAAATATTGCAATTCTCTGTTGTAAGATACTATGAGGGTTCCAAGCATTATGGAAGCTATACGGCAAGAAAACACTGTCAAAGAAATTGTCGAAAAATTTCCAGTGACCCGTCAGATATTTGAAACCTACGGCATTATGTGCGGCGGTAACATCTTGCCTGACAAACCGCTTTCCTTCTTTGCCAAAATGCACAACATCAGTCCAATCCAATTGATTGATGACCTTCAAAAGCTCATTGCCGGAAAAGATGCTTCAAATCAGGAAATCACTCTCACCAAACCACAAACAGAACATGTTTATGAAATATTCATTAAAACGGCAATACTCATAATGCTTTCGACCGGTTGCCTCTACGGGGCGTTCATGCTTGCGTACATGGCATACAAAAACTCTTTTGCTTCCGTTTCGTGGATACTTCTGGAAACTCACGGTGATACGCAGGTTTACGGCTGGGTCGGTTTGTTTATTATGGGTATTTCTTATTTTGCCTTACCCAAATTTTGGAATTCCATACTATACAGCACTCCTTTGGCTTATAAATCATTCTTCTTAATGATTGTGGGCATTTTTCTCTCCTTTGTTTTTAAAACAATTTCATATTATTCAGGAATTTTCTTTTTCAGGATTCCGACGTTAATCGGGCATATATTCCAGGTTGTATCAATAATCATCTTCAGTTATGTTATGTTCAGGACGTATTTTTCTTCGGAAAAAGAAAAATTCGAAATCTACGAAGGATTTTTACTCTCCAGTTATTTTTGGTTCCTTTTCCAGGCCGTCGTTTCATCGGTACTGTTTTTTCATTTTGTTATGGTAGAAAATACTGCCATTCCCGATTCATTTAAAAGCCCGATAAGACATATACAAATCGTTGGCTTTGCTTGTCTGGTAATAATAGGAATATTTACAAAAACATTGCCCATTTTCCTTGGAATACAAGAACCAAACCAAAAAATCAGTGCGTATGTTTTGCACATTTTAAACGCATCAATACTGTTAAGGACTGTATCCGGATTTTACAGGGAGTATACGGACAATTTCTCCGCTTTCTTCACCTCTATTTACTGCCTTGCCGGAATACTTGAAGCCTTTGGAGTATTTTTATTTATATATAATTTAAATTTATTTGACAAAAAAAAGGCCATTAAAAACCCTACGAATCTGCCGCTCGGATTCAGAAAATATATCAGAGCTGCGTTGGTCTGGCTGCTTGTTTCTGAGGGAGGTTTTTTAACTTTTACGATTTACGAAAGCATATCAGGAGAACAAATTTCTCATGCTCTCTTCGGTTCATACCGGCACGCCATCTTCGTCGGATTTATCAGTATGATGATTTTAGGCTGCGCATCCAAGATGGTTCCCCTTAGTAAAGGCGTAAAATTGTTTAGCATGAAACTACTCGATACGGCCTTTATACTCATAAATGTCGGCTGTTTTTTCAGGGTAGTTACTCAACCCGTTTCCTTTCATTTATATCCTCAATTCTATTTTTTTATGGGATTAAGCGGTTTTATAGAGTATGCGGCGATGTTCTGCTTTGGTATAAACGCATGGAAAACAATGCGGCTTGGTACACCCGAAGAGGAATCAGTAGAACATATCACACTTGCTACGGCCAGCACCAATGTGTATCAGCTTATTAAACAATACCCACAAACACTGGATATCCTGATAAAATTTGGATTCAAACAGTTGAAAAACCCCATCCTCAGAAATACTCTCGCAAGAACAATCAGCCTGGGACAAGCAGCGCAAATCAACCCGGTAAATCTTGATGAATTGCTAAAAGAATTAAATGCGGTAATGAAGTGTATCGCTGCTTAAGAGACATCAAAACAACTATAAACAAAACCTGCTCAAGTTTGTAACGCGAACCCCACCTTTTTATATTTTCAAACGCGTTATTGATGGCACCTGGCATGGACAAACCCTATTTGTCCGTGTTGAAGTTGCACAACGTTGTTGATAAATCACAAATTATGAACCTATCGGGTATATCAAAACCATCTTAAGTAGACATTCTATGTCTACAAAACTTCCTGCAGGAGTTTCCGCCTGATTGCTTCTCTTACCCACAACACGGGCGGCAGGAGGAAACTCCCGCCGCCACACAATAAACACCTACCTCCCGTCTCCCACTGCATCTTTTCTCGAAATGCCTTCCATCTCAATCCCCACCTCCTTTTCCTCTCCTTCTCCCAGGGTCGCCTTCACTTTCTTTCTCTTATAGGACGATTTCCTTGCTATAATCGAATACTTGTCCGCCTCCAGATCAGTAAACTCATACTTCCCCTCAGTGTCAGACACCGTATTCATCTTCGTCTTTGTCCTCGGCCCGGTTAATTTCAGGCTCACACTCTCTACAGGGTCGCCGCTCTCGTCCGTCACGTCTGTCACTTCACTCGTATTCACCCGTACCATCCGTGAAAATGTCTCATACCCCTCAGCAATCGCCGTCAGCTTATACTCGCCGCTCTCTACCTCCATCATGCGATACGAAC
>Ga0233425_10010160_pt1 | contig 11583 bp, 9 predicted proteins | sample Watercolumn_Towu_2_FD_181712 | JGI IMG/M metagenome (GOLD analysis project Ga0233425, IMG submission 181712) | Freshwater microbial communities from Lake Towuti, South Sulawesi, Indonesia - Watercolumn_Towuti2014_140_MG | ecosystem: Environmental > Aquatic > Freshwater > Lake | place: Indonesia...
TTATTGCCTCATGGACAACCACTACCATCTGCTTATTGAAACACCTGAAGGCAATCTTTCGATGGGGATGCGGCATTTGAACGGCGTTTACACTCAGTCCTTCAATCGGCAACACCAGAGGGTCGGCCATATTTTCCAGGGAAGATTCAAGGCGGTAATTGTCGAGAAAGAGAGCCATCTCCTGGAACTTTGCCGTTATGTAGTGCTGAACCCGGTGCGGGCCGAAATGGTATCCGCTCCCCAGAAATGGCCATGGAGTAGTTACCGTGCGACAGTAGGCATAAATACGACACCGTACCTCACAACGGATTGGATTCTCGCCCAATTCGGCTGGATCAAGTCAGAAGCCAAGAATAAGTATCGGCAGTTTGTGAAAGAAGGGATGACAGAAAAAGAGGCGCCATGGGAAAAGTTAAAGGGCCAGATCATTCTCGGCAGTGATATATTTGTGGCGCGTGTGCGGGAATTTTTTGGAGAAAAGAAGCAGTTTACCGAGATTCCTCGATTGCAACGTACGGCAGGGCGCCCTTCATTGGAGTTTCTATTCCCTTCTGGTAAGCATTCCATTAAAAGCGAGAGGAATCCAGCGATTTTAGAAGCACATCTAACGTATGGTTATACTTTGAAGGAAATAGCAGAGCATCTTGATGTACATTATACAACCGTCAGCAAGGTCATTAAAGCTAAGTTGCCGAAAAAGTAACTTTTCAAGACCTGACCCCAAAGCGCTCTCAGGATATTTCTATTTCTTGCACGCCCCGATAGAGTCTTGTTTACACGTTGCCCCGTTCGGCCATATTGCCCCGTTCAGGTTTGCCCAGTGCAGGTCGCAGTTTGGACATACACGGGTAGCTTTCAGTTTCGCCAGATCAGCCGGATTGAATGCCTCCGCACTCCCCGTCCCCATGAGCACTGCGGCAACACAACTCAAGATGAGGAGAAGGAAATGAACTTTACATCTCTGTATATGCTTCATTGCTGCCTCCTTACCAGTATTTATGTCTTCATGACTCCTTCGGAACATCTTTGAATAAGCAATACCCGTACCACAATGCCATTGCCCGGCAAATGAGACACTTACATAACTCCCCCTCATCACTGCCAACCAAGATATGCCAATATTGTGTTCAGTACCCGTTGGCAGTTGGCAAAGGGACCATTATGTTGCCATGTTATCAGTGCAGGTTAAGGAAGTCAACATCCCCGAGCTAATTGACATCCTCCATACTGGTCGTGGATCTGGTTCAATACGAATACGTAAATTTTAATTGATTTTTTTCTTTGAATCGAATTAAATCAATGAACATTTTGCCTATTAATTAGGTTGCTGAAAAAGGCCCATCTGCTGCGTTGCCCTCATCTTTCGTCATTGCGACGTATTTCTATCTACGACTCATTCCTCAAGATTTCGGGCGCCTTGCATCTGGACCCTTTTGAGCAACCTGTTAAGAATGAGTTTTTCCGCATACTGTTAAAATTATTGGAGCAGGTTCTAAACCGTTCCCGCATCGAGAATAATGACAAAAACCCCCTTAGTTGAAAAAATATTTCTAAAGATATCTCCTCCCAGCCTGAAGGATAACACGGCCGAAGTCGATCGACTCAAGAAGCACCTAAAGAATGCCCTGGGGATCGAATCCCTGACCATACCCTTTGAGTGTATCCCCGAATGGGTAACCATTATGCGTACGACCGATTACCGAATCACGGCCACGGTTGCCCGGACCTTCCCCTCGGCTTCCCTGATCAATCTGGAAGCGGGTGATACCACCGGAAGAAATTTCGGCCTGGCCGTGGATCTGGGGACGACCCGAATGGCTTATCAGCTCTGGGACCTGGCCGAAAGATGCTTGATCGCCGAAACCACCAGTGAAAATCCCCAGACCGCGGCGGGTGCGGACATACTGACCAGGATCCATTATGCTGAAAACTTAACCCATCTCAAGGAACTGCAACAGGGCGTCATCCAAGAAATCAATCGAATGGCGGCAAAACTGGGAAAAGATAGACAGATTTCTTCATCAGAGATCACGGCCCTGACCCTGGCCGGGAATACGACGATGACCCATCTTTTTCTAGGACTCAATCCGGCTTCCCTTTGTCGTGAGCCCTACATCCCCATGGTGAATGCCCTGGATTTCCTTACAGCCGAAGAACTGGGCTTAACTCTCCATCCTCGGGCCATAGTTTATGTTTTTCCCAACGTCGGCAGTTACTTGGGAGGTGATGTGCTGGCCGGAATCCTCCATGCCAAACTCCATCAACAGCAAGCCCTTTCTATCTTAGTGGATGTGGGGACCAATGCCGAAGTTGTCCTGGGGAATGCCGATTGGTTGATCGGTTGTGCCGGAGCAGCCGGTCCGGCCCTGGAGGGCGGGGTGGCCCAAATGGGGATGACAGCTGATAAAGGGGCCATTGAGAAAGTCCGGATCGACCCCGTAACCAAGGAACTGACTTATACCCAAATTGGAAAAGGTCCTCCCAAAGGAATTTGCGGGTCAGGACTGATTGACCTAACCGCCGAGCTCTTTATGGCCGATCTGCTGGATATCCAGGGGAAATTCAACCTGAAAACCCCCACGGAACGATGGATAACCCATGAGGGCCAACCGGCCTATCTCCTGGTTTCCTCTAAGGAGACCCACAACCACCTCCCTATTATCCTCACCCAGGTGGATCTGGATATCCTCTTGCGTTCCAAGGCCGCCATGTACACGATCCTCACTACCCTGGTACAATCGGTGGGGTTTTCTCTGGCCGATATTGAGCAGTTTTTTGTGGCCGGGGCCTTTGGTAATCACATCGATCCTCGCCGGGCCATCACCCTGGGCCTCCTCCCCGACCTCCCTCTGGAACGCTATATTCCTCTGGGCAATACCTCGCTTAAAGGAGCGGCCGATCTGTTGCTCAATGATCACTTGGTCGAAGAGACTCGAAGAATCGCCGAGAAAATCACTTATATTGAAATGAACGTCAATCAGGAGTTTATGAATCGATTCAGCGCCGCCCGTTTTATCCCTCATACGGATCTAAGCTTATTTCCATCGATTCAACGGGAAATACCTATAACCCAAGTCGAAAATAGAGAGGAAAATGCCGGATGAACACAATTATTAACCGTATGGTTTTGGTTTTCTGCTTACTCATTATGTGGTTCTTGCCAGTTTCATCTGATGCCGATCAATATCATTTTAATAACTTTCCGGTAGGGGAACGGCCTTCCGGAATGGCCGGGGCCTATTCGGCCCTCTCCGATGATGCCACGGGATTATATTATAATCCGGCCGGGATCATCAGAGGAAAGGATCAGGTAACGGCCAGTATCTATGCTTATACAAAATCTACGACCGAATATAACAATGTCTTCGGCAACTCTAAGTTCACCAAAAATAACGAAGAATTCGTCCCGGGATTCTTTGGCCTGACTCATTCCCTGCCCATAGGAACCCTGGGATTTTCTTTTAGTGTTGTTGATTCCAATAGGGTCAACCAGGATCAATTCATCTATAACCTTATCGTTGACGGCCAAGCCAGATGGGATTCCGGAAGAATCAATTATAATTTTGAGAATAAGGCTTATAATTTCGGACCCTCTTATGCCGTCCCCCTTTCCGAGGAGTTTTCTTTCGGAACGACCCTGTATGTCCACTATAAAAATCAACGAATGGACCAAAATCAGATGTTTGTTACCGGAGGGGGGACAAATTATGAACTTCTTTGGGAAAATGTCCGAACAGAGGAAACCGAATGGGGAATCCGCCCTATCTTGGGCCTATTATGGAAACCTAAAGACCAAAAGGTCTCCGTAGGCCTATCCCTCTCCCGGACCTTCCTCTTCTCTCGTGACTATACCTACCAGTATCAGGGGACGTATCAGAGGGTTACGCCATCAAATTCAACTCCGGGGGCTTACGCCACTGTAGAAAAGTCCTCTGATTTAAAAGAATACCCCTATGTGGTCACTTTGGGGACAGCCTATACTTTTTCCCCTCGCTGGCTTCTTTCCTGGGATCTTTCCTATTATACCCAAACCAGCCGACAAGATCACAACACGATACCCAGTACCTTTCCCACCCGCAGCTTCTTCAACACCGCTCTCGGAACGGAATTTCGCTACTCTGATAGATGGATTTTTAGGGGAGGTTTTTTTACCAATCTGGCCAACATCAATATTAATGATCTGCCGGCCAATCAAAAAGGGGAAGCCATCGATATGGTTGGAGGCAATGTAAGCGTTACCTTCAAACAAAAGGCGGTTTACTTAACCTTGGGGACTTCCTACAGTACCGGCAACGGAAAAGCCCGGCTGGGGGAATTAGGCTTTGGGAGCAACCGATTCAACAGCCTCAACATAGACGCCCAAAGCTCCACCTGGATTGTTTTCTTCAGTGCTTCGTTTTAAACCGTCATGTCCCGTCAGGGACGTGACACCACCGAAGATGAAAACAGACACAGAAGACTCGAAAGCCTATTTTCGAGCTACACCGCCATGCCTCGCCAGAGGCGTGGCAATACCATACAGTAGACTTCGTCCACTTTTACAAGAAGCGTCCTTTTGGACGCTGAGAGATGAAATAACTCGGGAAGGCTCTGAACCCTATTTTTTCGAGTTAACCGGATAGTTTTTTAAAATCCGGCTGTCCGGGACAAAGAGATATAACATCCCGGACAGGCCCAGACCGGCACTACAGACCAGCCAGGCCGGGCGAAAGGCTTCGGGTTGATTCAATCCCTGGGGCCCGGCTTCAACCACCAAGCCCATAATCTGCATGAGGAACCCCGCGCCCAGCATGGTAAAAAGATTTACTCCCGTCATGGCAGTGGCCATAACCGGAGAAGGGACCAGCTCTTTGATGTGGGCATACATGATCTGACCGGGAGCCGAAGCCACACCCATGGCCAGAAACCAGAGATAAATCCATTCAATCCGAATTTCCCGGGGGCAAAAAACCAGGAAGAGATTTAACAGGGCCATAGCCCAAAAGGAAGGCAGGATCACCTTTTTTCGGGAATGGACTAGATAATCACTAATCCGACCGAAAATCGGCAAACTGATCATATACCCTACTCCCATAATCAAAAGGACATTACCGGTTGTTATGATATCCACTCCAAGGCCATTCATCAAAAAAGGACCGGCCCAGAGGCCTTGTAAGGCCAGGAAACAACCATAACGAAAAAAAGCCCCTACACCGATGATCCAGAAAGAAGGGAGTCGTAAGATCTGTTTCAATCCTTTAAGGGGATTTTCCCGAAAGACATTATCCGGTTGAAGCCCCTGAGGCCGATTCCGGACAATCAGAAAAAAACAAAGAATCTGAAGGGCATTAAACCCGGCAAAGAAGAGATAACTCATTCTCCAGCCAATAGTATGGGCTAAAAAGGCCAAGGGCGTGGCGGCCAGGAGGTTTCCCAGGACACCGATCGCCGTCATGAGCCCATTCATCGTGGCAAATCGGTTTACCGGAAACCAGGCGGCAATCAGCGTCATGATCCCCATCAAATTGGCGCTCATTCCGATTCCGATAAGACTGCGAGCCCCAAAAGACTGGTTAATATCGTGGGCGAAGGCAAAAAATAAGGCCCCCATAACCGCGACGCCATTAAGTATAGTCACAACCAAGCGGGCCCCGAAACGATCCAGGACTAAGCCTAAAGGAATCTGGCACAAGGCAAAGCCATAAAAAAAAACGGAGGATAACAGTCCCAGTTGAGTTGTAGTCAGGTTAAGATCTTTAGACAATTCCGGGCTGATAACCGTTGTCGAAACCCGGTAAAACATGGATAGGATAAAACCAAGACACCCTATCCAAAAGATAGCCCAACCTCTGGGGCTGGCTTTGATTTGCTCAACTGACGATTCCAACTAATTTACTTACCCTTCCTCTAACCTAGGGAAACCACGGTTACTCCATCCCCGCCCTCAGAGCGTTCCCCTTTTCGAAAACGATTCACTAAGGGATGACCCTTCAAATATTCACGTACGGCTTTAGCCAAAGTCCCGGTGCCGACACCGTGCACAATGGTAATCTCCGCTAAGCCGGCCAATGAAGCATGATTTAAAAAAGGTTCGATCTGCGAAAGGGCCTCCTCCACCCTCCGACCGATCAGATTAATGCGGGACAGGGCGGCTTCCCGGGAAACCCGGATAGTCGGTAAAAGCTTCTTCACCGATTCTATTTTCCCTTTGGGAATTCCCAAATCGGAAACAGAGACTTCAATCTCCCGACCTTCCGCCACGACTTTTAGGCGTTTTTGTTTTGGATATACGGCCAAGATCTCGGCTTCAGAGCCTAGGGAGCGAATTAAAACCCGATCCCCTTCTTTAAGCGACTCCAGATCCGGTCTGTCCTCACTCAATCCTTGAATACTTCTCAGTTTTCTAGATAGCGCCTCTTCTTCTTCCCTCAGCTTTTGAAGAGCCTTTTTTCGATCGGCCTTCTCCATCTTTTTAAACTCGTCCAGCAGTTGATTAAACCGGCGTCTGGTTTGGCCCGCCAGATCCAGGGCCTCCTGAAAGGATAGGGCCAAACGCTCTTTGATCTGATGTTCCGTTTCGGCCTGAAGAATTTCTATCCTTTTTATTTTCCCGGCCAAGGCTTCTTCTTGTCCGGTTAATGATTGAAGCTTTGTTTCATAGTCCAGCCTCTTTTGGTTCAAGTCAGCCACCAACTGTTCGAAGCCTTCTTCCCGGCCGGACAATAGTCTTTGGGCCGTTTCCAAGATAGCTTCGGGCAGGCCATATTGCCTGGCAATCTCGATGGCATGAGATTGGCCCGGTTCCCCTATCCGCAGTTGATAGAGGGGGCACAAGGACTTTTGGTCAAATTCCATGGAGGCATTGACCATCCCCTCTGTCCGATGGACAAATCCTTTGATCTCGGTCAGATGGGTTGTGGCCAGGACCAGGGCCCCTTTATCCAGCAAATGTTTTAACACGGCGCAGGCGATAGCCGCCCCTTCCACCGGGTCCGTACTGGTACCCAGTTCATCCATCAAGACCAGGGTCTTATCATCAGCCCGATTGAATATCTCCGTAATCCTGGAGATATGGGCTGAAAAAGTCGATAAACTGCTTTCAATGGACTGCTCATCACCAATATCAGCGGGAAGGTCTGAAAGCAGGGGAAAACGGGAAGCTGAATCTGCCGGAACCGGCATGCCGGACAGGGCCATGACCAGAAGCAAGCCGGTGGTCTTGAGGGCAATCGTTTTCCCGCCGGCATTCACACCGGTAATGACCATGACCGAAGTACTCTTTCCCAGGTCGAGGTTCAAAGGGACCACTTCTCTTCCGGTTCCCTTTTTCATAAAAGAAAGGGTCAAAAGAGGATGGCGGGCTTTGATCAAACGAATGTCCTTACCCCTATGGACTTCCGGTGTCTCCATCCGTAGCCGGTCAGCCAAATGAGCCAGGCAAAACAAGAGATCCAAATGAACCAGAATCTCCTGTTCCTTTTCCAGATCATCGGCCCTTCGACGGATCATGGACGACAGTTCTTTGAGGATACGGATCTCCTCCGCTTTCTGTTCGGCCGTCAAATTCTCTAACTGGTTGGCGAGGCTGAGGATGTTCAGAGGTTCGACAAAGGCCGTTTCACCGGTCCGCGAGACATCGTGGACCACGCCCGGCACCTGAGTCTTGGAATCCATGCGCACCGGGATGACCCAGCGACCTGATCGTTGGGTGATAAAATCATCCTGTAAAAAAGCGGCCACCTGCGGCTCCCGGATGATTTCCTCCAGTTTTCGGCGGATCTGGGCCTCCAACTGCCGGATTTCTCTTCGAAGCTCGGCCAGCCAGGGAGAGGCTTGGTCTAGGATATTGCCCTCCTGATCCAAAGCCCTTTCCAGATAGGCCAGTAAATCAGGAAAGCCCTTTAATTTCTGAGTCTGGTTTTTTAAATTAGGAAAATCCTCGGCTTCTTGAATTTGGCTGGATAAACTCGAGGACAATCGCAAAACGATCATGACCGCAGAAAGATCCAGGCCCTCTAAGACCGCTCCTTCGGGCCGAACCTGTTCCAGAAAGGGTTTCATATCGGCAAAGGGGAAGAAACGTAGAGGAGTTCCCTCGATGGCCAGCCGACGAATCTCTTCCACCAGCCGCTGCCTTTGCCTGATTTCCGATAAATCATCCAAAGGTCGAATGTCCAATACGGCCTGAAGTGTAGCCGGCGAATGGACCGGTTCAGCCAAGATATGGAGCAACTTGTGGTACTCTAAAAGTTCGAGAGTGTTTTCGGATATCATGGTTGTTTTTTGATAATGCTTGACTTTTTGTTAGGATACTATGAAATAAATCATCCTGAAAGGCAATCGGAAACATGAATTCAGAAGACAGGAGTCAGAATCCAGAAGAAAGGCTTGGGAGCCAATCCAATGGTAGTCTTTGGGGTCTTGGCTTTTCTTTATGCCTTAAACCTTGGACCTAAAACCAATTCTTTTGTTAAGCGTATGACCGATTCTAAACAGATAGAATACCTGGAAGTGGTAGACAAAAACAATCGGGTCATTGGCCTTCAAAGCCGGAAAGAGATTCACGAAAAGGCCTTGCTCCACCGGTCGGTCCACATCTTTATTTTTAACAGCCGGGGAGAGCTTTATCTACAGAAACGTGCCCCCCATAAAGACCAATATCCGGATCATTGGGACTCTTCGGCCGCCGGACACAGCGATCCCGGAGAATCACCCCGGCAAGCGGCTCAACGGGAATTACAGGAAGAATTAGGACTGGAAGTGCCCTTGAAAGAGGTGCTCAGTCTCCCGGCCTGTCCGGAGACGGGTGAGGAATTCGTCACCCTCTTTGAGGCCCGGACCGATGAACCCATCCGGCTCAATTTGGAAGAAGCAACGACCGGTGACTTTTTTACTCCCTCTCAGTTGACCCAACTCCTTTCCGACCCCCGACAAAAAATCGCCCCCGGGTTTCGGCTGTTGTCTTTCCTGTATCAAAACCAAAAATGAGTTGAATTATTAAATCATTTTGATATCCTTGGAATAATTGATTAAGCGATTCCTTCGCCCGAAAATACGGGATACACTTTTCCACCTCAAAAAGAAACCCTGAAGGGAAACGACAATGAATGGGCGAAAACCCGTCTACGCCTTAAACTTATTCGATATTTCCAGTAAAGAGGAATACCTGGCCTATTCCCGACGTTCGGCTAAAGAAGTGCAGACTCATGGCGGGAAGGTGATTGCCCTGGGAAAATTTTTGGATTCTCGGGCGGGAGATATTCCGCCGCGTCAGGTTTTAATTTTGGTGGAATGGGAATCCAAAGAAGCCTTCGAAAAGTACCTGAACGACCCGGCCCTGGCCGATCTTCATCCTCACCGGGTCAACGGTACCGCCAATTATATTTGGCATTTGTTTGATAAACTGGAAGATTTCAGGCCAATATTGAAATAACCACCATATGGAGGTTTTTTATGAGATATAAAGTTAATCTTCAAAAAACAGATGAAGGATATTCTGTTTGGGTTCCTGGACTACCGGGGTGTTGGTCTCTGGGTAATACAGAAGAAGAGGCTTTGGAAAATATTAAAGATGCAATTCAGGGATACTTGGCGACGGTTGAAAAATTAACCAAAAACAAAGAATATCGTTATATCGAAATAGAAAGTCATGCCTAAACTCTCAGGCATAAACCACCAAAGGGCCGTAAAAGCATTTAAGAAAGTTGGCTTCAGGATTGCGAGAAAAGGCAAACACATAACCAGGACCGATGGAGAACGGATCATAACGATTCCAAAGGCAAATCCCATTAATGCTTTTACGATGGCAGGGATTGTGAAAGATTCCGGACTTAGCCCTGAACAATTTAATGAGCTTTTATAAGGAATGAACATCCATGTTTTTTCGTCTGGCACTGGCCCAAATCAACGCCACAGTAGGGGATCTGTCCGGCAACCGTGACAAAATCATTGAAGGGTTGAAAACGGCCCGGAAGACCGGGGCCTGCTTAGTCGCCTTCCCGGAAATGGCCATCACCGGCTATCCGCCGGAAGACCTCTTGCTTAAACCGGATTTTGTGGAATCGTCCCAAAGAATCCTGAAGGAATTGGCGCCGGCAACCAAAGGGCTGGTGGCGGTGATCGGCTCTCTCTGGTTGGAGGATGACCTTTACAATGGAGCGGCCGTCTTGGCTGACGGGAAATTCGTTGGGTTTTATGCCAAACACTTTTTGCCCAACTACGGTGTTTTCGATGAAAACCGTTATTTTAAATCCGGGAAGCAAAACAAGATCTTCCTCCTCGGCGAAACCCCGATTGGCGTCAGCATCTGTGAGGACATCTGGTATCCAAACGGCCCTCCCCAAGCCCAAGCCGCTGAAGGAGGCGCCCAAATCCTGATCAATATTTCTTCTTCCCCTTATTACCTGGGCAAAAGACAAGAACGGGAGCGCATGCTCTCCACCCGGGCCGCCGACAACCGGGCCTATTTAGCCTATTGCAATCTGGTGGGCGGGCAGGATGAGCTGATCTTTGACGGCCAGAGCATGATCTTTGATCCCCGGGGCAACCTGATGGCCCGGGCCGCTCAGTTCAAGGGAGACCTGCTTATCGCCGATTTGGATATGAAAGAAGTTATCCGCTGGCGTCTCTTTGACCCTCGCCGGAGGAAACAGTCCCCGAAAACGGGACCGGGCTTGGAGACGGTTTCCCTTCCCTATATCCCGACTCCCGCAAAACCAAAGCCCCTTGCTCCCCGAATAACCGAACTGATTGGAACAGAGGCAGAAGTGTATCAGGCCCTGGTGCTGGGCACCAGAGACTATGTGCACAAAAACGGATTTACCAGGGTAGTGATCGGCCTTTCCGGAGGCATCGATAGTTCACTCACAGCGGCCGTAGCCGCAGATGCTCTGGGGGCTGAAGAGGTTTACGGCATTGCCATGCCTACTCGCTATTCTTCCGATCACAGCTTGGAAGACGCCGAAGAGTTAGCCCGAAATCTGGGAATCCACTTTTTGAATATCCCCATCGAACCGGTTTTCAAGGCCTATCTGGAAATCCTCAAACCTCATTTTAAGGATCTAACGGAAGACTTGACGGAAGAAAACCTTCAACCCCGAATCCGCGGGACCTTGCTCATGGCCTTGTCCAACAAATTCGGCTGGCTGGTTTTGACCACGGGAAATAAAAGTGAGACCGGTGTGGGCTATTCCACCCTCTATGGCGATACGGCCGGCGGTTTTGCCGTACTCAAAGATGTACCGAAAACATTAGTATATGCCCTATCTAATTATCGGAATCAATCTCAAGGGAAACCGGTCATCCCTCAAAGGGTTTTAGAAAAACCGCCTTCGGCCGAACTGCGTCCGGATCAGAAAGATTCCGATTCCTTGCCGACTTATGATCTCTTAGACCCTATCTTAAGTGCCTATGTTGAGGAAAGTTGTTCCCTGGGGGAAATAGTTCAAAGGGGCTTTGAACCAAAGATGGTCGAAAAAGTCATCCGCTTAGTGGACCGCAACGAATACAAACGCCGCCAGAGCCCGCCGGGTATCAAAATTACCACCCGGGCCTTCGGCAAGGACTGGAGACTGCCCATTACCAATCTTTATAGCGGGGACAAAT
>Ga0233425_10010161_pt1 | contig 11581 bp, 20 predicted proteins | sample Watercolumn_Towu_2_FD_181712 | JGI IMG/M metagenome (GOLD analysis project Ga0233425, IMG submission 181712) | Freshwater microbial communities from Lake Towuti, South Sulawesi, Indonesia - Watercolumn_Towuti2014_140_MG | ecosystem: Environmental > Aquatic > Freshwater > Lake | place...
CTTTTGGCCCTTGACAACAAAACTCTTCATCGCCTTAGCCAAAGCTCGGACATTATTAATCTTATTATTGCTACCCATAATTTTACCAACAATGTTTGGGACACCGGCCAAGTCAAGAACAATACGAATTGCGCCACCAGCCTTGATACCAGTACCTTCAGGCGCTGGTTTTAACAAGATTTTAGCCGCTTCATATTTCACATAGACACGATGTGGAATAGTATTCTTATAAAATGGTACGGTAATAATTTCTTTTTTAGCCTGAGTCACCGCTTTATTAATAGCAATAGTCACATCAGCACCTTTAGCCAAACCAATGCCAAACCGACCGGCCTTGTCGCCAATGGCCACACAAGCACGGAAACGCATTCTCTTACCACCGGCCATAACACGAGTCACACGAGCCAAATCAATAACTCGTTGCTCAAATTCTTTTTCTTGAGAACCACGAGGTGGGAATTTTTTTCTCATTTTTTCCTTATCCATATAAACAAAATATAATTAAAATTTAAGGCCACCAGCGCGCATTCCTTCGGCAGCCGCGGCTACGCGACCATGATACTTATATCGACCGCGATCAAAAACCACAGTTTCAATTTTCTTCTCTTTAGCTTTTTCTGCTAATACCTTACCAGCTTCCATGGCTTTTTCTATCGGTTTCAGCTTACTGTCCTTAATTTCTTTTGTAGAGACCGCCGCCAAAGTTACGCGACCAGCATCATCAATCAATTGGATCGAAAGATGCTTCGCGCTACGAAAAACTGAAGCTCGTGGGCATTGCTGAGTACCAGAAAATTTAGATCGGGTACGAACCTGTCGTTTTAAGGCTTTTGTTTGGTTCAATTTTTGGATATTAGCCATATTGTTTCAACTATTGATCAAAATTATATTTCATTATTCTGATTTAGTAACAGACTTACCGGCCTTACGGCGGATAACTTCTTCGACATACTTAATCCCCTTGCCATTATATGGTTCAGGTTTCTTGATTTTTCGAATATTAGCCGCAACCTGACCCAAAAGGTCCTTATCAATACCAGTTAACGTAATAATATTTTTTGCGACCACAACGTTAACGCCTGCAGCAATCGGGAAAACCACCGGATGGGAGAAACCAACATTTAAGGTCAATTTCCCTACACCGGCTTCAGCCTTAAAACCAACGCCATTAATCTCCAACTGACGAGTAAAACCATCAGTTACGCCAATAACCATATTATTAACTAAGTTGCGATACAAGCCCCACAAGGCACATTGCTTTTTATCTGTCTCGTCCTGGACAGAGAATTTGAGTACACCATCATCCATTGTCATCTTTACCTGCGGATGAAGTTGTCTTGTCAATTCGCCCTTTGGACCCTTTACAACGATAAAACCATCGTTTTCAGTAATTTGAACGTTAGTTGGGATCTGGATTGGTTGTTTTCCGATTCTTGACATATTATACAATTGATAATTAGAAAATTTCGCAAATTACTTCGCCGCCGATTTTAGCTGCTACCGCTTCTTTATTGGTCAAAAGACCTTTGGAGGTGGTAACAATCGCCAAACCTAAACCACCCAAGACTCTCGGTAACTTATCATGACTAACATAAATTCGACGACCACTCTTACTAACACGACGCAAACTTCTGATTTTCGGAGTATTTCGATCTTCGTATTTCAATTTAATTATAATTTCTGAAAATTTAGCATCTTCATTTTTTGCTACCGACTCCAAATAGCCTTCGCGCAGCATAATCTGAGCCAGTTGCATTTTCAATTTTGAATAAGGAATACTGACTTCGGATTTCCGAGCCATTTGGGCGTTTCTTATTCTTGTTAGCATGTCTGCTATTGGATCTGTCATAAAATTTTTGTATAGTTAATATCCATTTGGCAATTAATTACTACCAGCTACTGCGGGTGAAACCAGGAACTTCACCTCTCTCAGCCAATTCACGAAAACATATTCGGCACATATCAAATTGCCGTATGTATCCATGATTACGACCGCAACGCCAGCAACGACGCACGACCCGAGTGGAATATTTTGGTTTTCTCTTCGATTTTGCGATTTGCGATTTAATTGCCATATTAAACTTTAGTAAATATCATCTTATTAATCTTTTTTAAATGGGAAGCCCAGCATTTCCAACAAGAGCAAACCTTCCTTATTACTTTTAGCGGAAGTAGAAATATTTACTTCCAAACCATGCACTCGTTCTATATCGTCAGGACGAACTTCCGGAAAGGCTAAATGTTCTTTAAAACCGATTGAATAATTCCCTTGACCGTCAAACGCGTTAGGACTAATACCTCGAAAATCCTTAACCCGTGGCAAAGTTATTTTAATCAATTTTTCTACAAAATCCCACATTCTTTGGCCCCGCATCGTCACTTTCATTCCGACGACCATGCCTTGACGAATTTTAAAGTTTGAAATGGCTTTCTTGGCCAAAGTTTTAACCGGTTTTTGACCAGTAATTCTTTTCAGATTGGTTTCAATGGTATCAATAAAGCCGTTATCCTTGTTACTAGAAGCAATACCAACATTAACCACCACATTCTTAATCGTTGGCACTTGATTAGGATTCTTATAACCCAATTCTTCCATTAATTTTTTTACTACCGTTTCTCGGTAAAACTTTTTTAATTCCGCCATATTAAATTTCGATTTATATTAATCTATTACTTCTTTACATTTACGGCAAAGTCGAGCTTTTTTTTCTGATTTCTTATCTGTATCTAACAAACGGAAACCTAATCTGGTCGGATTACCACACTTCGGACAAACTACCATCACATTAGAAATGTCCATTGGTGCTGGATAGGAAATTTTCTGACCTTTTTCCCCAGACCGTTTTGGACGAACATGCTTAACATGAAGGTTTAACCCTTCAACCACGATTTTTCCTTCAGACTTTAAAACCTGCAATACCTTGCCTTGGTTGCTTTTGTCAGTCTTCTGGCCCTGACCAGTGCGCTTCAATCGGTCTTTACCTGCCATTATTTGCACCTTGTCTCCTTTTTTTATTTTATTAAACATATAGGAAATTTATATCAATTATAATACTTCAGGAGCCAGAGAAACAATCTTTGTATATCCACGTTTTCTCAATTCACGTGCCACTGGCCCAAATACGCGAGTGCCCTTTGGTTCCAAACTCTTCTTATCAATTATCACGCCAGCATTATCATCAAACCGAATATAAGTACCATTTGGACGACGAACTTCCTTATGGGTGCGTACAATCACGACATGAACCACTTCTCCCTTTTTTACCATGGAGTGTGGCTTGGCCTCTTTGATCGAGCAGGTGACGATATCGCCAAGTCTACCATAACGCTTCTGATATCCACCGAGAACACGAATACATTGCAATATCCGAGCGCCGGTATTGTCAGCTGATTTTAGCATTGTGCGATGTTGTATCATATAGCAATCTAAAATTTGTAATTATTTGACTTTCTTTACTATTCGATAATACTTATCACGGCTTAGGTGTCTTGATTCCTCTATTTGTACCACATCACCCACTTTATACTCTTCACGAGGATCATGAACCTTGAATTTCTTGCTGCGTAAGAATTTTTTACCGTAGACCTTATCGGTATTCACAACATCAATTCTAACCACAACGGTTTTGTCCATTTTGTCACTGACAATCTCCCCGGTAAAACGTCTAAAAATTTTTGTAGTTTTTTCGGCCATATTATTGCGTTACTTTATGCTGATTGATAAGAGTCTGAGCCCGAGCAATATTTTTTTTGATCAATCTCAACTCACGAACATTTTTCAGTTGTCCATTAGCATTACGGAAATTCAATTCTTGCAATTTTACTCCCCAATCGACGAGAAGTTGCTGCAAATCTTCAATCTTTTTTTCTTTTAATTCTTTGAGTTTCATATTGACCAACTTTAATAAATCACTTAATTATATCTGATCACCAAAAATAATTTTGGTTTTTACGGGCAATTTGTGCGAGGCCCTATTCAATGCCTCGACGGCGATATCCTTTGGCAAACCGCTGATTTCAAATACCATAGTTCCTGGTCTGACGATAGCTACAAAATGATCTGGAGAACCCTTACCTGAACCCATCGTAAAATGTGTACCCTTTGTCGTAATGGGCTTGTCCGGGAAAACACGAATCCAAATCTTTCCACCTTTCTTCATGAAATGGACAATCGCACGACGAGCGGCTTCCAATTGACGGGAACTAACCCAGGCGGCCGACATAGCTTTTAATCCATAGTTACCGAAATCCAAGTTAATCAAGCTGGTTGCCTGAGTGACACGAAATCGTCCGCGTCCTTTATGCCATTTACGATGTTTTACTTTTTTGGGTATCAACATATTAATTTCTCAGATTATTTTTCACCTACCTTTGATTTATCATTATGAACACTCATCACTTCCTTAAAAATATCACCACGATAAATCCAAACCTTGATACCAATTACTCCATATGTGGTATATGCTCGCTGCAAGGCATAATCGACATCAGCCCTAATCGTAGACAATGGCAACTTACCTGAAACCAACATTTCTGAACGCGCAATTTCTGAGCCATTCAAACGGCCACCAACCATAACTTTCACTCCCAACGCACCAGAACGTTCAACTTTCTGAATCGCCTGCTTCATGGCGCGACGGAATGGAATACGTTTTTCAATATCAAATTTTATTCCTTGAGCCACCAATTCCGCTTCTAAATTTGGTCGCGAAACTTCTTTTATATTTACATTGACACGAATATTCTTATTCTTCACATATTGACGGCTGATTGCTTTTCTTAATTCTTCAACACCAGCACCATTCTTTCCGATAATAATGCCTGGGCGAGCTGAGTGCATCACAACATTTACCTCGTTTGCGGAACGATCAATTTCAATCTTTGCCAAAGAGGCTTCAATTAGTTTCTTGCGCAAAAAACTTCTGATCAAAACATCCTGACGTAATAGATCGGTATATTCTTTTTCTTTTTCGGCAAACCATCGAGACTCCCAATTATTGATGGTCTTCAGACGAAAAACCTTTGGATTGATTTTTTTACCCATAGAATTTATCCTGATTTGCGGTTAAATATTTTCTTCAGAAAGTTTTTATCTTTCTTGCTTTTTTTATCTAAATTCTGTTTATGACGATGTTTTCCTTTCATGCGAACATCAAAAATCTCAGGATCCTTTGACGCACCAACTTCAGTACTGATATTTTCATTGTCCACATTCACAACCGACTCTCCCTTTTCAGAGGAAGCTATGTCCTTAGGTTTGCTTGAAGCCATTTCTATTTTTGATTTTTTCACATTACTCTTTGTCTTCATGTCTGACGGAACAGCCTCTGCCAAAACAATATTTATATGAGTCGTTCTTTTACGAATCGGAGTTGCGCTACCGTGGGCTTTTGGCATCCAGCGATGAATTGTTGGTCCCTCTGAAGCAGTCAAAGACTTGATAAACAAGTTATTCTTCTGCAATTCAAAATTGTTTTCAGCATTCGCAATCGCTGAATTCAAAAGCTTCAAAACCGGATGAGCAGATTTCTTGCTCAAAAAGTTTAACTGGTCGACCGCGGCCACAACATTCATACCCTTGATTAAATTAGTAACCAAGCGAACTTTGCGTGGAGCGATTCTAATAAATTTTGCTTTGGCTGTTACTTCCATATTATATAGCTAATAACTTATATACTTGAATTCATTATTTCTTATCTAAATCTTTTGCCATTTTTCCACCGTGTCTGACAAATTTTCTAGTTGGAGAAAACTCACCCAACTTATGACCGACCATATTTTCGACCACTCGGACCTCGATGAAATTTTTTCCATTGTGCACTCCAAATGTAAAACCAAGCATTTCCGGACAAATAGTACAGCCACGAGACCAAGTTTTTATCACTTTATCTCCGGGCTTTATTCCAGCCAGTTTTTTCAATAATCTCGCGTCGATGTAAGGCCCTTTTTTTAAGCTTCTTGACATACGTGATTTAATTATTTCTTGCGTCTTTGCACAATCAATTTATTAGATCTATTACTCGGTCGTCTAGTCTTGACCCCCAAAGCATGCTTGCCCCATGGAGTCTTTGGATATTTCAAACCAATTGGGTTAGCACCTTCACCACCACCATGAGGGTGATCAACTGGGTTCATAGCTTTACCACGAACCGTTGGACGAACACCCATATGGCGCTTACGTCCAGCTTGACCAATCTTTACATGCATCGCATCAGGGTTACTTACTTGACCGATGGTCGCCATGCATTTTTTAGAGACCAAGCGTACTTCACTAGAAGGCATTTTGATCTGAGCATGATCACCTTCAATGGCCATTAATTTGGCCTGAGAGCCGGCAGAACGAACTAATTGACCACCACGTCCAGCAACAAGTTCAATATTATAAATCATCATACCGACGGGAATATTCTCTAAAACAGTAGCGTTACCAGATTGAATTTCCACTGGTTGCTTCGAAGAAATCACTACATCACCAACCTTCAATGTTACTGGAGCCACCATGTATCGTTTCTCGCCGTCTCGGTAAACAATCAAAGCAATTCTAGCATTACGATTTGGATCATATTCAATACTGCTAACTTTACCTTCAATATCAAATTTATCTCGTTTAAAATCAACCACTCGGATAAAACGTTTAGCGCCACCACCAATATGACGGACAGTGATGCGGCCAGTATTATTACGACCACCTGATTTTTTCTTTATAACTATTAACGACTTCTCCGGCGAGGTTTTGGTGATATCCGAAAAATCGTCAACACTCATATTGCGGCGACCGTTACTTACTGGTTTGTATACTTTGATTCCCATATGCTAATTTATATTAAACACCTTCGTAGACTTCGATCTTCTTACCGGCTGGCAATGTCACTATGGCTTTCTTCCAATTCTTTCTCTGGCCATAGGTCCGACCACGATGAACGACTTTCCCTTTCACACTCAACACGTTTATTTTAACTGGCTTAACGCCATAAACATTAGCCACTTTCTTAACGATTTCCGACTTAGTGGCCGTTACTGGCACAGCAAAAACATATTTATTTTGAGCCATCAAATCAGTAACTTTTTCAGTTATCACTGGAGATTTTAGTATCTTATAAGCCACAGCATCTTCTTTTTTGTGAGGTTTCTTTTCATCATGATGACTATGCGCAAGGTCTTTCTTCTCTTCTTTTTTTACAGAGGCAACAACACCAACCTGGCCATCATCTGTGACAGTATTATCAGTGACCGCAGTCGACTGGTCATCACTCTTAAACATTTTTTTTATCAAACCCATATTATTATATCATCACGATTATTTCGTTTTTTTAACAGCAAATGTTTTATTCAATACCTCAAACGAAGCCTCAGACATCAAAATATTCTTATACTTGGTGACAATTAAAGCATTTAAATTTTTCGCTTCAATAAACTCCACTTTCGGAATATTTGACACTGACTTAGCTAACTTAATTTCTGCTTTATCATTTACAACCAAGACACTCTTTGAAAGTTTTAAATTTTTCAAAACTTCAAAAATCTTCTTAGTCTTGTATTCTGTCGTATCAAAGCCTTCAACGCCTAAAACTTTATCATCGTTAACTCGATCACTAAGCGCCATTAATAATGCTTTGCGGCGCATCTGCTTATTTACTTTTAATTCATAGTTTCTATCATTTCGAGGACCAAACGTCACGCCACCACCGACCCACAAAGGAGAACGATTGGAGCCATGGCGAGCGCGTCCAGTACCTTTTTGCTTCCAAGGTTTACGACCACCACCACGGACTTCACCGCGATCTTTGGTGTGCGCCAAATTTGTTCTTTGAGCAGCCTGCATCGCTAAAACCACTTGCTGGATCACGCGAGGGTTCACTTTAACACCAAAGATTGAAGGATTTAAATCCAATTCTTTGACGGTCTCACCCTTTTGGTTATAGATTTTTACTTTTTTATCCATACAATTTATTGCTGGTTAGTAGATTCTTGCTCTGGTTGTTCCTCTTTTTCCACAGTGACTGTGGCTTCAACCTCAACAGGAGCCTCGGCCGCGACAACAATTGGCTCAGCATTAACTTCTGACGCAACAGAAGCTTCGGTTTCAGTCGTAGGAGTTGTGACAGTATCAGTTGACTGAGTAACAACAACCTCCTCCACCGCTGGTGCCACCACTTCAACCACAGGTTGAACTGGAGTAATCACTTGTAAATCAAACTCACCTGGAGCTTCCAATTTAATCAACCCATTACGCGCACCAGGAACAGCGCCTTTAATATAAATATAATCATTGTCAACCGCAATAATCTCCAAATTTTTTACGGTAATATTATCATTTCCCATGCGGCCAGCCATGCGTTTACCCTTAAACACTCTTTGTGGACCAGTACAACCAATAGAACCAGGCATGCGCAACTGATCTTTATGACCGTGGGATTTTTTACCGCCACGGAATCCATGACGTTTAACAACACCCTGATGACCACGCCCCTTTGAAACTCCTGATACTAAAACAATATCACCAGGTGTAAAAATTGGCGCTACTAGCTGATCACCTTCGTTAATTTTACTAGTCATTGGGTCGTCGTTTTCTAAACGAAATTCACGCAAATATCGGAAATTTCCTTTATCAAATTTACGAAAAATACCTAACAACGACTTTGTCACTTGGCGTTTTTTACCAAAAGCACATTTTAAAGCAGAATAGCCATCTTTTTCTTCAGTTTTCTTTTGGACAACCAAACATGGGCCAGCCAAAATTTTGGTCACCGGTACGACGCTACCATCAGCAGCGAAGATTTGAGTCATTTCGATTTTTTTACCTAATATAAATTTCATAAAGATTTTCCGAAAGTAAAGAGCTGGACTCGAGAAAGTCCAGCTCTAAACTGGCAATATCTTAAGTCGTCTTTAATTGGTTGGAAACTGTCAAATTTTCAAAACTCCTTTTCTTCTTCACCCCTGTTAACACTTCACCTAGGCAGCAGGCCCGATGGTTGTCATCAAGTGCGTTGAAAGAAAATTATATTACATTTTAATCTCTATGTCAACACCCGCCGGCATATTCAAACTAGTCAAGGCCTCGACGGTCTGTGGCGTAGGATTTATAATGTCAATTAAACGTTTGTGAATTCGCATTTCATATTGATCACGAGCATCCTTATGCACGAAGGTAGATCGATTCACTGTCACCTTGCGTTTATCCACAGGCAACGGAATTGGACCAGCTACTTCAGCACCAGTACGTTCACTTGCCTCCAAAATAGTCCGGCAAGCCTGATCAATAATTTTGCTATCGTAAGCACGAATCTTGATGCGGATTCTCTGTCCAGCGCTAGTTTTCTTATCTTTCTTCTCTGGCATGATATTTCAAGTTAAACATTAAATTAATTGATAATCTTGGTCACCACACCAGCGCCGATAGTCTTACCACCCTCACGGATAGCGAAACGTTGAGAATCTTCCAAGGCAACTGGAGTAATCAATTTAACGGTAATCTTGACGGTATCACCAGGCATGACCATCTCAACACCTTCTGGCAAAGTCACATCACCAGTAACATCCGTAGTACGGATATAGAACTGTGGCTTATAGCCCTTGAAGAATGGCTTATGGCGACCGCCTTCGTCTTTGGTCAAGACATAAACTTCACCTTCAAATTCAGAATGTGGAGTCACTGTGCCTGGCTGAGCTACAACCTGACCACGTTCCACATCTTCTTTTTTAATACCGCGGAGCAATAAACCAGCATTGTCACCTGCACGACCTTCACCCAAAGACTTGTTAAACATTTCAATACCCGTGACAACAGTCTTCTGAGTATCGCGTAAACCAATAACCTCAACATCATCATTGACATGAATTATACCACGATCAATTCTGCCAGTTACCACAGTACCACGACCTTCGATAGAGAAAACATCCTCAATCGCCATCAAAAATGGTTTGTCGGTATCACGAACTGGTTCTGGAACCTTGGTATCTAATGCAGTCAAAAGGTCTTCCATAGCCTTGCCCCAAACTGGATCAGATGGATTTTCCAAAGCTTTCAAAGCTGAACCGCGGATAACCGGAGCATTAGCTCCATCAAATTCGTATTTTGTCAACAAATCACGGCATTCTTCTTCAACCAGATCAATCAATTCCGTCTCTTCAACCATGTCGCATTTATTCAAGAATACCACAATATATGGTACACCGACTTGATGAGCCAATAAGATATGTTCACGGGTCTGAGGCATTGGACCGTCAGTCGCGGCCACCACCAAAATAGCGCCATCCATCTGGGCAGCACCAGTGATCATGTTCTTAATATAGTCAGCATGCCCTGGACAGTCAACGTGAGCATAGTGTCTAGCCTCGGTCTGATATTCCACATGAGCGGTATTGATTGTAATACCACGAGCCTTTTCTTCTGGAGCATTGTCAATATCATCCACAGACTTGGCTTTGGCTCCGCCCTTGACGGCTAAATAATTTAAAATTGCGGCCGTTAAGGTCGTCTTGCCGTGGTCAACGTGACCAATGGTTCCAACGTTGACGTGTGGTTTTGTTCTCTCAAATACTTCTGCCATGTTTTTATTCTCCCAAGGTTGAGGCCCTCGCAAAGCACTAAAGCTTATTGAGGTTTTAGCCAGCCACAACGAGTTTATTTATTTTCTTAATTTCAACGAATATTATAACAAATTATAGAAATAACGCAAGGGTGATACAAATATGGATAAAAATAGGTTAAATAACACTATTTTCATCAACAGGTTCCAAGTAATATTCATCCTCATTGCTAGTCTCTTCAGCTTCTTTTTCTTCAAAATAGGCCCCATTAGCCTGCTCGTCTGGATGATTCATGCGCCATTCAGCGATTTCTCCATTAATTTTGTCAACTAATTGGTCTTCGGTCAATCCAACAACCTTATTAACGACACCTTGACCATCGACTAGTTGTTCAAATTCATCGGCCGACAATAAAACATAAAAATCTTCCCCATTCTGAAAAACAACTTTACTGCCGGTTTTCTTTTGCAACCGAATGATTTGATCAAAATTGATCGCCATATATTATTTCTTTTCGCCCTTGATCTTTTCAACAATGTTATTTGGCACCTCTGAATACTTCATGAATTCCATAGAATAACTGGCACGCCCCTGAGTCAAACTACGAACCTGAGTAGCATACCCAAACATTTCAGACAATGGAACTTCAGCCAAAATAACTTTCGTATTGGCACGATCACGCATTTCGCTGATCTGACCACGGCGCGAGCTCAAATCACCGACAACATCACCCATGAACTGCTCTGGTGTTACAACTTCAACTTTCATCACCGGTTCCAACAAAACAATATCCGCTCGTTTACAGGCTTCTTGCACCGCCATAGACGCCGCTACCTTAAAAGCCGCTTCAGAAGAGTCGACTTCATGGTAAGAACCATCGTAAACTGCCACCTTCACGTCAATTACTTGATAACCGGCCAAAACACCACGATCCAACGCTTCTTTGGCACCTTTTTGAATAGCAGGAATATATTCACGCGGCACAACACCACCCTTGATTTCATCCACAAATTCAAATCCCGCACCTCTTTCACGAGGTTCGAGACGT
>Ga0233425_10010162_pt1 | contig 11578 bp, 17 predicted proteins | sample Watercolumn_Towu_2_FD_181712 | JGI IMG/M metagenome (GOLD analysis project Ga0233425, IMG submission 181712) | Freshwater microbial communities from Lake Towuti, South Sulawesi, Indonesia - Watercolumn_Towuti2014_140_MG | ecosystem: Environmental > Aquatic > Freshwater > Lake | place...
TTACAACTACAAGTTTATTTCAGGGAGTTGCAACAAACTCTCCCTGTTTTATATTTCTATTAGAATAAATTTCTTCCGTAATTCATTCATTGGCTTGAAAGCCAAGGATTTCTTACGGGTTGATTAACAACTGCATCTTTCTCTGAATCTGAAATTAAATCATAAAATTGTATCAATGAATGTCCTTTTGCTTTAAAATATTCTTGTGCCCTTCTTCCTAAAACAAACCTTGTTTCGGGCATTTCAGGAGTCCAAGAGTAATCTCCTTTTTTTGAAAGTATAAGTGCTGTTCTGTCTTCTGGTTCCATTCCTTCTTGTGATGTAGCCTTTGCTTTTACCAATTCATAAAATTCTCTTGATAATTGTGGATATTTAAAATTTGCATGAAATCGAAACGCAATTCTTACCATCTCAGGAGAAGCCATCCAAGGTGAACCTTTGTATAAAATGGTATTTCCCCCTTAACAGCTAGAGGAGTAAGACTTGTTCTTGTTCCGTAATTATTTTTTTCAAAGTCACTATCTAATCTAATCTCAACAGCTTGTTCAGGAAGGACAATATATGGAGCAGGTATTCCTTCTGCCATAAATGCTTCAACTTGATTATGTAAAGGTGAAGCTAGATAAAAAACAGGTTTACCATTAACTTCTCCAACTTTTTCTGTCTTTAAATCCATACATTTTCTTAGAAAAGTCTATTTATAAACCTTTTTACTATGTTACCACTTTAAAGTATTAATAATAAATCTACGATGGTATCCTATTACTTAAGTGAATTTCTTAATCTGGGCATCAATAAGTTCTTTCTGAGCTTTGCTCCAAATTTTATTATCTGTAATACCGCCACAGCTTGCTGTGATTGGGATTCTTTATTTTAGGAAACTTCATTCTAATTCTAATATCAATTTCTTATTCCTTTCAAAGACCTTATCATCAACCATTCCAAAAACTCCTTGTAACTCGTCTTTGAACTGCTTAGAATTAATTTTATCCAAAGCCCTTGCTACTCTTTCTTTAAAATGAGCTCTCTCTGAAACTTCGTTCTTTATCCATTTCTTGTCTTTTGTAGAGTTAATCAAGAGGAATATATCTCTAATATCTGTTTGCCTACAACTAATTAACTTCATTGTACATAAGGCATCAGCATTAACAATTCTGAGTTTAAGCTGTTCATTTATTGTTTTACCTTGTAAATTTCGTAAAGCTGAATTATCAAAAACCCAGTCAGCCGAAACTTTGGCATTTGTTTGTCTATCTAAGACTTCCTCAATTAAAATATCCATGCTAACCTTGAAGTTCTTGCCTAATTCTTTTTCAAATCTCTCAAAATTACTTCCATAAGGAACTTCATCAGAATAATTTTTTTCTTTCTTGTATCCAAATTCGAGAAGAGACTCTTCGATCTTCTCAAGTTCTTTTCTATCTTTTATGACTATATCGCAATCAACTGAGAATCTAGGTAACGTATAAGAGTTAACTGCATATCCTCCAATAAGGACAAATTTATTCTTCTTGATCTTTTTTAAGGTTTCAAAAATTTCTTTTTCTCTAAGCTGTAATTGTTCCATAGTCTGAAGTTTTACTCCTAAAACGAGGAATGGGGAATTTTATTCCCATATTTCTCTTTCATGTAATTATAAGGATAGGCATAAAAACTATTCGCTTTTGCTATTTTCTTAGTTTCTTTAAAAGTATCAACGTACATTTCATCTTTTTTGGTAAACTTTAATGTATCAACTGGTATTAAGATAACAAATTCCCCAATAGTTGATCCTACTTTGATATAATTAGGTATTCTATATCTATTAAAGAAAGACTTCCAATATTTCAAATCTTTCTTTAAAACTTTAATGTAATAAGGAGATTTTTCTCTTCCTCTTTGAATATAAGAGTAATCAGACCACATTTCTATAGCAGATAAACCTGTAAAAGCGTAAGGTTTCTTTGCTTCTTTCATAATTTGAGAAACCTTAAACTCTAATAATCCTTGTAAAATGATTTCAGGGTTTATACATTTATAAGAATTAGAAGAAACTTTCTTTATCCAGCCATTCTTTAACAATAAAGAAAAGATTTTCTTCTTCATGCTTTGTCCAACTATCCAATCTAAGTCTGACTGAGTGAATTCTTCCTGCAAACCATGCTTTGAGAAGAATAAAGCATACGCTCTTAATCCATAGCTTGGTATCTCATTATACATAGTTACCTATTAGGTAACTACTTATATAAACCTTTCTGTTATGTGCTAATTTAAAGTATTAATTATCAAAATAAGGAAAGGTTTAAATATATCATAATAATGATAATAATTATCATAATGGAGATAATAAAATGGAATTACTTGAAGCTATTAAGAGACCGGAGATGAGGAGGATTTTTGGAGAGCGAGAGCTTGAGATTATTGAGAAACAAGTTTTAGGTATACGATTAACACCTTCTGAAAGAACTAGACTATCTAGAGATATTAAAAAGAAATTTCTAGCTATGCAACTGTTGAGTCAGTATTCCATCGATCTATTAAAAGCAGGTTCAGAGATAAAAAGAAGAGTTAGTGGGATAAAAGACGAAATTATGGAAAGCAAATATTTTCCAAATATTAAAAAGATTATTCTATATGGTTCAAGTGCTTACGGCATAAGAACATTTAGATCTGATATAGATATCGCAGTTGAGTTTGATAAAATTAGCTCTAAAGAAGCAAGCGAATTTGTAATAAACTTTAATTATCATGATAAAATACAGATTGAAGTTTATAATATTCTTCCTGACAAAATAAAAGAAGAAATTGATAAAAAAGGTAAGGTCTTATATGCAAGAAAGAATTAGTTATAAAATTAAGCAAATTACTCAATTCTTGGAAGAATTGGAGAGCATAAAACCTAATAATTTTGAAGAATATGAAGATAATATAGAGAAAAAAGCAGCATGTGAGAGATATTGTGAAAAGATAATAGAATGTGCTGTAGATATAGCTTTTCTTTGCTTTAAAGAATTTGTTCTTAGAAAAGATAAAAATATTAGTATACCTGAGGATGATTCAGAAGTATTTGAGATTTTAGCTAAAAAACATATAATAAATGAGAGCATATCTAGAAAATTAATTGAAGCTAAGGCTATGAGAAATCATTTAGCTCATAAGTATGGTGATGTTGATGATAAAAAAGTTTTTCATGCGGTTTCTGAAGAATTAGACCAGGATATTAATTCTTTTTTAGATGCTATTGAGAAAATGTTGCAAGATGAAAAATCAGTATAGGGCAAGAAGTTTCGTCAATCCTAATAACCACGTCAAGCGTGGGTTTCGTCAGGTCCTGTTCCCCTATGATAAATATATGATTATGGATAATATAAACTTTTTGGTGGTGTGTTAGAATGGCTATTATATTCGGCCCTGCTGGACTTGATTCTAGTGCATTACTAAGATATAATTTCTAAGATATAAAAATAAAGGCAATCATTTTACTATTCAACCTTATATTTTCTTCCAAAGAATATCTATAATCTCCTTCTTTACTTTTTTCCTTAATGTATAGGTTTTACCCCATTGGGCATACGCTTGCCATCCTTGATAACTATCAAATAGAGAACTGAAATCCTTTCCGCCTTCTTTGTACATTTTTATCTTCTTGAACATGCTTTTTATGTTTCTCTTTCTTAACAATCTGTGATGATAAAAATTTCTAAAACCAACAAAATCTATACCTCTTTTTATAGGAATTATTCTTGATTTATCAGGATGTAATTGTATTTTAAGATTATTTTGCAGAAATGAATCAATTTGATTTTTCCAAGTAGATAATTGCTTAGCAGATTTGTGTAAAATTACAAAATCATCAACATATCTTATGTAATATGGAACTTTTAGTTCATGTTTAACATAATAGTCAAGTTCATTTAAATAGATGTTAGCGAAGAATTGAGAGGTATAATTACCTAAAGGCATGCCTTTGGCTCGTTCGCCCCCCCAAAAAAAAACAGCTCCGCCGTATTATTCAATATCTGTTTGATAAGCCAAATAACTTCTTTATCTTTTATTTTTCTTTCTACTATTTCTATAAGCTTCTGATGATCTACATTATTGAAATATTTCTTTATGTCTGCTTTAAGGCAGAAACCGCTCTCAGTTTTTGGATTTGAAACTTTTCTCATGAATTTGTTGAATCTCTTAAGTGCAAATAATGTTCCTTTTTTCTTCTGATTAGCGCATGAATCGTACATAAATCGTGGTTCAAATATAGGTTTTATGACATTAATTATAGCGTGATGAACAACTCTATCTCTGAAGTCGGACTTGCTTATTACTCTTGTTTTAGGATCTCTCAAAACAAAATTGAATAATGGCAGAGGTTTGTAAGTCTTATTTTCAAGTTCAGTATGAAGATTAAGTAGATTTAATTCAAGGTTTTTCTCAAATTCAGCAACATCTTTATGAGAAGTCTTATCTTCTCTTGCTTTTCTCCAAGCGATAGTTAAGTTACCCATTGAACTCATGAAATAATACAAATTGTTGTAAGTTTTCATATAATAATTCCTAGTCATACATAGGGCTATTCGACCATTGCCATACGAGTTAGCAAGATTCTCGTTGTTGGCGTTCAAGTTGAGGTTCCTGTTGAGGTACAACCTCGCAAGGGTATAGCCTTCTGCTTTACAAGTCACCATCACTTCAGGTTTCCTTAAGGTACTATCTGTCGCAATTGAATTTAATAATCTCTTATTAAAGAGATCCTAAGCATAAGGCGTGTAGCCCAGTCATGTTCGTGCATGACTAGGATTCTTTACAATAAAATAAGCTTTTTATGTGTTTTTATAGAATAATTGATAGTTTGTTGAAACTACTTTTTACCTGGCATTTTAGCCATTGATTCTGCTAACCATGTATCAAGTTCGCTTTTTCTTGCTTCTAGTTCTTTTTGTAAATTAGCTTGATAGTGGGCAAAAAAATCGGCGCTAGTGGCTCCGCCACTAATCAAAACTACCCGACCACTGCCACACGAGTAAGCAAGATTCCCGCTGCCGGCGTTCAAGCTGAGGTACCTGCCGAGGAACAACCACGCAAGGCCCTCATTTCTAGCATAAAAGTTTCTCTTTCCATTCTTATCAAATTTTGGTAATCCAGGTTCATCAACTTCATTGAATGATTTTCCATAATTCTTTCCAGAAAGTCTAGCGTCTTGAGTAACTGCAAAATCTGGTCTTGCTACAATGCCTAGTCCGTAACCTTGTTTTGCATCTTCTGGGAAAGGAACAAGATCAAATCCAGTAACCATGAAGGGAAACTTAACGCTTCCAGCTTTCTGCTCAGCAAAGCCTATAACTTGCTTCAAAAGACCCTTATTTTGAGTTCTACTATCTTCTGCACTTTGAACAACAAAAGCAGGAGTATCAGTATAGAATCTGTCTTTTACCATAGCCATAACGTGAGGATTGCTTAAATCAGCTAATGTAGCAACTCTCATTCCATTTTGTCTAGCAATAGTATCTAATCTAGCGTTTGCAAAAACATTGCTACCACTCATATAAGCAAGATTTTCTCCATTAGCAGGAACAAGAGTCATTACTTGTAAGTATGTGTTATTGTCAAATCTTTTTGCAACATCTTCGTTATAAACTCTATAGAGATTAGGTGCAAATTCATTTCCTTCCACAAACGCTGGAACAAATTCAGGTATTCTCCAATTCGGTTGACCAAGTTGAGGATTGCTCTTCGCCATATATTTTCTTATTTTACGCTATTTATAAACCTTTCTATTATGTTACTACTTTAAAGTATTAATAATAAATCTAGAGGTGGTTCTATTTCTAAAGATTATTGCTTAACCTGGGCATCGATAAGCTCTTTCTGAGCTTTGCTCCAAATTTTATTGGAATTTTTTTTCATCCATTGAACATGCCAATCAATAAATGCTAAGCGCTCTCTGAAATTTTCTTCCTTAAATTTCTTCATCTCTTCCAAGTCTATATCAGGTATATCTAAGCTGTCCATTGTGTACTATATGTAACAAGAATTTCTTCTCTATTAAGCTTTCTGCAATATTCAATCTCCATCCCGCTCAAGAGATACTTTTATTAATAATTCTTTCTGTTTTTTATTATGACAATTACCTTTGGTCCTGCTGGGCTTGGGCCTGTTAAAACTGCTGAGGTTGTTTTGGAGAAGTATCATAAGCTTGGTTTGAAAGCTTGTGAAATTGCTTTTACTTATAGTGTTTATATAAAACCTGAAGAGGCTGAGAGAATTGGTAAAAAGGCTAAAGAATTGGGAATTGAATTAAGTATTCATGCTCAGTATTGGGTGAATTTGAATTCAAGTGAGAAAGAAAAAAGGGAAGCTACAAAGAAAAGAATTCTTGAGTGTTGTGAGATTGGAGAGAAGTTGGGAGCTAGAGTTGTTGTGTTTCATCCAGGGTATTATACTAACAAGGGTAAAACTGCAGAAGACAAGGAAGAGAGTTATCAGAATGTTAAGAGAGGTGTTATGGAAATCATGGATGAATTGAAAAAGAAAAAGTGGAAAATACAAATAGCTCCTGAGACTATGGGAAAAGTGAATGTGTTTGGAGGTATTGATGAGATAAGTAGATTAGTTAAGGAAACTGAATGTAGTTTTTGTATTGATTTTGCTCATATTCTTGCAAGAGATAAAAAAGTAGATTATAAGAGTATTGAGAAAGCTTTTCCTGGAAAAGAATGGCATGTGCATTTTTCTGGAATAGTATATAATGAGAAAGGTGAAAGACACCATATTAAAACAGAAAAGAAAGCTTGGAAAGAATTGATTTCACATTTACCTAAAGATAAAAAGATTCGCATCATTAATGAGAGTCCTGAAATGGTTGAAGATAGTGTTGAGGGGATGAAGATGTGGGAGAAAATGATTTAGAATCCTCAATTGCCTTTTTTGCTTATTTTCTTCATAATAAACTCTCTTATTTCTACAGACTCTTTAACATCAACTGCTGGGATACAGCCTTCAGCATTCGCACCGTACCAAGAATGACTCGCAGGCATAGAGTATCTAGCTGTTTGTATATTAACCGTGGAGAATCCAAATATACGTGCAATAATTCCCCTCTGTATATCAACATTCTGAACTCTTTCATATGAGATATTAGAATACTTTTTCCATATGATTTCGCTTTCTGTCTTAAGATTATCGGCAGTAAATTCATATCTAAAGAAATGATAGGCTAATCGAGCATAGATTTCTCCAATAACTATAGTAACAAAAATAACCAAACTGAGCAAGAAGAACTTTTCTGCATTGGTTGTTTGTATGTCCTTTATTCCCGAGTTTGAAAATACTCTTTTCTAATTTCTTCTTTTTTCATTAGATTCGCAGAAAATCTCTTGCGAACTAATTTTCGATAACCTTAGGACATATGTCTCTAGGTCACACACTGTTACTTATAAGTGGTTATATTTAGATAGATTTAAATAGGACGTAAAGACTGTTTTTTATATGAAACGAATAGTATTTGAAGAAGCTCTTAGAAAGAGCTCTGAAAAGCCTTTATTTGTACGCGGATCGTGCGCTGAAGATGCGCGATTTTTACTTGGAAAAGGAGAATCCTATAGGTGGTCTCCCCGATTCATTCATGCAACTCCTGTTAGAGATGGATTCGAGCAAACAAGTATTCTTCCTTTGCAGCCAATTCCTCCCACCTATAGGCTTCCGTATGTGCGCGATTATGCTGTCTCCTGGGCAAACGGCGATGATTGGAAAGTTTCTCTCTATCGCACCGGACAGCAAGCAAATTATACTGGTGCTCCTTTTGATTCTGAACTGCTCGGAGCAGTAATTTACTTTGGCTCTTCACTGCTTCATCAGTGTGAATACATAAAAGATACTGACGGTCAGAAAGGAAGAGAACATGAATTGTGCGCAGTGCGCATTGCTGTAAACCATAAGCCATGTCCAGAAAGCATTTTGTTTGTTGAGCCGCTCGGCCCTCTCGATTATGACTTATTGACTGCTGCGTTTCCGCGTGATAAGCGCATTCTCTTGCCTCGATTTCGCGACCAGAATGAGAAAGAAGAACTGCTCGCTTCTCTTGCACCTTTGGAATTTGGAGCGTTTCCAGCATAATATGGCTTTGTATACACCTCCGCAAGAACATCTCCTCTTGTAAATGCTGTAATTCCTTGTTTTTAATTAGTTATGTTGAGGGGATGAAATTACTTTCTACCTATTAATTATTCTAAAAGCACTTTTTTATTAAATGGAATCGAATAATCTTTTCTTATCTTCTGCAAAAGGATGTTTTTCCCAGAAAGAATAGTATATTTGACCAGTAGCATTTGATGTTAAGTGGTCTAATGCTGCTATTTGATAGAGTTTTTTACCGTGCTTCAAAAGAGAAAGGGCTGCTCGATAAGTTGGTAATTTTGCTTCTCCATCTGGAGAAGGATGCCAAAAAAGAACTGCTTTATTGCCTAATGTATGCAGAGCATGATTTGAAGCTACTTGAGATAATCCTTCTTTTACAATTTGAGATAAAGAGAGACCTAAGTTATATAAGCCTAGCTTAAATTCTTCAGGCATTAATAGCCTAGCAAGGCTTTGCTCGTTCTGCTCTTTTCTTATGGAAGCCATGAATACGTGACTTAATAAATCCAATAAAGCAAAATCAAGAAATTCTTTATCCCAGGCAATGGGAGTTATTTTCCCATTAGGATTCTCATATAGATTCATGCCTGGAAATAATAATAGGTTTTTGTAAGGAAAATATGCTGTTGGCATAAATATCTCATTTGTTTTTGGCGTTAAACCAAAGTCAGTACATTCTTCTCTATTAAGCTGGTTGAATCTTGATTTATAATTTGGATGAGGTACAATTTCCAAATTTGGAGGAGAAGGAAGTTTGCATTCCCAGATAATCTCAAGGTCTTTAATTATTCTTGGAAGAGAAGAATGTGCATACTCTTTAGCTTGATTGAAAGATAAAGGTGCCTTAGGATGAATAATAGTTTCTCTATTCAATCTATCAAGAGATAGAACATCTTCTTGTGTAGGAAGAGTTGATTCTGATAATTTTGAGGATAGCTCTCTTGGGAGCAAGGCTTTGTCGCTTGCCCATATTTCCTCCAAAGAAATACATTTTATAGTTGAATCTTTAGAATAAGTAGTATGTGGAAGATTTAATGCGTTTGTTGTAAAGGTATTCATTTTTATATATTACAAAAATCCTTTAAAATTTATTTTTCTCTGTTTGTCTAGAATAATAAGCTTGGAACGAGCTTGTTCTGGGCTTGTCCTAATAAGATTTAAGATATTTAAAAGCCTTTTAAGAATATCATCATAGCTCTCTTTTGGATAGAGTTGAAGATGGTCTACTCTCTCTTTTGTCTCTAAGAATATCTTTATAGTAGTGTTTCTTTTTGTTTTTTTAGTTGTTTCCTTTGATGACTCTTGTTCCATTTAGGTATACTTAAGTATACTTATTTAAACTTTATGATGACAACAAATAATAAGACATTATAGAGTGACAACAAGGTTTAAATACTGATAAAGTTGTGTATAATTAACTAAATTTTAAACATAACCATGGAATTCAAAAAACAATTGGTTTCACTTGTTGCAATGGTTGCATTACTTGTATTATCTATAAGTAATGTAAGCGCTTTTGCACAGATTGATAGCGTTGAAGTGAGTGGTGTTGAAGGCCTGTCTGCAGGTTCAAACATCTCTGTTTTTGCTGGTTCAACTGTTCCAGTAAGAGTAATCTTCACAGCTAATGCTGATGCAAATGATGTAAGAGTGAAAGTTTGGCTTTCTGGTAGCAGTGACTACACTGCAGCTTCTGAAAGATTTGTAGTTGATGCTGGAAGCACATATAGCAAGTTAATTGCTGTTCAAGTGCCTTACGACGTTGACCCACAAGAAGATATGAGACTTGAAGTTTCTATCGAAAACAGAGCTGACGGTGAAGTTGATAGAGCTGAAATATCTCTTAATGCACAAAGAGAATCGTACACTGTACAGATTCTTGATGTTGCTACTGACTCAAAGGTTAGTGCAGGAGAAAATCTTGCATTAGACGTTGTTCTAAAGAACAGAGGAAGAGAACTTGCTGAAGACACTTTTGTCACAGTTAGTATCCCTGCTTTGGGAATTGAAAGAAGAGCTTATTTCGGAGACATGTCTCCAGTAGACCAAACAGATCCATTACCTGAAAAAGAAGATGCATCTACAAGAAGGATGTTTTTAAGCATACCTTCAAATGCAGCAGCTGGAATATACACTATTCAAGTTGATGCTTACAATGCAGATTCTAAGACTACTGTAACTAAGAAAGTTGCAGTTGTTGGTGCTAGCGATTCAAGCAGAGTTGTGTCTGCCTCTACAACTAAAACAGTTGCAGCAGGTGAAGATGCTGTTTACTCTGTTTCTGTTGTTAACACAGGTAACAAAGTTCAAGTATACGATTTGAGTTTTGATGCGCCAGCTGATTTGAAAGTTAGCGCTGATGAATCAATCGTAGTTGTTCCAGCAGGAACAAGCAAGACTGTAAAGGTAATGTCTTCTGCTGATAAAGCAGGAAAATATGCCTTTGTAGTTAACGTGAACTCAGATGGAGAACTTGTAACAAAGCAAAACTTTGTAACAAATGTTGAAGGAAAGAAAGGTTCATCTGCAAACGCAACTGTTGTATTAACAGTTGTATTGGCAATAATTTTTGTTGTCTTGCTAGTTGTCCTTGTTGTACTTTTGACAAAGAAACCACAAAAAGCTGAAGAGTTCGGAGAAAGCTACTACTAAAGTTTATTCTTTTATTTTCTTTTTTATTTAACTTATAGTAGCTCCGAACGTTTATTTTTTACAATAATAATTAAAAAGGGTGTTCTTATTAAATTTGAATGAGTAAAGTTTTAGTTTTATCTGATTGTGATGGTGTTTTAGCGCATACGCCTAAAGCAGTAGAAAGATTCCATAGTAAAAGATATGGTGCAGAATATGACTTAAGAGAACTTGCTAAGCATGGTAAAATTCATCCTTGGCAAGAAAATCCTACTGAAGAAAATAGAAGATGGGATGAATTTTATCAAAGTCAAGAGTTTAGAGAGATTTTACCTATTGAAGGAGCTCTTGAAGGAATTGATTCTATAAGGCTATTAAATGAAGGTTATGAAGTATCTGTATTAACTGCTAGACCTACTCAATTACAGGAGTCTACTCTTAGATGGATTCATACTCACTTTCAAAATCGATTTAGAGACGTTGTTTTCTCTGTTCCTTATATAAATTGTCCTAATCCTGTTGCTGAGAATAAAGCTAAATTATGTCTTAGATTGGGAGCAAGATACATTATAGAAGATACTCCTGAAAATGCTGTTGAATGTGCAAAAGTAGGTATAAGTGCTATCGTTCTTGATCAACCTTGGAATCAGAATTATTATTTGCCTCCAGAAGTTAGAAGAGCTAGGAACTGGGAAGAAGTTGTTGAATTAATTAGGAGCGTGTCTAATAAATAAGTTCGTTTTATAAGGAGGTAACACCTCCTTCAGTTAATTAAAGGAGGTGAAACCATGTTATCTAGATGGAACAATGGAATAAACTGTATAAACCTTGCGCTTTC
>Ga0233425_10010163_pt1 | contig 11577 bp, 10 predicted proteins | sample Watercolumn_Towu_2_FD_181712 | JGI IMG/M metagenome (GOLD analysis project Ga0233425, IMG submission 181712) | Freshwater microbial communities from Lake Towuti, South Sulawesi, Indonesia - Watercolumn_Towuti2014_140_MG | ecosystem: Environmental > Aquatic > Freshwater > Lake | place...
GATATAGAAGCTATACTTTGTCTCAGGCATCAATATCCACGATTGATTATGTATGTAATCAAAATAAGAATCAGGAAAGAACATCTCCATCGAATCATAATCTTCTGAAGTGAAACTATTATCCTGTGTTGCTTCCTCAATCTTGCATTGTGATGGCTCATCAGTCTCAATCTGGAACTCAAAGAATGTGTATGGCTGCACTTTTTCATTCACAATCAAATACTGATCTTTGACAAAATCAAATTCTAAATTTGCATAATCTCCTAACAATAATCCCCCTTTAATTATTGGATGATTCACATCATTCGTTTCTGATGCAATGCACTTTGGCCTATCAGTCCCTTGATTCTCTGAAATGAATTGACAAGCCATCCCTAATGATTTGCATTTGTATTCAGTACACTCATATCCTCTCAAAATCTTCTCACCATTATCCAAAGCCAATCCTCCGTTTGAAACAGGAATATCACACAATGTACAATACTCTCCTCCTGATGGTGGTTGCCATGGCATGCATTGTGAAGTAATTGTGACTTCTTTTGTTTCTCCACCACTTGCAAGAATTGCAGAAACACCCGCAACAACAATTGCAACAATCGAAACAACCCATCCAACAGGCCCAAGACTAGAAGTCGCAGCCGCCAAATACAAACTTACAGCAGTAACCCCCGCAGCCACTCCAGAAGTAATTGCAAACGCTTGCGCCCGATCCATTCTCTCTATTGGATCATCAGTCTTAGAAATTTCAATCCATCCAACAATTTCCATTGCAATAGTAACTGCCCCAGCAATAATAGATGACATGGATATAATCGTCTTATCCGAAGCAGCCACGCCCCATTGAAGAATCTTTTTTCCAGTTTCTTCTGACACTTCCAATAAAGAATAAGCAACAAGTGTACCCCCCAAAGCAAATGCTTGAGAACCAACAGTATTAATAATTCCTAAAGCATAAATTGAAGCTATCCCAGAAGGAATATCCCCAAACTCAATTCCACCAACCATCTGCGAGATTCCAACTAATCCTCCATAGACTCCATAACTTTCATATCTAAACTCTTTCTCAAAATTTGGAAGATCAATATCATTTTCTGGGCTTTTAACATTATATATAACCTTTTTTCCATCTTCTTCCATCGCCCCAATTCTATGGTAATACTCTAACGAAGAATATAATTTATACATTTCTTTATCAACAGTCTCAATAAAATCACACTCTTCAAATCCTTCTTTTTCATTGCAATCATACAAACAAAATATTGCTTCTTGTTCATAATTATTTACCTTATTATACTGATCCAAAAAATCATCCAATTTAGCATGTGATTCTCCCCCATATTTTTCTCCATCAATAAAATGATCCACACAAGTATCATACCCCACAAAAACTTTATTCCTCGAAGGATCATCCTTTGGCGCTAAATATTCCTGACTTGGCACCATTGCAAACCCAACACTCGAGAACTCTCCAACCAAATTGCTTGAAGCCCCACAATCCCCCATCGAACGACAATACTCATTCATAACCTTAGCCCATTGTGGCGAAGTACACATCACACCCACACCAGGCTCAAAAGTATTATCAGCTCTATCAGTTCGCGCATAAGTCATCTTACAATCTAAGTTTGCAGCAGAACAAGTATCAATTAATGACGAATCATCCCAATTATTCCCCACAGAAACAGTAGTTATGTTCGAGAAAAACAAAGCATTATCAGTATTATCAATACAAGCACTCCCAGTCAGTCCATCATAACTTCCATCATATTTACCTTGTAACCAACTGATTCCATAATCATCCAGATAAAAATAATTTAAATAAGGCATCTGCACACAAACTTCCTCTCTATAATCCTTGCAAGGTTCAACTATTTCTTCACCAAAATAACAATATGCTCGATAATGCTGCGAACCAGGAAAATCTTTGAATGCTCCTGCAGGACTTTCATACAAACACCAAGATTCCCCATTTTGCCGAGGATTACCAATATTAGAATCGTGAACATCCCTATTCTCAACAACATTATTCACAGAATAAATTCCATTAAAAGTATTATCACATCCCGTTTCAACACAACCAACAGTCCCATCAGGTTTAGTACCACACCATTTCCCAGAAGCATAATCACAATCATCAGCAATAGAATCCTGATTTCCACAGGAATCAAAATAATATGCATCTTCATTTATGCATCTAACATCATCTTTATTATTCACACACCCACAAATCCCTACATCTGAACAATATGTATCATCATAGAATCCAACCCCTTCAATCAAATCCACACCATCATACTCGCACATCCCTTTCGCACCATACACACAAGCATCAGGAGAAACACAACATCCTTTATTTGAAGCTTCACAAATATTCACACACTCATTCTCTGAATCAACATCCCTCCAATCTAACTCCAAATCTTCAAACCCAGAAATAGTATTTTTACAATAAGCCTCTGTCGACAAAAAACATTGTGCTTCACCAACAACACAACACTCTTTTTGACAAGCATCAATCTCACATGCAGCGCCTTCATACCAAGAATATCCATCAATGCTTTCGCATGTTGCCTGCCCAACACTTTTAGAACACACCCCAAGATCCGAGACACAACATCCAGGCTTACAATAAGAAGTCTGCTCACAAGAAGTCGGCGCTGTCAGATAATCACTATCACAACTCTCACCAGCAGTATACACACAACTATCCCCACCCTTAGTCTTCTCACAACACAGATTACTTTCTTCAGCTTTAACCAAATTAAAATTTGAAATTGTAAAAATAGAAATTATTATTATTCCTATCATAAACAAAGCCTTAGCTATAAGTCCTCTTTTCATTCCTAACTATTAATAAAACTTTAATTTATATAATTTTGCCAAATGTTAACAATAATTTACACGCGTTAGAAATATTTAACAAGCCAAAAAATTTCTTTAAAAAGAATTATATCTTGAAAAATTATAGCAAATATCCCAAATTAATTTTCACATTTTCCAAAATATTCGAGTAAGCATCAATGCAATTGATATAATAAGTTGCAGTCAAATCTGCAGGAGTAAAACTATGCGCAGTTCCAGCAATCCCACCAAGATCATATCCATTTCCATAACTAAAACTTTCAGTCTTATACTGACAAGAAGTAGCTTCATTCGTCAATACATAAATATTTGTTCCAAGATAATAAACCCCAGTAATCTCTGCTGCACTCAAATCTTTATCAACAATAAAATTAATCATACTTGAAACTTCATTCTCTAACGAATCCTCACAAGTAATGGAATAAGAATAACTACCTTTCTCCAAGCTCAGTCTCTGTTCATGATAACCCCCACCTGTCACAGCCATTTTTTGCTTCCCAGCACTCAGCCCTTCATAATAACAATCAGCCTTTCCAGAGTCCGCACCATCTTCAGTATCCACCATCAGCACGATTTCATTGGTATACAAAGTTCCAGTCGGCAAAGTCTGAGTTATCAACAATGGCAATGATTCTGAAACATACCAATGCTCTGCAGTATCCATGACATACCCATTAGTATCAGCACACTTGATATACAACGAAGTCGTCCCAGCACTTAATGGAATAATCGCACTGCACACATAATTAAAAATTCCATTACTCTCTGCACAAGATGCAAACTCACTAGTCATTTGTTCATAAGCAATATCTTGTGAAGAATATTTGCAATACCCATCCTCATTCAAATACAAAGTTAAAGATATACTTGTCTCCCCATTCTTCACATAAGTCCCAGAACCAGGAGATATTCCATCAATCTCTGGCGCATCAGTATCCGGCTCTGCAGTTGTAAACACTTTGAACATATAGAAAACTGGAGTCGGATTCAAACTAAAATCCTCACACCAAATAAAAAAATCATACTCTTTAGACCCTTCATCTAAAAGATAAGTAAAATTATGTTCCTGACTATACCCAATAATCGGATCATCAACAATTGAATCAATGCTATTGAACGCCTCATCATCATTAATAGGTATTCCTAAGTGCGGATCATCACTAATTTTACACTTCGCAAAATCATCAGTCAATACTGGCATCTGAATTCTTCCCAAAGGTGCATTAATAATATCAGTGCCATCCTCTTTCTCAACATACTCATATCCTAACTCTTCAATCTTCTCATTCCATAATGTAATCACAGGAGCATTGGTATCATCAGGAACATCAACACACACAGGCCTTCCAGTATCCTCATTCCCATCAATCCATTCACAATCCCTTCCTAAAGATTTGCATTTGTATTTAGAACATTCATATCCCACAAAAATATTTCCATTAGGATCTTCTATTGCCAATCCTCCTTCAGACATAGACTTCTCACACAGACTGCAGTCTCCATCTTCCGGCGCAACCCATGAACCGCATGTTGAAGAAACTGTTACAGGAGAAAATTTTGTTCTCGAAGAATATTCTGGTGCCTGAGCTAACGGATCAACAATATCTTCTAAAACAAATTTTTCTCCAAGAATAATTTTCAAATCAAGATTAGTCAAAGGATCTAAATTCTTTTTATCTCTATAATCATTTATATAACTAATCCAGGAATCATCAAAATCATAAACAATACATGAATCACTATCCCAAGAAACTAAATTTCCAAAAAGATCATAGATATTAGGATCACAAAATTCTTCACCACAAAAATATATCCCTATTTGGGAATTATCTTGATAAATAATATATTTAGTTATTTCCATAACACCGAAATAATCAAAAAATAGACCCTCTTTATTACATTGATTATCCCGAAGAAAAGGCATAAAAAAAGGAAGATTGATATAAACGAATAAATTTGACTCGGGAGAATAAAGAAATTCAGTAGACTTTAAAATCAAATCTGGATCAAACCCAACATAATCCAACAAAGTAAAATATGAATAACTACCAGTAACCCTATTCTCCAAACTCTTCATATAACTACTCTTGATTTTATTCCAAGTATAAAACGAACAATCAGTATCCTCATCATAACATTGTATTCCTCTAGCATCATCAGCAGTAATACTTTCATCAATACAACCATCACCACAACCAACTTCAGTATAACGATTATTTCTATCCTGAATTCCTTCAACAGAACGAGTCATCTCAAAATTTCCTTCACTAGATCCACCAACCAGATTAACCCCATTCCCACAATCCCCACCAGCATTACAATACTCAGCCATCAACATACTCCATTCTTTCCTCAAGCAAAAACAATTTGCATCACATTCCCAAGCATTATCAAGAGTTGACTCCCCAAAAAAAGGTTCACAACTCACAACAGCATTCGAACAAAGAGCAGAAGTCTCATCAGACTCATAATACTCCCAAAACTCTTCACCCTTAGGCACAGTAGTCACAACCTCTTCACCAGAATCAACAGTATTAGTCTCACAATCAGCATAATCAATATCAAAAATATAATTATCTACACAAACCTGCTCACGAAAATCATCACAAGGCTCCAACACCAGCTCCCCAACAAGACATCTTACAACATAATGCCTCGAACCTGGCAAATCCTGATAATTTCCAGCAGGTCCCTCATACAAACATCTCGATTCACCATTAATAAAATCATTTTCCCACAATGGATTATATGGCACTAACTTTGAAGGCAACGCAAAAGAACATTCTCCAGTCCCGCAATATGCACCATTCCCATCCTCAATGCACAATTCCTCAGGAAAATCACACTCCTCAACAACCTTCCCATAATTCCCACAGCTATCAGTCTCAACAACATCCATTAAATCTTCAGAACAAACATTCCCAGTAGTTTCACAAGCACAATACTCTGCAGAAGCATAATCATGATCTGTTAGATAAGAAGCAACATCAGCACAATACTCGCCATTAAAGAATCCAAATCCCTCAGCATCATAATTAGAAGCCCCACAATCCTCCTGTGTCACATAACTGCATTCTTCTGAAGTAACACAACATCCTTTCTCTTCAGCATCCTCAAGCTCTTCACACTCTTCTTCACTATTTGCAGAAATTATCTCAACTATTTCACCATACTCATCCATCAAACTTCGACACTCACCATATTCTACAAAATTATAATCACTTCCAACTTTGCAACAAGTCATCTCACACGCTTCTAATGTAGAACACTCCACAGCCTCAAAAAAATTTCCAGAATTTAAAGAACAAGTATACTCCCCAGCCCCATCAAAACACCCATTTGAAGAAACACAACACCCAGTGCTGCACACATCAGATTCTTCACACAACACATTCGCCACAAACCCCTCAGCACAATTACTCTCTGAGGTATACCTACAACTATCCCCAGCAAAAGTTAATGGACAACACCCATTCTCTTCAGCACAAACATAACTCACTAAAAAAATAACTACAAACAGATATATCCACCCCTTCATACCAAATTAGAAACAAAACAACTTTTTTAATCTTTGTGGTAAACTTTATTAACATTCTACACCCAAATAAAAGAAATGCAAAAAGGAATTTACACTTTAACAGAAATTATTATTGACCGCTTGGTTCCTGTTGCAGTCCTGCTTTTATTACCAATAATCATCATAGAATTCTTCTTTGAAGACATCGCAACAAAGTACCATTTACTACTTTCTATACTTGATACAATCATAATTATTATCTTCATTATCGACTTAATCTTCAAATATCTAAGGATTAGAAACTTCAAGAACTTTATCAAGACATGTTGGCTGGACATCCTTGCAGTATTCCCTTTTTTTCTGATCTTCAGAGTCATCGAACCAATATTGATTTACATCGAACTCCCAAAAGAAGTCAGATCTTTCCAACTAGTCTTCCATGAAGGTTTGGAATTTTCAAAGGAAGCCACAAAGCTTACTAAAGAAGTCGAAGCTGCAGGCAAAGCAAGCAGAGTAAAAACCATTCTAAGACTATTCGAGAACCTTGAAAAAACCCCGCGCATTGCAAAAGCTCTTCCATTCTATGAACAGCCTGTTGGCAAGCACCATCTTCACAAAATACAAGGCAAAGAAGACTACAAAAGAATCAAGAAAGAACTTTCAAAGGACACAAGAGACATTACTAAAAATGTTGAAGAAGGTATTAGAACAATTAAGACTGGCAAAATAATCACTGACAATTATAAGCTTGTAAAAAAGCAATTATCCAAAAATGTTAACAAAGAAATCAAGCAAGACTTCAAAACCTTAAAAAATCTCCCAAAAAAGATTTAAAGCATTAACACTTTCTAAAAATCATGAAACACTTCGCGCTCCTTTTGTTATTATTATTTATTCCATTCTCAATAGCCTGCGAAGATACTGACACTGGCAAGAACAAATACGAACTTGGTCAAGTTACTGATGGCAAAGAAATTTATGTTGATGAATGTGTCGACAATAATATCAAAGAATATTTTTGTAGTGTCGAGGGTATCGCAACTTACTCCATTCTTCCTTGTGTCAATGGCTGCAAGGATGGTGTCTGCCAATTAGCAAACGAACAACCAAAACAACAAGCACCAATTATAGACAAATTTCCAAACTTAAACATTTACTTGTCATTAATCATAGCATTGATTATCATTGGACTATATATCTACTTCTTCAAGTTCAGAAAGAAAAAAGATTACTAATCAAATTTGATACAAGACCCATTGTGCTTCACCTTTTGAAAATAATGATGAATAATCCATCCCCATCTTCAAGAGTAATATCATTTATTGATTTAATTTTATCTCATAGAACATTCTCAATTATTTGTTTTGCTTTATCCACAAATAATGCTGACTTGATTCTTAGTTCATTTACAAGGGGTTTATCAAATTTGATTTTTGTCGAATAAGAAGCATCTTCTCTCTTTTCCTTTGATTGTACATAAAAAACTATCTCAGAATAATCTAAGAAGAACTTATTCAAAAGCTCAATTTCTTCAGCACTGACACCTTTTTTGTAATACTCTTTGATAAGTATGCATAAAGTTGCATCATGACTTTTTGAGTAATAACCCTTAGAAATAATCAATGCTAATGCTGCATGATAAACAGCATAATAGCATCCTGTGAGACACCAATCAAAATATCCTAATCCAAGATTATCATTAACGAATTTTAAGTTATGATCGGCCTTCATAAGATGACCTTTCATTTCTTCATTGTCTACAGGTAATTTCTTGATCGATTTCTCTTCAATATATTGCTCAATCTTCTCAGAAACAATTTCTTTATCAGATAACAATCGATTCAGATATTTAATGTCCATTATAAAGCACCTCATAATAATATAGATTATTAAACACAGGATAGCCTGAAACCATTGCTGATTGTATAACAGGATCTTCTTTAAGTTTTATTTCTTTCGAAAAATCATTTAATAAAATTTGAAATACGCTAATTTTTATCCCTGTCAATGATTCAGAATGCTTTTCTGCTTCTTCAGTCTTGATTTTTTTATTAGAGATTAACAAAAGATCAATATCTGAATCTTCTCTAAAAACGCCTTTTGCAGTTGAACCAAAAATAAAGACAATCAAAGGTTTTTCCTCTAATTGATCAATAAAGTATTTGATAGCATTTCTTCGTATACTCGGAAGAGAATTAAATTTCTCCAAATCAAAGAGTTCAAATATAGAATAAGACTTATAATTCAATTTTAATGAATACTTCTTTTGATTACCATCTTTCTCCGACTTAAGGATACCATCTTTTTCTAATGATTTTAAAAAAACAGTTGTACTGGGTTCATGAAGTTTAGCCTTTCTTGCGATCTCTCTAAGATGAAGTTTCGCAGTCTTATTATTATAGAAAAGTTGTAAGATTTTCCAATGTCCAGATTTTATTAATGATATCATTAAAGTAACAATTGTTACTAGTTTAATAACATTTATAAATGTTTCGGACAACCATATAAATTAAATATACATTGATTTCACACAATATATGAAAGAACAATACCTGTAGACGAGAAAATACTGGCTCTACTCTTTACAGCCAAATCCATTAATCATTACTGACCCTTGGCGCAAGAATAAAACTCAACCTTAATTTATCCATCAGTTTATATTCTGCTCTCAAAGGATAATCAGGTCCAAACTCCAACACAACAGTATCAGATAACTTATTTGCTTTAGAAATTTTCTTAAGATACTCAATAGAATATTTAGACGACAACGCATCTCCAGTCAACTCAACCATAAGTTCTTCAGTCGCTGGCAACTCCACCATCGCATCCTTCAAGTTGGATTCAGATTTAATCAAAAACTTGTCTGGATGAGAAACTAATGACAATGATTCAGAAACAATGCTCATATCTTCTATTGCATCATCGAACCTATTCGAGGACATAGTAACCTTTGTTCCGAACTGCAAGTTTGGCACTTTCTGCTCAGCTTCATCAATCGTAATTAATGGAATATTAAAAGTTCTAGTTCCATCACCTTTCAATAGAAGTGTTAGCCTATTCTTCCCTTCATCCAATGAAACAGACACAACATCATTCGGCTTTGCCCTCTTTAACACCTGCTTCAAATGCTCCAGATTGATAGCCAATTCCTCAGGCTTCAATACCTCATATTCCATAAACGCAGACGATAAAAGTTTAAAATCCACTAAAGCTACATTCGCAGGATCAATTGCCACAACCTCAATCTTTTCTTTATCTATTTTCAAAGTAACTTCATTAACCAAATCAGAAATTATATTGATACTTTCCCTCAAAAGTCTCGGCTCAGCTAAAGTTAATTGCATTCTCTAACACATAAAATATTTGCTTTTTATAGTTTGTTATTCTATATTACAACTTTAACAAAACAACCTTCCATCAATAAAACAAAACAAGAATCCTATCAATGACAAAATATAATGCCGAGAAAAATAACAAAACACAAAGCACTATTGGACTCACATCTAAAAATATGATCACAGGCAAAAATCTAAGCATTCCTAGTGTATGAAACAAAGGCAATGCTCCAAACATAAGCACAATCAAACCAACAATTAATCGTGCAGTTTTCTCAGGCAAATGCCTATTCTTCACAGCCTCTATAATGAATATCACTCCTAATAACACTAATAGCAATTCAACAAATGATTTTGAAGCAAACACTGAGGGCATATTCGTCCACCCAAACAAAGAAACAAACAAAAAAAGACTAAACATCAAAACACAAACTCCAAAAACTAATTGTAAAAGAAAAGAAGATTTTTTCTCCATCCCCTCTTTTATTTTGTGCAGCATTTAATCGTACTTCCTCCACCTATGCCCACACTTAGTACACTCAAAGAACTGTGTTTCAGGCTCATCACTTGCTCTGGTCTGCTGTGCCCAATAGTAAGCTTCTTTATGCCCGCACTTCGCACACTCAACCTGAGTCTTCGGCATTGTCTTCTTCGATTTATCATCAACAATTTCAAGCTTCTTTGCACCCTTGACAGTCTCTCTAATAAGAATATCTTCTTTTTCAACTTTTGAATATCCACATGGACATACAAGCATAGTCTTCTTCCCCTCTTCTTTTGGCGACATAATACTTCCACATTCTGGACAAAACAACATTTTTTCCTCCTATACTCCTATCAACTCTGCGAACCAAATCTTAATCCATCCAATGTATGGTATCCTAAATAAAGCTTTCCCTATTAACAAATCTTTGGGAACTATATATGGATCATTCTCGCTATTATGATCCCCTTTAAAAATATACCCATTCTCTTCAATACTCATAACTCTATGTATTATTGGATACTTGTGTATATCCGACGAATAAACTCCCACTTCTCCTTCCTTCAACTCTTCAGGATTATACAACACGATCACATCCCCTTTATTGAACCCATTCCTGAAATTAAACTCTTCAAACTCTTCTCTGGTCACACCCCTCATCTCATACCATTCTCCTTTCTCTGCCCAAAACTCTTCAAAGCTCATTCCATCATGCTCCATGCTCCCCGAGATCACAGCCACCAAAGGCAATTGCGTTCCGAGCACAAAAGCTAACCCTGGGTATATCAAAAACTTCACTATCACAAAAGCAAGAACCAAATTTACTAGCCACGACCAGATCGAATCATCCTTGAACAAGAACCAATACACTTTTTTCCAAATTTCTTTAAGCTCCATACAAACAAGAAATTAAAAATTCTTTTTAAACTTTACTTAGCAATTTTTTTAAAAGCAGCCTTAAACTCATTGCTCTCTTTCTTAATTTTAGTCAATGTATCCAGCAAAACTTTCTTTGGATCTTTCTTTGTAGTCTCAATCAACAATTCTACATTCGCAGTCTGTGGATGCTTCAAATTATATCCTGAAACAACAACATCTTCCTCATCCCAAAGCTTCTTCGTAATCAAATTAGCAAGAGTGTGAGTCCTTCCAACAATCTGAAACCTTAACCTACTCTTTGTATTTTCTAAAACAACTATTTCCATGCTCATTTGAATTTCACTCTTCCTTTTTAAACCTTTCTGCCCTAAAACAAGAGACTTCTATATCCCTACAAACACTTCTATGAAACCCAAAAGCTCGTTTTATTGGAAACTTAAATCTAAACTCTTTAATCATTTCAAAAGAATTTTCCCTGAAAAAAGCTTCTACAAACCTTC
>Ga0233425_10010164_pt1 | contig 11573 bp, 9 predicted proteins | sample Watercolumn_Towu_2_FD_181712 | JGI IMG/M metagenome (GOLD analysis project Ga0233425, IMG submission 181712) | Freshwater microbial communities from Lake Towuti, South Sulawesi, Indonesia - Watercolumn_Towuti2014_140_MG | ecosystem: Environmental > Aquatic > Freshwater > Lake | place: Indonesia...
CGGGCGGCCGCGCGCGGCGGATCCCCTCCAGCACCTTGCCGAAGGCGACGATGTTGGCGGTCGGCAGGCCGGCGAGTTCGAGGATGACATCGTCCTTGGAAATCAGCGTCTGGCGCAGCGTACCGCTCGTCGCGGCCGGGCTGCCGCGATGGACCTCGGTCACGAGCACGCCGCGCTCGGCGTAAAGGTTCCGCGCATAGACCTCGCTATCGCTGATGCCGCAGACGGTGACGCCGAGGTCCTCCGCGCGCATGACGGGCTGCTCCGGCAGCTTGCCGAGGATCCCACTGATCTCGACCGGCGCGCCATTCCGCAGCACGGTGACGCTGAATTTTTCGCCGGCGCGCGGATGGAGCGTCTTCAGGAAATACTCGTGGGCGCGCATGCCGGAAAGACGCAGCGGCTTGCCGTTGAGCGCGGTGAGCAGGTCACCATCGCGTGCGCCGGCCTTGGCGGCGGAGCCACCCTTGACGGCGTGGACGATCCAGAGGGCGCTGGGCGAAAGATTTTTCGCCTTGGCGTACTCCTTGTTGATCGGCTCGAGGATCGCGCCGAACCAGCCGCGCTTCTTCTTGTCATCGTCCGGCGACTTGGTGCCGGCGGCCTCGGCGACGAAGGTCCGCAGGTCGTCACGCAGATCGCTGGCCGCGATCACCATGCCGCCATCGAGGATGCCGACCAACTGGCCGGAAAGATTGACGACCAGCGCGCCGGAGGAACTGGTGAACGAGAGATTGAGCAGGAACCGGCGGTGGCGGCCGGCCATCTCGCCCTGACAGGCGACCAGGGCGGATAGTTTCTGAAAGTCGGTGCTGTCATCCGTCGGGCGGACGATGACCGCCCACTCGCCGACGGCCAGGTCAGTGCTCTGGCTCAAGTCGAGCGGTGTGAAGGTCGCGTCGGCATCCAGCTTCAGGATGGTCATGCCGAGCGTTTCATCGGTCTTGACCGGGCGCGCCGCATATTCGTTCTCGCCGATGAACACGGTGATGCGGCTGTCGTCATCGGGCTTGATGACCGAGGGGATCAGCACGTGGCCGTTGGCGGTCAGCACCGCGCCGCACATCGTCGTCGCGCCCGAACTGCCTCCGATGCGGATGATGCCGGGCGTAGTCGGCTGCGTCTGGCCCGCCCCCTTGGCGATCTTTACCAAGGCGATGCTCGGCTCAACCTTCTTGCCGGCGACCGCGGCGGCCTGTTGCAACGCGGCGAAGATCGCCTGCCCCTCCGCCGCCGTCCGCGGGCGCATGGTGGAACAACCCAGCCCGCCCAGCAGCAGGCAACCGGCGACCGCCCAAACGATATTGCTCTTCACGTGATGATCTCCTGCTTGCGACCGCGAATAGGTGGCGGGACTATATGGCCTGCCGGTGTCGGGTCAAGGACGGGTTTTCGGCTTGCAGAGTTTCCGCGCAGCGGCTAACACCGCCGGCATCCGACAGGAGAAGAACCATGAAGCTATATCCAAGCGGCTGGGCGGCGGTGCTCGTTGGCGTGGCAGGCATGTTGTGTCAGGCCTGCGCGTTTGAGGTTGCACAGGACGCGTCGAACCTGACCTTCACCGCCGGCGGCAAACCAGTGCTGACCTATCGCCACGCGGGTTTTCCGTTCAAGCCCTACGCCGCGCAACTCTGGACTCCAAGCGGCGTCGCCGTGCTGCGCGACTCGCCGCACGACCACAAACATCACCACGCGCTGATGTTCGCGGTCTCGGCTGCGGGTACGGGTTTTTGGGAAGAGACCGCGAAGGGCGGCTTTCAACTCGTGCGCCGGCTGGAATCCATAACCGATGGCCTGACCCAGCAGCTCGACTGGCAGACGCCGGCGACCAACATCGTGCTGAAGGAGACGCGCACGCTGAAGCTGCACGAGTGCCCTGGCGCGACGCTGCTCACGTGGCGCTCCAAGTTGGAAACGCCGCCGGGTCGCGACGCGGTTGAGCTGACCGGCCACCATTACTACGGACTCGGCGCTCGCTTCCTCCAGTGCATGGATGGTCAGGGAACGTTCCAGAACGCGACCGGCAAGCTGGGCGAAGTTGTGCGCGGCGATGAGCGATTGGTCCCCGCACGCTGGGCCAGTTTCTCCGCGGCCACCGAAGGCAAGACGATCACCTTCGCGATTTTCGATCACCCCGAAAATCCCCGGCATCCCAACAAGCTGTTCTCAATGGCCAAGCCCTTCGGCTATCTCGCCTGCACGCTGAACCTCTGGAAGGAGCCGCTCGTGCTCAAGGCCGGCGCGCCGCTCGACCTACGCTACGGTGTGGCTCTCCTCGACGGTTCCGCCGACGCCGCAGCGTTGGAAAAGCTCTACCGCCAGTGGCTCGGTTTCCAATGATTGGAAGCCGGGAGTGCTGATTTTCCCGAGCATTGGATGGCGCGAGGCGCGCCACAAGAAATCTCATGAAAATTTTTCCAAGCCTTGGAAAATTTCGCGTGATTTTTTCCAAGGCTCCTGAAAACCGAAGTTGGACTGGTGTTCCGGCTAACTGGGAGCGGCGGTTTTCCAACCGCCGCATGACCAACGCCTGCACGGGCATGGCGGGCTGGGCGCGGTTCAGTTGGTTCCAGTGTCTGGTTGTATCGGCGGCTGGAAAGCCGCCGCTCCCAGTTAGTCGCCTTGGATGATACACCGCACAACACGGTGCCACTCTTCAGAACCTATCGGCACACAGCGGCAGCGCCGTTCGCGTGTTTGGCTAATTTCAACTTCGGTTTTCAGGAGGCTTGGAACCGGCTTGCAAAGTGAGCGGCGGCGGCTAGAGTCTGCGCCAACTTTTCGGGAGCACAACATGAGCGCAATGGAAGTGAACTTCGGGGCGTGGTTCGAGCGGTCGCTGGCGGTCTATAAGGTGCACTGGCTGCCGCTGGTCATCCTGTTCGCCGCGGTGGGCATCTGCGTGGGCGTACCGCAGGCGCTGGTCCAGAGCTGGCTGCTCGGCTATCCGCTGCTGACGCTGCTGTTCCAACTCGCGGTCGTCGTCGCGATCACCGGCCCGGTGATGATCGGCATCGCGCGCTATGTGCTGCGGTTGTTCGACCATCCCGACCAAGCGGTGGACCTCGGCGCGGCGTTCCGCGCGGCGCTGGAGGGCTACCAGCAGTTCAAGGACGCGGCGCTGCTGTTCCTCATCATCGGCGGCGCGGGTTTTGTGGCGCAATATGTCCTCGGCCTGTTCCTCTGGCCGTTCCTGACCACGCTGGGGTCGGCGCTGATTTCGTTCTTCGTCGCCACCGCGTTCATGTTCAGCATGTGGCTGATGGCCGAGCACAAGTGCGGCTTTCAGGCGGCACTCTCCGGCAGTTGGAGCGCGGTGAAGGACAACTTCCACGTCTTCCTGATCTTCCACCTGATGGCGCTGGGCGTCGGCATCGCCGGCGTGATCGCCTGTGGCATCGGCGTGGTGGCGACCGTGCCGCTCTACTTCTGCCTGATGGCGGTCGCCTTCCGCGAGGTCTTCCCGCATCTGGGCGCGGCGGAACCCGCGGCGGAACCGCCGCCGCCTGCTGCAACGCCGGCGCCGTGAGGCGTCATGGAAGCGGCGCCTCCATCCGCGCTCCTTGATCGCGGCGGCCGCCAGTTACGCTGGCTGCTGGTCTTGGGCGGCGGGCTGGCCCTGTTGGCGGCGGCGCTGTTGCCGCTCGATCTGATCGGAAAATTTCACACCTGTATGTTCCGTCACATCACTGGCTACCCCTGCATGTTCTGCGGCATGACGCGCACGTTCCTGCTGATGGCGCACGGCGATATTATCGGCGCGTGGCAGATGTCGCCGTTGGGCGTGCCGTTGTTTCTGGCGCTGGTGGCCGCCGTGGGGTGGGGCGCGGCGTGTCTCGTCACCGGCAAGCGTCTGCTGCTCCGTCTGCCGTGGCGCTGGGTCGGCGCGGGCTTTGCGCTCCTCGTGCTGGTGAATTGGATCTACCGCCTTGCCGCCGGCCTGAAATGAAAGGCCGGCGTCTTTCCGGCAGGAAAAAATTGCATCCGCTGTGCAGTTGTTCTATGAATACCGCTGTTCCAGCGTAGCGAGGCTTTTATGATCAATGCAGCAGCGGTCATCATGGGTGGCGGACAGGGCAAGCGTTTGCAACCTCTCACGCGCGATCGCGCGAAGCCGGCGGTCCCGATCGGAGGCCGCTACCGCCTCGTGGATATTCCCATCAGCAACTGCATCAACAGCGACATCCGTAAAATCTTTTTGCTGACCCAGTTCAACAGCGTCTCGCTGCATCAGCACGTCACCGGCACCTACCGCTTCGACCAGTTCAGCGAGGGTTTCGTGCGTATCCTCGCCGCGCAGCAGACGCCCGGCTCCGAGACGTGGTTCCAGGGCACGGCCGACGCCGTGCGCCAGGGCTTCCGCTACCTACAGGATGTCGGCCCCGACTATGTCGTCGTGCTCTCCGGCGACCAGCTCTACCGCCTCGACATTGCGGACTTGTTGAGCCAGCACATCAAGGCCGGCGCCGAGGTGACCATTTGCGCCAAGCCGGTTGGCCGCGCCGAGGCCGGCGCGCTGGGCATTTTGCAGGCCGACAAGAACCAGCGCATCGTCAAGTTCGTCGAGAAGCCCGGCAACTCGCCGGTGCTCGATGAGTTCCGCGCGCCGATGTACAAGGACGAGCGCTTTCTCGCGAGCATGGGCATCTACGTTTTCAACACCAAGGTGCTCGACCAGTTGCTCGACAACGACAAGCTCGACTTCGGCAAGGAAATCATCCCCGGTTCGATCAACACGCACAAGGTCAACGCCTACTTGTTCGATGGCTATTGGAAGGACATCGGCACCATCTATTCCTTCTGGGAGGAAAACCTCCACTTCACCGACCGTGTGCCGGAGTTCAACTTCTATGACCAACGGGCGCCGATCTACACGCGCATGCGCTACCTGCCGCCCTCGAAGATCAACTGTTGCGACCTGAACCAGAGTCTGCTTGCCGAAGGCTGCATCATCTCCGGCCACCGCATCCTGCATTCCATCATCGGCCAGCGCGCGGTCGTGGGCGAGGGCACGGTGATCGAGCACAGCTACGTCATGGGCTCCGATTTTTACGGCACCGAGCAACAGCATACCGACCGGCCCCCGCCCGGCATCGGCCGCGACTGCTTCATCCGCAACGCCATCGTGGACAAGAACGCGCACATCGGCGACGGCGCCTACTTGAGTCCCGAAGGCAAGCCGAAGGACTGTGAAGGTCCGCACTATCTGATCCGCGACGGCATCCTCTGCATCCCGAAAAACACCGTCATCCCCGCCGGCACGCGCATTTAAGCCCCGCACCCGCGTCGGGTTGTCCAAACCTTGGAAAGTGCTGGCCTGATTTTTCCAAGGCTTGGAAACCGGCGCCAATATTTTTCCAAGGCTTGGAAAATAGGCTGGCGTTTTTTCCAAACCTTGGAAAAATGCCCGCGCCGTCCGGCGACTACCTCGGTGGCGGGCGGTTAGGAAGCCAACATCATGTCCAACAAGGCTGATATCAGGGATGTGGCCGGGTTGTTCAATCTGCCTGGCGCGTTTGTGGCCGCGATCCCCTACGGCAGCGGGCACATCAACGATACGTTCCGCGTCACGATGCTGGATCACGATAAGGACGTGCGCTACATCATCCAGTGGATCAACCACCACGTCTTCACGCAGCCCGTCGCGCTGATGGCGAACGTTGACCGGGTTACCAAACATCTGCACAAAAAATTGCAAGCGGCGGGGGTGTCGGACACCAGCCGGCGCGCGCTCTCGCTGGTGCCGGCGCGCAGCGGCGCGAACCATATCGTGGACGCGGGCGGCAATACGTGGCGCTGCTTCAAGGCGATCGAGGGCGCGCGCTCCTATGACCAGATCGAGAACACCAAGCAGGCCTTCGAGGCCGCGCGGGCCTTTGGCGAGTTCCAGAAACTGCTGTCTGATCTGCCCGCGCCGCGCCTGCTGGACACGATCCCGAATTTCCACCACTCGCGCTGCCGGTTCGACGCGCTGCGCGACGCCATCCAGCAGGACATCCTACAGCGCGCCGCGCTGGCGCGGCCGGAGATCGAGTTCGCGCTGGCGCGCGAGGCGATGGTGGATGTGTTGCTCGATGCCCACGCGCGCGGCGAGATCCCGGAGCGTGTGACGCACAACGACACGAAGCTCAACAATGTCCTGATAGATGACGCCACCGGGGAGGGCGTCTGCGTGATTGACCTCGATACCGTCATGCCCGGCCTGACGCTTTATGACTTCGGCGACCTGTGCCGCACGGCGACGTGCCCGACGGCGGAGGACGAAAAGGATTTGTCGAAGGTCGAGATGCTGCCGGAGATGTTCGAGGCGCTGGTGCGCGGCTACCTGGCCTCGGCTGGTTCCTTCCTGTGCCCGGCGGAGCGCGCGCAACTGGTCTTTTCCGCGCGGCTGATCACGTTCGAGATCGGCATCCGGTTCCTCGCCGACTATCTGCAGGGCGACATCTACTTCAAGACGCACCGGCCCGGCCACAACCTCGACCGGGCGCGGGTGCAGTTCAAGATGGTGGCCTCGTTCGAGCAGAACGAGCCGCGGATGCGCGAAATCGTCAACACCGCCGGTTGATGGCGGAAGGATAGCGTCATGAAAATCCAACTCCTGCTGGTGTCGGCCCTGTTCATGGTGTCGTCGCCGCGCGCGCTGGCGCAGGCGGTCACGCTGGATGCCGCCGCCGGTCTGCCGGCGCTGAAGCGGCAATATGAGGCCGCCATCAAAGAAGCGCTGCAGCGCGGGCGCGAGAATTTTCAGGTCGCCCAGCAGAAGTATCTGACAGCCCTTGAGTCCTTGGAGGGCGACCTGCAGGATGCCGGCCAGTTGCAGGGTTTGATCGCCCTGCGCGAGGAGAAGCGGCGCTTTGCGCAGGACAACGACATCCCCAAGAATGCCATCGTCGGCGAACCGGATGGTTTGCGGCAACTGCAGACCGCGTCGCGCAATCGCATCCAGGCCGACCGCCGCGAGCAGGCGCAGCAGGTTGTCGCCGTCGGTGCCAAGTACATGCGCGAACTGGCGGCCCTGCAGAAAACGCTGGCGGCCAAGAACGATGCCGCCGCCGTGGCCGAGGTGCTCGCGGAGAAGGATGCGCTGCTCGATAACAACGTGGTGCGCGAGGCCCTGGTGGTGATGCGGTCCGTGAAGGGGGGCGGCGATGCCGAGGTCAGCAACGCCAGCGAAACGGTGGCGACCACGAAGAGCGCGGTGGTGGAAACCTCCAAGTATCGCTTCTACACGCCGGGCAAGGAACCGGCCATCGCGTCGCAGTCCATCCGTCAGATCCACTTGGTGTCGCCGAATGCGGAGCAGACGGCCAACTCGGTCAATTTCCAGTTCGGCATCAGCGTGTACCAGCGGCCGATCGAGGGCGATAAGAAGAACTTCGCCGTGATCCCGCGGCTGACTCTGACCGCCAAGGGCAAGGACGTGCCGGCGGATAGCAAACTGGTCGTGGACTACTTCAGCCATGGCGCGGGCGCGACCAGCGGCTACAAGAAGGAAACCACCGAGACCATCCCGCAGAACAAGATCGGGCGCGGCATGGCCATCATCATGGATGCAGCGGGCATCGCCATGCCGGTGACGCCGCCGCGGCAGGGCAAGAAGACCGAAAAGGCCGAGAAGGAATTCTATGGCGTGGTCGTCAGCCTCTACAGCCACGAGGGCAAACTGCTCTTCCAGCAATGCTCGCCCTCGGCCCTGATCAAGGAGTGCGGCGCGGAGCCGTCCGCCGGCAAAACCGCCGCGCCCTGAACCGCCGGTATTGCGCCAAGAATGGGGGGGGGTGAGTCTGCGCGAGGGGGTATGCTGCGTCCGGGACGATTGCCTTGCGGAGTGCTGGAGTGTTGGAGTAATGGAGCACTGTTTGCAGCCTGGCCGCGGCAGATTGTGGCTGGCTGCAAAAGCTTGACGCAAGTGCGGCTGTTTTGTGGGCGGGAGCTCCAGCTCCCGCGCGCGTCAGCTTGTGGGTGGGTGGCGCGGGAGCTGGAGTTCCCGCCCACAAAGCAGATGGCCCCTCATGCGTTGTGGTGGCCTGTCCAACACTCCAATACTCCACCACTCCCTGTGGCTTCAGCGCACGTGGGTCTCTGCGCTGCGTCTGGCTTCACCTCCCATTCTTGGCGCAATATCGAACCGCCGGAAACCCCTTGCGGCGCAAGCCGTCTCTGGGTGTTCATTTTATATTGAACAAAATGAAGGGGCGGGTATACTCCGCGCGTCCTTTGGTCAAGGCACCATGACTACCGTGGCCCATACGGAAGGCGAACGGGCGCTGGCCGAGACGGAAAAAACCGTCATCGAGCTGTTTGTGCGCCTGTCGCAGGTCATCGGACTGCAACGGTCCGTCGGGGAGATCTACGGCCTGCTCTACGCCTCGGAACAACCGCTCACCATGGACGATCTCACGCACCGGCTGCGTATCAGCAAAGGCTCGGCCAGCCAGGGCCTCAAACTCCTGCGCTCCTTCGGGGCGGTGCGCACGGAATATGTCCACGGCGACCGGCGCGATCACTATGTGGCCGAGGTCGAGGTCCGGCACCTGCTCGGCGGTTTCCTGCGCGAGCGGATGCAGCCGCACCTGGCCTGGGGCGAGTCGCGGTTGAGCGAGATTGACCGGCTCGTGGCCGCGCTGCCCGGCGATAATCACGCTGTGTTGAAAGATCGGCTGGTCCGGTTGAAGCGCTGGCGTACGCGCGGGCAGCGCATGTTGCCGATGATGTTGAAATTGTTGCGGGTATGAATGCTCCGCGTCAGGGTGGGGCGGCGGCGTGGTATTGCGTCCGCTCCAAGACGAAGCAGGAGCACATGGCGGCGGGCAGCCTCCGGCAGGTGCCGGGGGTGGATGTCTTCGCGCCGCGCCTGCGGTTCCGCCGGGACACCCGGCGTGGCCCGGTCTGGTTTGTCGAGGCGCTGTTCCCGGGTTACTTGTTCGCGCGCTTTGTCTGGGAGACGCAGGTCAAGGCGGTGCAGTACGCACATGGCGTGCTGGGCGTCGTGCATTTTGGCGTCCAGCCCGCGCAGGTGCCGGATAGCGTCGTGGCGGACCTGCGGCGGACGATGGACGAGCGCGAGGTGCGCAGCATCACCCGCGCCCTGGCGGTCGGCGACGAAGTCCAGGTCACCGCCGGGCCGTTGGCTGGTTTGCAGGTGGTCGTGCAGCAGTTGTTGCCCGCGCGGGAGCGGGTGAAGGTGCTGCTGGATTTTTTGGGTCGTCGCGTCGAGGCGGAGGTCGCCACGACGGAGTTGACGACCGAGTGGAAGCACCCGCTGTCGGCGGGTTGAAGCAGGAGCGGCGCGTGTGCGCCGCCCGACAACATGGTGAGGCAACGTCAGCCTCGGTGGCAAAAGCCGCGCGTTCGCCGCGCGACCAAGGGCGGCAGCCTGCCCGCGTACGCCGGGGCAACACAGGGAGCAGTCACATGAAGAAACAGAACAGGGGCAAACGGGCGCTGATTACGGGCGTCACCGGTCAGGATGGGTCCTATCTTGCGGAACTGCTGCTGGCCAAGGGCTACGAGGTCCACGGCATCATCCGGCGTTCGAGTTCCTTCAACACCCACCGGCTGGACCACCTCTACGCCGACCCGCACGCCAAGCAGTTGCGGCTGCATCTGCACTATGGCGACATGACCGACTCCAGCAACCTCAACCGCCTGCTGGAGAAAGTCGCGCCCCACGAAATCTATAACCTCGCCGCGCAGTCGCACGTCAAGGTCTCCTTCGAGGTCCCCGAGTATACCGCCAACGCCGACGCCATCGGCACGCTGCGCATCCTCGACGCGATCCGCGAGACCGGCCTGCGCTCGCGCTTCTACCAGGCCTCGACCTCCGAGCTTTACGGCAAGGTGCAGGAAGTGCCGCAGACCGAGAAGACGCCCTTCTATCCGCGCTCGCCCTACGCCGCCGCCAAGCTCTACGCCTTCTGGATCACCATCAACTACCGCGAAGCCTACGGCCTGCACGCGAGCAACGGCATCCTCTTCAACCACGAAAGCCCGCGCCGCGGCGAGACGTTCGTCACGCGCAAAGTCACCCGCGCCGTCGCCCGCATCCTCGCCGGCAAGGACGATTGCCTCTACATGGGCAACATGGACGCGCGCCGCGATTGGGGCTACGCGCCCGACTTCGTCGAGGGCATGTGGCGCATCCTCCAGCAGGACCAGCCCGATGACTACGTCCTCGCCACCGGCGAGATGCACACCGTCCGCGAATTCATCGAGCGCGCCTTCGCGCACGTCGGCCGGCCGCTCGCGTGGCAGGGCAAGGCCGCGCAGGAAGTCGGCAAGTGCGCCAAGACCGGCCGCGTGCTTGTCCGCGTGGACCCGCGCTACTACCGCCCGGCCGAGGTCGAGCAATTGCTCGGCAACCCCGCGAAGGCCAAGCGCCAGCTCGGCTGGACGCCCACCGTCAAGTTCCCCGAACTCGTCCGCCTCATGATCGAGGCCGATCTCAAGAACGAGGGGCTCGACCCTGCCAAGATCATGCGGCCGGTATGAGTTTTCCAAGCCTCGGAAAATCGTCCTCGTTCTCGTCCTCGATTTTCCAAGCCTCGGAAAAAAGCGTGCTTAACTTTTCCAATCCTCGGAAAACCAGCCGAACCGGTTTCCAATCTTTGGAAAAATCACAATGAGCGCCCGGAAAATTGAATACCTGTTGTCGGTCCCGCCGGCGATGAAGGCGGTGCTGGCGCAGTGCGAGCCGCACCTCGCCTCGCAGGTCTTCGCCGCCAGCGATCCGCCGGAGCGGCAGCTCGGCTCCGGCGGCGGCGCGGCGTGGCTGCTGGAGCAGGCGTGGCGCGCGCGCGATGGCGGCGTGTTCAACGACTGGCTCGCCGCCGGCCTCAAGGTCATTGTCCACGGCGGCGGCGAGAGCCGGCGGCTGCCCGCCTATGCCGCGCCCGGCAAAGTGTTCCTGCCGCTGCCGGTCTTCCGCTGGGCGCTCGGCCAGCGGCTCGACCAGACCCTTTTCGACGCGCAGCGTCCGCTGCTCGACTCGCTCGCGGCCTGCGCCGCGCCGTCGAGCCGGCTGCTGCTCGCCAGCGGCGATGTACTCATCCGCGCCGGCCGTGAACTGCCCGCGCTGCCGGCCGCCGATGTGGTCATGATCGGCCTCGGCGCGAAACCGGAGACCGCGCAGCATTTCGGCGTCTTCTTCTGCCCGCATCACGCGCCGGGCCAGCTCGCGTTCTTCCTGCAAAAGCCGACGCCGGATCGCATCCGCGAGCTGGCCAACGATTATCTGTTCTTCATTGATACGGGCCTGTGGCTGTTGAGCGAGCGGGCGGTGGCGGCGCTGCTGGCGCAGTGCGGCTGGGACGCGGCCGCGCAGCGCTTCGGCGGTGGCCTGCCGCAGCGGTGCAGCCTCTATGACGAAATCGGCCTGCACCTCGGCGCCACGCCGCATACCGCGCATCCGGTCTTCAGCAAGCTGACGACCGCGGTGGTGACGTTGTCGGGCGGGGCGTTCCATCACTTCGGCAACAACCGCGACATCATCGCCTCGGCGCTCGAACTGCAGCACCTCGGCATGGATCACACCGACCCCGGCATGGTGCGCGGCGGCCTGCACCCGCAGCAGT
>Ga0233425_10010166_pt1 | contig 11571 bp, 8 predicted proteins | sample Watercolumn_Towu_2_FD_181712 | JGI IMG/M metagenome (GOLD analysis project Ga0233425, IMG submission 181712) | Freshwater microbial communities from Lake Towuti, South Sulawesi, Indonesia - Watercolumn_Towuti2014_140_MG | ecosystem: Environmental > Aquatic > Freshwater > Lake | place: Indonesia...
GGATCCTGGATCATGATAGCACCGCTTTTATAATATTCATCATACAACGAATCTACAATAAAGAAATCAAACTTCTCATGGTATCCTGCTGATTTAAGTTCTTCAACTGTACTTCCATGGAAAGAAGGAACGACCAACTCTTCGCCATGGTCGGTGTAAATACTGATGAACTTAAATAATAACAATAACAATAAAATGAGTACAACTATTGCAGCGATAAGATGATAAGCAAACGTTTTACTGAATAAAAAAGTGATCAGATTTTCCCTGCCCGAATTCGATTTTTGCATTCCCTGAGTATTCCCCCTTGAGGAATAAATAATTGCATTAACTTTAAAACTTACTCTTTATTGCCTGTGCCGCAAAGATAAAACGAATTGATTTATACCGGTGCAGGTAATTTTCCAAACTTCCCGGCAGAGGAACAAAGTTTATTATTGTGATTATTTTTGCCGAATAAATGTTTGGGGTCATACAGGAATTTTAAGTTTGATAAAAGATGGAAAAATTAAATATTGCCGTTGTCAGCGGAGGTGATTCGGGGGAATTTGAGATATCGGTACAAAGCGGGGAGGTTGTCAAGAAATTTATCGATCCGAATAAATACAAGGTTTATCCCGTGCAGATAAGGGGGCAGGAATGGCAGTACCGGTGTAAGAACCAAAACGTTTATCCGATAGACAAGAATGATTTCACCATTGACATGCCCGGCGAAAAGGTAAGCTTCGACTGTGTCTTCATTGCCATCCACGGGACACCTGGTGAGGACGGTAAGCTGCAGGGCTATTTCGACATGCTTGGAATTCCGTATACATCGTGCGATCATGTTACTTCCGCACTTACATTCAACAAGTACTTCTGTAAAAACTATATTCGGAATTTCGGCGTCAAAACTGCAAATTCAATATATCTTAACCATCCTGACGAAATTGATGCGGAAAATATATTGAGGCAACTGAACCTGCCCTTATTTGTGAAACCGAACAACGGTGGATCGAGTGTGGGAATGTCGAAGGTGAATGAGAAGTCCTCCGTGGCTCGTGCTATCGAAACAGCGCTTCAGGAAGATGATGAAATCCTGGTTGAAGAATATATCCCCGGAAGAGAAATATCGTGTGGTGTCTTCCGGTTTAAAAAGGAAATCATCGTTCTTCCTATTTCGGAAATACTAAGCAAGAAGGAATTTTTCGATTATGAAGCCAAATATACCCCATCTCTCGCTGACGAAGTTATTCCTGCTCAGATTCCTGAAAACATTACCGATGAATGCGCCAAAACTTCCACCCTACTGTACGAAAAGTTAAACTGCAAAGGCGTAGTACGGTTCGATTACATTTTTAACGATTCGGGTCTCTATTTCCTTGAAGTAAATACAGTTCCCGGAATGACAGAAGCCAGTATAATTCCTAAGATGGCTAAAAGCAAAGGTTACACACTCCAGCAATTTTTCAGCATGCTGGTCGAAGAAACATTACAGGGCGAGCAATGATCCTATATAACAAGCTGCCTTCTCGTGATTTCCTTATAATTTGGTTAGAGTCTGCCTGCACTTGAGGTTCACTTTGAAGCAAATAATAAAAATTATTTAATCCCTGACGGCTATTTATGGCAGGAATATGTCTTGTTATACGATTTGTGGGTGAAGGCTCGGATTGAGAAGGCTCAACACATCAAGCAGAATTACCGGATTTATTTGTTATTTTAGGACACTCAAAACGAACGATAAGTAAAAGTTGTGAAGTAATGCTAATTAAAAAATTGTAAGATCCCCCGGTTTTTGTTTTTTTATGAATATAAATTCAGTTAAGAAGCGCCTGGTATGAAAAAAATAGTCCTTTTAATCTCGTCACTGATAATTAGCCAAACGGTCGTTCTTTCGCAAAACTGCCTTCCTGATGGCATTATTTTTACCACTCAGGCTGAAGTTGACAGCTTCCAATTCAATTATCCCGGGTGCAGCATTATCGAGGGCGATGTCACCATTTCGGGGGATACTACTATCACAAGACTGAATGGCTTAAGTGTTTTAACTTCCATTCAGGGATTTTTACATATAATTAATAACGACACTCTGCTAAACCTGGCGGGGCTCGATAATTTAACAAGTGTCGGCGGAGATTTGGTTATAAGCGGGAACGACACACTCGGCACGCTAACCGGACTTCAGAGCCTTGCTGACATCGGGGGTAATCTTGTTATCAATAACAATATTTTCCTGCAGGATATTGGCGCCCTCACTAATATCATGGTGCTGGATCAAAGTGTATTTATAGAAAACAATGATACGCTTGTGAGCCTCATGGGTTTGGATAAACTGGCATCCATTGGTGGAGATTTGGAAATAACTTTAAACGATGACCTGGTCAACATGGACGGGTTGGCAGGCTTAGCGGAAGTTGGCGGAAATATGAAAATATCAGGGAACTACCATCTGTTATCACTATCAGGTCTTGATCAATTGGCTACAATTGGTGGTGAGGTAGAGATCAGCTATAATTACTGCCTTGCCACTCTTGAAGGCTTGGGCAGTTTCACCGAACTGGATGAGGACTTGATCATCCTGGAGAACCTTTCGTTATTGGATTTAAACGGAATCGAGGATATTACCATTCTGAACAGCGACCTGCTGATTAAGAGCAATAAGCGCCTGGTGAACCTGATGGGATTGTCAGGACTGACAGCCGTCGGAATGAACCTGTATATCCAGGATAATGATTCGCTGATCAGCCTCGAAGGAATGAGCAACCTGGTCAGCATCGGTGAAAAATTATTAATAAGCGGTAATAACGATCTTACAGTCCTTACCGGATTGGATGAACTGGTTTATATCGGCGATGAACTTGAAATTAGCTCGAATTACTCCCTGACAAGCCTTGCAGGGTTCGAAAATTTCACCACACTGGTAAGCAATCTAAGGATCATTTCAAATTCATCACTGACCGACCTTAACGGACTTGAAAACCTTTCAGGTATAAACGGAAGCCTTTGGATTTATGATAATGATGATCTTATAAAGCTGGATGGATTGGACAACCTTATTTCCGTCGGCATTGACCTGTTCATTTCAAATAATGGTTCGCTTCAGAATTTCTCAGGACTCGAAAGCCTTACTGATGTTGGTGTCGACCTCGTGGTCAGTGGAAATTCTTCGTTGACGGGATTTACGGGAATCGGAAACCTCTCTTCTATTGGAGGTTCGGTCGAAATACAATCGAATGCTATCCTGCAGGACATGAATGGGCTAAGTGGATTTACAACTATAAATGATGACCTCCGTATCCTCGAAAATCCATCGCTTGCTTCATTAACCGGACTCGAAAACCTGACCACGGTGAACGGTGCAGTCAGACTTTACTTTAACAACCAGCTCACTCAACTTACCGGATTAAATAATCTTACCTCGGTCGGTGGAATAAGGATCGAAAATAATCCTGCATTATCCAGTTTGTCGGGACTGGAAAACCTTCTCTCCCTCAATGGAGAGTTGTATATAAAAGAAAATCCCCTCCTGGCAAACCTCGGTGGTTTAAATAATCTCGAATCCATCGCGGGATTCCTGAATATAAGCGGTAACAGTTCATTGACCGGTCTGTCAGAATTAAGCAACCTGGCAACTATTGGCGGTGATCTGACCATCAGTTACAATTCTATGCTTACAAGCTTGTCGGGCATTCATCAAATCGAAGCTGTGTCGATCACCGGACTGACCATCTACCACAATCTGGCTCTTACGACCTGTGCTGTAAAAAGCATTTGCGCGTATCTCGAATTGCCGAACGGTCCCATATTGATTCAGCAAAATGGTCCGGATTGTGCAAATGCAGACGAAGTGATGGCGATTTGCGACACCATTGGGATTGACGAAAATAACGCTAATATCAGGCTTTCTGTTTATCCCAATCCTTTTAATAATTTGCTTTCCATCGATTATTTTCTCACGGAGGCTTGCATCCTTTCTCTAACAATAATAAATCCTCTTGGACAGGAAACAGCTGTCCTGCAAAATGATCCTCAGACTTCCGGGGATCATCATTTTAGGTGGGACTCGGGTAATTTGCCAGCCGGTATTTACAATTGCCGGATCACGACGGGCAGATCGGTCGTTTCGATGAAGATTGTCAAGCTGAAGTGATTTATCGGCATCTCTTAACCGTTAATTTCAGTGGTATTTATTGTTAATTTTTAAAACCCGGAGTATTCGGATTCGGCAATCCGGAAATCCGGCAGAATACAAACATCATTTCCCTTTTACTGTTTATTGTTAAACTATTTCGAAATTGAATACAGGCTGAAAGCCGCAATTAAATTTCCCGGAATGGTTAACACGGATAATTCATTAACTTAATACAAATTATCCGTAATCATTATACGACTATGAAAAGCTAATATTTTAATGCAATTCTTTTTTTAAAAATACAAGATTTTCTAAGTCGGCCTGCCCGCCGGAGTAGATTCTTCCGCACGCAGGCGGGGGTTAACCTGCATTAGGAGCCTGAAGTATAAATTTTAGGAATAATGCAGGTTAATACTCGATGAATTGAAATTGGGCTGATTTCATTTCTTATCAGTATCAGTGATTTAAAATAAATATTTTTCGTTATGCACGGATATGCATATCGTATACTTTTTCTATGTTTGATGCCAAAAACAAACTAACTGTTCAAATGAAAATGTTAATTGACGGTCAATGGATTGACCATGAAGAAAAAATTGCGGTTTACGACCCGTATGACAATTCGGTCGTTGACTATGTTCCTAAGGGAAATATTGAAGATGTTCAGAAAGCATTGATTGCTGCTCAAAAGGGCTTCGAAGTTTCCAGAAAAATGAAGGTTTACGAAAGGGCTAACGTGCTTTACAAAGCAGCGGATATTGTAAAAAACAACCTTGAGGATTTTGCTGTAACAATCGCAAGGGAAGGTTCCAAAACGATACGCGAGGCGAGAAAAGAAGCCCGACGCTGTGTGAACACTCTGGTTGTTTCGGCAGAGGAATCAAAAAGAATTCCGGGTGAAACCATTCCCTTCGATTCTTTTCCCGGAGGTGAGAACCGGCTGGGCTATTACTACCGTTTTCCGATCGGGGTCGTCCTGGCGATAACTCCTTTCAACGATCCCCTGAACCTGGTCGCACATAAACTGGGTCCTGCTTTTGCAGCGGGAAACAGCGTTATCCTTAAACCTGCGACGGTTACTCCGTTGTCGGCAATAAAACTGGCAGAAGCTCTTCTTGAAGCCGGATTACCTCCCGAATGCCTGCAGGTTATTACCGGAAACGGCGATGAGATTGGAACTCCGCTGATTCAAAGTGACGAGGTTAGAATGGTATCTTTCACAGGTGGGCTGGCAGCAGGAAGGAAAGTAACACGGCTGGCAGGCATCAAGAAGATCGGGATGGAACTGGGTTCGAACTCACCGGTGATTGTATGGAATGATACGGATATACAATATGCTGCAGAATCATGTGTTTCCGGAGCTTTTTGGGCTGCAGGTCAGAATTGTATCGGCGTTCAAAGGATTTACATTCATGATACGGTTTATGAAAAGTTCAGGAAGAGGTTCGTGGAACTGACATTAAAATATAAGACCGGCGACAAACTTCGTGAAGAAACGGATATGGGTCCGATGATCACGGAAGAAGAAGCTGTGCGCGTGGGGAAATGGACTGAAGAAGCCAGGATTATGGGTGCAAACATTCTCTGCGGCGGCAAAAGAAAGGGAGCCATTATGGAACCTACAGTTCTTGAGAATGTCCCGGTAAATGCTGCGATTTACAAGGACGAGGTGTTCGGACCCGCAGTAAACCTTTGCAGGGTTACATCCCTGGAAGAAGCCATAGCCAAAGCAAACAGTCTCCGGTACGGATTGCATGCAGCCATTTTCACCGACAATGTGAATTTTGCGATGAAAGCAGCTTATGAACTCGATTGCGGCGGCGTAATGATCAATGATTCGACCGATTACAGGCTCGATTCGATGCCCTTCGGAGGAATCAAAAATTCAGGTTTGGGACGGGAGGGGATTAAGTTTTCGCTGCATGAAATGACAGAGCCTAAGACCATTTGCTTTACGATGAGATAAAGCACTATTGAGCATTAGTAATGCTTAATCGAAAAGCAATGAGGACCGGTACGGTGAACTACAGCAAGGAGCTTCCGCTGGCGCAGGGAATCGTGTTTGAGTTTTAGGTATTGTTTTGGAAATACATTATTAGAAGTCAGGGAGATAATTATGATAAAACCTCAGAGGGAAGACACCATAAGAAAATCCGGGTCATAGCCCGGATTTTTCATTGAATAAATATGTGAGTTCAGATTTTGTTTGATGGTAAAATCCGAAATAATCGATCATCAGTAATTTCAGATGGCAAGTAAGAAACGGCTTGAAAGTTACTTCATACTGATTGCCAAAACCCAGGTCGTCGTTGATAAACCAGGTGGTTACTTTTGGCTCTGATTTCATCAAAGGAAGATCGAAAAAACAGGTGTTTTTGAGGAATTTGAAGACATGGAGATCGGTCATTTCGATGACGAAAGGATCGTTTTCGTCGTCGTCGTCCCTGCGTTCGTACCTGACCTGGAAAGCCACAGCCGATACATTCAGCATGAAAACCGAAAAGAAAATGACGACGCTTAATGAAAATCTGTTTGACATAAACCTTTTGTCCTGTGCAAAATTACGTTAAAACCCGGAATCGAAGTGCGCAAAGTTTGATGAAAGACTTCATTGCCCGTTTGTTCTTCTTTCTTTGATTTGCGGTGAGACAAACTTTCGCATTTGTTTATTGTTGCTAATCATGATCGGGATTTGAAAAGCAGCGTGCGAACCAATGAAACGGTTGTTCGTGCACCTGGCAGGTTCTGACTGATCAGCGGCTTATAAAGCACAATCGATTTCATTATTTTTGCCCTATGTTACAGACGCAGGAAATGACAAAAGCGAAATCCACCAGCACTGAATATGCCAAGGAGGTGCTGAACGATTACCGGATTGCTTGCGAAAGCCGGCAGGTGAGCTTGCTTGGAAGGAAGGAAGCCCTCACAGGCAAAGCAAAATTCGGGATATTCGGCGACGGAAAGGAAATACCGCAACTGGCTATGGCGAAGGTCTTCATGCAGGGTGACTGGCGTGCAGGATACTACCGCGACCAGACTTTTATGTTCGCCACGGGGCTGATGACCCTCGAGGAGTTCTTTGCACAGCTTTACGGTGATACCGATGAGAACTATAATCCTCAATCTGCCGGTCGGTTGATGAATAATCATTTCTCCACAAAAACCATTGACAAGAACGGCAACTGGCTCGATCTGACCCACCTTAAAAACTGCTCAGCCGACATTTCACCGACTGCAGGTCAGATGCCCAGGCTTCTCGGAATTGCACTGGCTTCAAAACTCTTCAGGAATAATAAGGATCTGAGGGATACTGAAAAATTCACGGTCAACGGGAACGAGGTGGCTTTCGGGACTATCGGCGATGCCTCCACTTCGGAAGGTTACTTTTTCGAGGTAGTGAACGCAGCCGGTGTATTGCAGGTTCCAATGGCGCTTAGCATCTGGGACGACGGCTACGGCATTTCGGTTCCCAGGGAATTCCAGACGGTAAAAGGCAGCATATCAGAGGCACTTAAAGGGTTCGAGCAGGACGGAAACGCTAGCGGCATCCTTATTTATGCAGCCAAGGGCTGGGACTATGCAAGCCTTTGCAGCACATACAAGGAAGGCATCGCGAAATGCCGGACAGACCACATCCCGGTCATTTTCCACATCACTGAACTCACGCAGCCCCAGGGTCATTCCACATCCGGTTCGCACGAAAGGTACAAGACAAAGGAAAGGCTCGAATGGGAACGGGAATTCGACGGAATCAGGAAGATGAGGGAATGGATTATGAAAGAGCGGATTTCAGACGCTGCCACGCTCGATAAGATTGAGGAAGATGCCGCAACAAGGGCAAAAGAAGCACGGCAGAACGCATGGGATAATTTCATGGACCCTCTGAAGGAAAAACGCCGGGATTTTATCAGCATGGTGGACATAACCACCTGCAACTGCGCTAAAACCGACAAGATCGACGCGATCAAGAAAGAACTGAAAATGGTATCGGAACCCATTCGTAAGGACATCATTTCGTCGGGGAGAAAGATCCTCCGGCTTATCTGCAACCAGTGCAGCAACCCGAACAACTCACTGAAGAAAAACATAACGCACTGGCTTGACGAAGAAATGAGGGACGACTACGACCGCTACAACACCTTACTCTACAGCAACACGCCGCGGTCAGCCATGAAGATCGACGGGATCAAACCCGAGATCACCGGTGATTCGCCCTGGGTTCCGGGAAGGATAGTGCTGCGCGACAACTTCGACAGGCTCTTCGCCAGGCATCCGTTGCTAACCGTTTTCGGCGAGGATGTCGGCAGAATAGGTGGGGTGAACCAGACTTACGAAGGAATCCAGGAAAAGTACGGCGAGATGAGGATCACCGACACGGGCATCCGTGAAGCCAGCATTATCGGGCAGGGCATCGGGCTTGCCATGCGGGGATTCAGACCCATAGCCGAAATCCAGTATTTCGATTACCTGCTGTACGCGCTGCAGGTGATGTCGGATGACCTGGCAACGCTGCAGTACCGCACCAAAGGTGGACAAAAGGCGCCGCTGATCATCAGTACGCGCGGTCACCGCCTCGAAGGCATCTGGCACGCCGGTTCACCGCTGAGCATGGTGATCAACTCCATCCGCGGCATTTATGTATGCGTTCCGAGGGATATGACCCGCGCTGCCGGGTTCTATAACCTCTTCCTCGAATCGGACGATCCCGCACTGATCATCGAGCCGCTAAACGGCTACAGGCTCAAAGAAAAACTCCCTTCAAACCTGGGCGAGTTCAGAACACCCGTCGGCATGCCGGAGATCATACAGGAAGGATCGGACATCACCATCGTCACCTATGGATCATGCGTGAGGATAGCCCAGGACGCAGTAAAGCAACTGCGTGAGTTTTCGATTTCGTGCGAGCTCATCGATGTACAAACGCTTTTACCTTTCGATGTGAACCATCTCATCGCCGGATCGCTGAAGAAGACCAACAAGATCCTATTCTTCGATGAGGATGTGCCCGGCGGAGCCACTGCATACATGATGCAGAAAGTGTTGGAGGAACAGAAGGGCTACTTTTACCTCGACTCTGAGCCGCGAACAGTTACAGCCAGGGAGCACCGTGCTGCCTACAGCACTGACGGCGATTATTTTTCGAATCCCAATGCCGAGGATGTATTCGATGCTGTTTACAACATCATGCACGATGTGAACCCGGAGAAGTATCCGAAGATATTTTAGCCTGGAGCGGGGAGCATAGAGGTGTGTGGAGGGTAAAGGATGTGAGAATTGGGAGGTGCGATTTGCTGCCGGGGGCGAAATCCACCCTTCCTACCACAGCATCTCCCCGATTTCACCCAGGGTATAAATCCTGAAATCGCCTGTGATGAATTTCCCGGTCTTATGAAGGCTCGTGCCGGCGCCGCATTCTACAAAGCACGCCACATTCAGCCCGATCATTTTCTCCATCGTCTTCATCCAGTCGATCTGCTGATTCAGATTTGCTGCAAGTTCATCGATGATTTGGTTCCTGGCGGTAAAAATACCTTGATCGAGACCGGAAACAATGTTGAATATAGCGTCTTTAACCAAAACCTCTCTTTCGATGAAACTCCTGAATTTAACCGAAGCTTCATTAAGCAGCGGTGAATGATAAGGGAAGGACACATTCATTAAGGATACATGCAGCGCCCCTTCAAGCCTGGCTTTTACGAGCACCCCGGAAATTTCGTCCCTGATGCCCGATAACAAAAACGAATACTCGCTGTTGGTGTTGGCAATCGTTACACCCGGATAACCGGCAATAAGGCTCAGGATATCATTTTTATCCAAACCGACGACACTTCCCATGCCGGTGTTCATATTTTTTACGGTTTCCTGAATGACAGAGTAAGCCTTCGTGATCAAATCGATGCCGGTGGTAAATGTAACCGATTCACTGCAATACAGCGCCGAATAGATTCCCATGCTGTATCCGCTGAGATAATCGGGCATAATCCGGTTTTTTTTCAGCATATCGCCGACAGCGCAACCGAAAACATAGCTCATCCATTGCGATTTCAACTGGTCGTCGCTGAAATTATTGGTTTTGATATCAAAGGAAGTGAGCGGTGCGCCGGTATGATCGCCCGCAATGATCAGCAACCGCCCGAAATCGTCAGAAAACTGGTGCAGCACTTCGGTTTCATCTCCTTTATAATCCGAAACAAAGGCGGGGAAGATAAATCCGGTAAGCATCTTTTTGATCCGGGGGGATTTGTTTTAATTCGACTGCAGGATGTCGTTACCTTTTTCGATGATCAGCAACTGCATTTTCACAAGCTCGCCTATGGTTTCTACAGGATGCTTCACAGTGTATTTGCCGATCGTCTTGAGTTCGATGTCGAGCCTGTACTTCTTTTTAAAGATTTCGATGAGTTCGAGGAACATCAGCGAATCTCCGTTGAGGTCACTGATTATGTTGGTTTGGTCGTTGATTTCATCGATTCCGACTTCGCATTCGTCGGCAAAAAACTCATAAACCGTTTCTTTAACATCATTTCGTATTTGATCTGTAATAACTGTCATTTTGTTGTTCGAGTGCAAGTAAAAAATCAAAAATTGATGCTGCAAATGTAGTTAAATTTCCTTGGCGGAAATGATGTAATTTTACCGCACCGATGAACAGGAAACTGAACATAGACCTTGTGTTATCTGCCGATGACGGCGATCCGCTGCGGCACACCAGCCCATTCTCACCTCTTTCGCTTGCCATTCTGGCTGCCTCTTCTCCGGGACATAATTACCGGATCATCGACATGCTGTGCGAGAACCTTGAAATGGATCCTCTTACCGACCTCGCCGGTATCAGCATAAGGGTTTCTGCCGAAAGAACCGCATTCCGGATTGCCGACGAATATCGCAGGCTCGGGATCAAAGTTATTCTGGGCGGACCGCAGGCTTCTGCAAATCCTTTCGAATCGTTAAAACATGCCGATGCCGTGGCTGTGGGCGAAGGCGAAAAGCTGTGGCAGGTGATCCTCGATGATTTCGTAAACGACCGGCTGAGGGATTTTTATGTCTGTTCACCGGAAAAGTTTAAAGGGAACGGCTACCGGACATTTGAACTGGATTCACTGCCCGGTCTCAGCGGATTGCCACTGCCCCGCCGCGACCTTTTCAAAAAGAAATACACCTTCGATATGGTTTATGCATCCCGCGGATGCGCGATCAATTGTGACTTCTGTTCGGTCCCGGGAATGTTCGGAACCAAATACAGGTTCAGACCCGAAGAGGAGGTGGTGAACGAAATCAGAACTTTAAAGGGCTATTTTTACCTGATCGATGATACGGTGTTCGGGCGACCCTCAACCTTCGATTATTACCTTTCCCTTTACAACAAAATAGCACGAACCGGCAGACCCAGGTACTGGATCGGGCAGGCAAACCTCGATGCCTCCGCCCACGAAAAAGGTCGTGAAGTGATCAAAAAA
>Ga0233425_10010167_pt1 | contig 11568 bp, 8 predicted proteins | sample Watercolumn_Towu_2_FD_181712 | JGI IMG/M metagenome (GOLD analysis project Ga0233425, IMG submission 181712) | Freshwater microbial communities from Lake Towuti, South Sulawesi, Indonesia - Watercolumn_Towuti2014_140_MG | ecosystem: Environmental > Aquatic > Freshwater > Lake | place: Indonesia...
GCCGCCATGGTCAAGGAACTGAAGGCCGCCAACAAGCGCGTCACCCAGCTCACCATCCTGGGCGAGGACGCCAACTCGATGATGCCCACCGAGGCCTATTGCGTGGGCTACGCCGAGGACCACGACCTCGATCCCGCCAACGTCTACATCGACTGGCAGTACGACGCCACGTTCTCGCACATCGACCGCTACCTGAACGCCGACGGCTCGTTCTCCATCCCGTGGGACGTGCTGGTCAAGGGCAACGGCCTCGTCTACACATGGCACTCGGACCTGCCCTCGCCCGACCTCCAGACGGTGCTCGACCAGCTCCTGAACGGCAACTGACGTCGCCCTGCCGAAGACCCTCGAGGGAGGTACCCCGTGACCCGGTGGCTGGCCCCTGTGGTGCTCTCTTTCGCCCTCTCGCTGCTGCCCGCGTGCGGCGGCGGAGACGACGGCAAGGCCGACGACGCGGGCACCGATAGCTTTCAAGGCGGTGACGACAACACGCCGGTACCCGACGCGCCCGGCCGCGACACGTCCCCGTGCGTGCCGGCGTGCGCGGGCAAGGCCTGCGGCGACGACGGCTGCGGCGGCGTCTGCGGCGTGTGCTACGACGCCCAGGGCGCGGTCGACGCGTCGCTGTGCCAGGCCGGCGCCTGCTGTGCCCCCCAGTGCAGCGGCAAGACGTGCGGCGACAACGGCTGCGGCGGCGTCTGCGGCGTGTGCTACAACGCGCAGGGCGCGGTCGACGACAGCCTGTGCGTCAACGGCACGTGCAACGGCACGGGTGACTACGTCGACGCGGAGTTCGTGCCGGTCCGCAGCACGCTCAAGCTCGCGACGGGAGAGCCCGGCCACCCCTGGCTGCTCTACCAGGCCTCCAACGCGGCGGGCCTGCCCCGCGACGACCTGTTCATGACGCTGCGCCCCGGCACCTTCGGCGGTCCCGAGGCCCCCGGCACCTACGACCTGGCCGGCTCCACCTTCGCCAACGCCGGCATCCGGCTGCTCCTGCAGACCAACTGCCAGGCCGACGTGGGCTGCGAGAAGACCTTCCTGGGCACGGGCGGCACCGTCACCATCTACGCCACGGGCGGCACGGGCGTCACCTTCCGCGGTCGCATCGACGCCACGCTGACGCGCGTGACCATCGACGCGGCCACGGGCGCCACCACGACCTTCGAGCCCGCCGAGTCGCGCTGCCTCCGCGGCTACGAGCTCCAGGGCGAGATCAAGCCCGACGCGCCCGAGCCCACCTGCATCGCCGAGGGCACGGGGCCCCTGGTCAACGACAACATCGCCGACTTCCAGCTGCAGAACTGCAACGGCGAGACCTTCTCGCTTCACAGCCTGTGCGGCCAGGTCAAGGCCGTCTGGCTCTACGTGGTGGCGGGCTGGTGCCCGGTCTGCAAGGAGACCCTGCCCGTCGACTCGGCCTACGCACAGGAGAAGGTCTCGGCCGGCAAGAAGCTCACGTTCATCACCATCCTGGCCCAGGACGCCGCCGGCAACGCGCCGTCCCTCGCCTACTGCAAGGGCTACGCGAAGTCCTATGGCGTCGACCCGGCCTGGACGTTCGTCGACACCAACGTCGAGACCACCTTCTCGAACGTCTATGTCTACCCCGCCCCCGACGGCAGCTTCGGCTTCCCCTGGGCCGCACACCTCGACGGCGACAACATGGCCTACGTGTGGCACTCCGAGGGCGTCACCGTCGACACCAAGGATCCGGTCATCCTCAACAAGCTGCTGAACGACTGACCCGACGCGCTCGCCTTTGCGGCCGATCCGTCGTATGATTCGCTACCGTTGACCCTCGACGAGGCCACGCCATGCCCCGAGACCCGTCCGCGCTGGGGCGGGCCCTGACCCGCGACCGACGGACGGCCGATCGCTTCGACCGCTTCCTGGTCGGGCTGGTCGTGCTGGTCGTGGCGCTGGCCGTGGTGTTCCGGGCGGCGCTCTTCCCCTTCGTGGTGGCCCTCGGCGTGGCCTACCTGCTGCACCCCTTCGTGTCGTGGCTGGCGCGGCATCACGTGCCCCGCTGGGGCGGCACGCTCCTGGCCTACGTGCTGGTCATCGGCACCATCGTGGCCTTCGTGCTCAACGTCATCCCCAAGGTCGAGCTCGAGTCCCGTCGCATCGCCGTGAAGCTCGACGCCCTGCTGGGCGACATGCCGGCGCTGGTCGACCGCGTGCAGGGCTCGGTCGACCGCCTGCTGGCCCGCCTGCCCGGCGAGCGCCGCGACGAGTCCGTGTCGGCCTGGGGCACCGATCGCGTGCGCGAGCGCGACCGCTCGTTCGGCCACCTGCAGCTGGCGTCGCTGCCCGACGGCGATGGCCTGCCGCGCGGCATCCCCGAGGTGCACCGCGACACGGGCGGCGAGATCGACGTGGTGCAGCTGTCGGCCGGCCACTACCGGGTGCGCATGCTGGGCGGAGGGCTGAAGATCGAGCCCGACGGCGAAGGCTTCCTGCTCCACGCCGCCCCCCAGTCCGGCCCCACCGCCGACGACGAGACCGGCGCCGACGGGTTCCGCGACCGCCTGGGCCACAGCCTGCAAGACGGCCTGATCGCGCTGGGCGACGACCTGATCTCGACCACGGTGAAGACCGTGCAGCGCGTCGCCACGGGCGTGGTCAGCCTCATCTTCGCCGTGTTCATCGTGCTCATGGCGGCGGCCTACTCGCTGATCGACGCCCCCGCGGTGCGCGGCTTCGTCGAGCGGGCGGTGCCGGCCCGGCGTCAGGAGGATCTGCAGGAGCTGCTCGGCCTGCTCGATCAGGGGCTTCGCGGCGTGGTGCGCGGCCAAGTGACCGTGTGCCTGGTGAACGGCGTGCTGTCGTTCGTCGGCTTCGCCATCTTCGTCCCCGACTACGCGTTCGTGCTCGCGCTGGTGGCGGGCGTGCTCAGCTTCATACCGGTGCTGGGGTCCATCATCAGCTCCATCCCCGCCGTGCTGGTGGGCCTGGCCGTCAGCCTGCACACGGCGCTCATGGTGCTCTTGTGGATCCTGGGCATCCACTTCCTCGAAGCCTACATCCTGAACCCCAAGATCATCAGCCGCGAGGCGCGGCTGCACCCGGTCATCACCATCCTGGCGGTGGTGGCGGGAGAGCGGGTGTTCGGGATACCGGGGGCGTTCCTGGCGGTGCCGACGGCGGCCGTGCTGAAGGCGCTGATAACCTTCGCGTACCGGCGCTACGCGGGCGTCACAGCTTCTTGACGCGCTTGGTGTTCTCCATCACGCGCGCGTACTCGATCTCCCAGTCGGCCGTGCCCTCCTCGAGGTTCTTGATCTTGTCGCGAACCTCGCGATCGAGCTCGTCCTCCATCTCGGTGTGCTTCTTGATGACCGGGCCCATCTTCACGCGCAGCTCGCGGTCCTCGCCGAACACCTCCTCGACGTGCGACGAGTGCAGGAACTGCTCGATGATCTGCATGACCAGGTAGTCGACGGCCTCGTCGCCGATGGCGATGCCCTTCTCGTCGGCCAGGCCCTTCTTGATGCGGAAGAAGGCCGAGAAGTCGAGCCCGCGGATCTGCAGGATCTCCCGCGCGCGCTCGTTGATCTCGTGCTCGACCCGCAGGTACTCCTTCAGCGTGGCCTGCACGTCGAGCTCGGCCTCCTCGCGCTCCTCGGGGAGCACCTCGATCAGGTTGGCGTCGACGAGCACGCCCACCAGCTCGTGGGCGATGATCGGCAGCTTGCCTTCGTACAGCTTCATGGCGTTCCCCTCTCTACTCCAGGTAAACCAGCTCGCGCTCGAGGCGAACCCCGGTCGCAGCCAGCACCGCCTGCTGCACCCGCAGCACCAGGCGCTTGACGTCGCCGGCGGTGGCGTGTCCCAGGTTCACGATGAACCCGGCGTGCTTGGGCGAGACCATGGCGTCGCCCTCTCGCAGGCCCTTGCAGCCCGCGACCTCGATGAGACGTCCGGCGAAGTCGCCCGGCGGCCGGCGGAACACGCTGCCGCAGTTGGCGTACTCGCACGGGAACTTGGCCGCGCGCTCGGACCGCAGGGCCTCGAGGCGCTCGCGGATGGCATAGGGTTGGCCACGCCCCGGCAGGCGGAACGTGACCGCCGTGACCACGCGGCCGCTGTCGGCCTGAAACGGGCTGGCGCGGTATCCGAACGCGATCTGCGCACGGTCGAGGGTGCGGAGCGGCCGGCCCTCGGAGGGCTCGAGGTACTCGACCGAGGCGACCACGTCGGCCGTCTCGCCGTGGTTGTTCGACGCGTTCATGACCACCGCGCCGCCCACGGTGCCCGGCACGTCGTGCAGGAACTCGAGCCCGCTGACGCCCCGGGCCGCCAGGTGCTCGACCAGGTCGCGGTTCTGCACTCCGGCCTCGGCGCGGCAGCAGCCGTCGGGAAGCTCGGCCCAGCGGGCCAGCCCCGGCACCAGGTGCACGAGCACGGCGTCGAGCTCGCCGTCGGGCATCAGCACGTTGGAGCCCCCGCCCAGCACGACGGCCCTGAGACCCTGGGAGTCGACCCAGTCGAGGGCAGCGCGCAGGTCGTCGAGGTCGGCAGGGACGAGGAGCCAGCGGGCGGTGCCGCCGATGCGGTAGGTGCTCAGCTCGCGGATCGGGGCGTGCTCGCGCAAGGCTCCCCGGAAAGCAGGCAGAGGCAGGGGGAGCATCGCATGCGAGCGATCCATTCCGGTCGTTCCCGTTCCGTCGCGCCTCCTATACCTCGTTTTCCCAGGGTCCACAACGTGAAAACGCCCGCGCTTGCAAAAAAAGCTCCGACCACTAGCATCCGGGAACGACCGAGGAATCCCGCGGGTCGAAGGACGTGTCGGGCAAGGTCGGGAGGCCTCCCATGGGGCGATGGGCGCGCTGGTTCGCGATGGCGGCGATGGTGCTGGCGACAGGCCTGGCGGGGTGCCGGAAGGCAACCGACGGCGGCGAAGGTCCACCCGCGGGCGCGCCCCGCGAGGTGCCCCTGAAGGTGGTCGACGAGGCGCCCGGGCTCTCGTTCCGCTACCTCGACCCCGCCACGCGTGCGGCCAGGACCGCGCTGAAGCGCGCCGACATCCCCGAGGCGGCCCGCCGCTGGGTCATGGTCTACGACGAGCGCCTGCCGGCCGACGCGCTGGCCGCAGGCGAGATGGTGCTGGCCGACCTGACCGAGGTGCGGTCCGACGGCACGTTCCCCGCGCGCGTCGTCTCGACCGTGGGGCACGAGGCCCACGCCGCAGCGGGCGCCCCCGAGGGCGACGCGCGCACCCCTGCGAGCGGGGGTGCTGCCGCCGCCGCGCCGCAGCCGGTGTCTGCGGGCCAGGTGCTGCTGTTCGTCACGAGCTGGTGCCCCCACTGCAAGGAGGCCGAGGCCTGGTTCAAGAAGCGCGGCACGCCGGTGACCCGGCTCGACGTCGAGCGTGACGCCGGCGCGCGCGATCTGCTCCTGAAGCTCTTCCGCGACAACAACGTGCCCGAGCAGTACGCGAACTCGGTACCGGTCATCGCGATCGGAGGCAACGTGCTCCTCGGCTTCGACGAGGCCGAGGTGGCCAAGGCGCTGCGATGAGCGCCGATCGGTTGAATACGCGCGGCGGCGGCGCGTCGAACGTCCCAGACGGTGACCGGTGGAGGCTCGCCATGTCGCGCGCGCAGGTGCTGCTGGTTTCGGTGCTGGTGGTGGCATGCGGGACCACGACGTACACGGTGGCGCAGGAGCCCGTGGCGCTGGCGGCGCCCGGTCCGGGCGGGCCCTGGCCCAGCGTGGGCTACTGGGGCCCTCACCCCGTGCCGGCGGGCTACGGCGGCGGCTTCGACTACACCGAGGGGCCGCACACCCACCCCTACACCCCCGACCAACCCGATCTGTACGCGGTGCACGAGGGCTGGTTCGTCTTCGTGGGCGATCCCTACTTCTACGGCTACGACGGCCCCATGCGCTGGTACGCGGGGCCGCACGTGCTGCGCTACCCCTGGGGCGACGTGGTGTGCCCCATCGACGGGCCGCACCGGCACTGGGCCTATGCCACGGCCTACGTGGTCGAACCCGACTACGTGTACGTCGACGGCTTCTGGGTCTACGTGGGGCTGTGGCCCGTGTGGTGGCATCACGACCACGTGGTCTACCTCGAGCGTTACTGGCCCGAGCGCTACCACGAGCACTACGCGCCTCACCAGCCGCGGGCCCACGCAGCCATGCAGGCGGCCCCCACCCACCACGTCGAGGGGCACACCGAGGTTCGCCCGGGCCAGCCCGGGGTGCACGACGTACCCCCGGCCCAGGGCGGCCCCGGCGCGCACTCCGGGCTCAAGCCGGCCTACGACGAGAACCGCCCGCGCACACCCGACCCCGACGCGCCCGACCGCACCGGCGTGTTCCACTCCCGCGGGGCCGGGACCGACGCCGCGGCCGAACAGGGCGGCGCGCCGCGCCCGGCGGTGGAGCCGGTGACGCCCCCCGCCGAGGGAAGAGCCGGCGCGCACCCCGGCCTCAAGCCGGCCTACGACGAGAACCGCCCGCACACACCCGACCCCGACGCGGCCGACCGCACCGGCGTGTTCCACTCCCGCGGGGCCGGGACCGACGCGCCCGACCGCACGGGCGCGTTCGGCGCCACCCCGCCCACGCGCGACGACGCGCGCCCCTCGGGCCCGGGCGCCGGCCGCGCGGTCGATGGCCGCGACGATGGGGACGCCGTTCGCGCGCCGGGACCGCCGCGCGACGTCACGGTACCCCGCGCGCCGAAGCAGGACGTGCCGCCCCGCTACAACGTCGATCCCCGCCCGGCCCCGGCGTGGCAGAGCGCCCCCTCGAGCCGGCCCGCGACCCGGCCCGCGGCTCCGGCGGCCCGCCACGACGACGACGAGGCGTGGCGCAAGAAGGCCTCTTCCAGGCCGGCGGCGCCTGCGGTCGACCGTGGCCGGAGCGGTCCGGCGGTGCGGCCCTCGGGCGGCGGTCGCCACCGGTAGAGTTCCCCTCCGCGGTCACCGCTCGGGGGCCAGCCCGTCGTCACCCCACGCGTCGGCGTAGAGCCGCGCTACCCCCACGCAGCCCGACCGAAGCCGGCACCCGTCGCAGGCGGCAGCAAAGCACGTGCCCTCGCCCAGGGGGCTGTTCCAGGCCACGCTGAGTCGCTTGCGCAAGGGCGGCGGGACGGCGCACGCGGGCACGGCGATCAGCTCCTCGATCGCGGCCTCGGCCAACGGCGGGTCGCCGTCGAGCGCGGCGCGCACCTCGGACCACGGCAGCAGCAGGGACCGCCCGTCGAAGGTCGCCACGCCGCGATCGGGCAGGAAGGCCAGCAGGCTGAGCCGCAGGCCCTGCTCCCCCGCCCACGCGAGCAGGTCGCCGAGCCCAAGCGCGGTGCGGCGCGTGAGCACCGCGTTCACGCGGACCGCCACGCCACGCCCACGCGCACGACGGATGACCTCGAGCACGCGCGCGCCGCTCCCGGGGGTTCGCGACACGGCGTCGTGAGCGGCCGGCGTCGGCGAGTGCAGGGTGAGCCGCACCTCGACGAGACCGGGCAGGGCCAGGGCGCGCTCGCCGAACGCCGCATCGGCCAGGCGGGTCGACGGCCCGTACAGCTCGAGCGCCAGCCGAGGCCCGCGCTCCAACCGATCGAGCAGGGCGTCGACGCGGGGGTGCAGCGTCCAGTCGTAGCCGGTAAGGCACAACCCCGTGAACGCGGGCCGGGCCCCCAGGGCCGCGACGAAAGCGTCGATCGCCCCGCTGTCGATCAGGTCGCGCCCCGGGGGGAAGCGCTCGGGGTGGGGGCGCACGACTACGCGCGTGGCCGGCAACCCGCAGAACTCGCAGGACTGGTCGCAGGGGTTCTCGAGCGAGAGGAAGAAGCGTGCCGGCGCCGCGGGCAGCGCGAGGCGCTCGACCAGCGCGCGCACGGCCGCGTCCCGGCTCGGACCGGCCGGGGCCGACAGCGCTGCGGCCACCAGGTCGGCCTCGAACACGTGGGGCGTGGTGGGCAGCGCGGCGCCGGGCGTCCCGGTCAGGTCGAGGGGCGCGTCGAGCAACGCCGCGACCTCGGAGGCCAGGGGGGCGAAGCGCGCGAAGAGCCGCCGGTAGGAGCCCACGAAGCGCGCGGCACCGCCCGACCCGTCTGGATCGCGGTAGGCCCAGCTCACACCGGCCAACTCGCCGGCCGCGCGCGTCGCCTCGAGCACGTGGACGCGGCCCTCGGCGTCGGCGAAGCGCACCAGCAGCGCGCCGAGGACCCGTTCGATCGCCACGCCGGTCCGGAGGGCCGGCGGGAAGAAGGCGGTGAGGCGGCCGACCAGGGACGCCCGGTCGGGCGCGAGCGGGCCGGGGACGCGCGTCACGACGCCAGGGCGTCGCCGCTCTGCCAACTCGCGGAAGGCCGCGTCGCGCGTCGCGTGGCGACGACGGAGCAGCAGCATGGACACGGCGTCGAGGTCGCCCGTTGGGAGCGCGCCCCGCGATCCGTGCCACGCCGCGCGGAGGGCCTCCTCGGCCGGGCGCAGCGTCGCCTCGCGCTCTTCCCACGAGAGCCCCCCGACCTCGTCGTAGGTGGCGGCGCGCGGCGACTTGCGGAAGCGGTCTTCGCCCGAGAGCTCGCGCGCGCCCCTCGGCCGGAGCCCGAAGCGCCCGGGATCCCGCCCGATGGGCGAATCGGCGTCGAGGTAGAACGACGAGGGCGCCAGGTCGTCGATGAACGGGCCGTTCGCGCGCACCCACTCCAGCGTCGAGGCCAGGTCGGACGCCGTCTCTCCAGGGAAGCAGGGCAACAGGTTCACGCGCGTGAAGATCTCGGCGGCGGCGGCCTCGCGCACCACGCGGGAGGCCTCCTCGGGCCGGTGCCCCTTGCGCATGCGCTGCAGCACGCGCCGCGAGGCGGACTCGACCCCGAAGGTGAGCCCGACGCATCCCCCCCGCGCCAGCACCTCGAACACGCCGGCGGGGCTGGGAGCCACCCGCCACGAATCGGACCAGCGCACGTCGAGACCGGCCTCGGCGACGGCCCGCGCCACGGCCGATCCGTCCCGGTTCAGCTGGCACGACAGGAACAGGAAGTCACGCGCGCCCCAGCGCTCGCCGAGGGCGGCCAGGTCCGCCACCACCTTGGCCGCGGGCTGGGCCGCCTGGGCCTGGGGGTCCTGGCAGAACGCGCAGCGGAACGCGCAGCCGAACGACGGCGTGTAGGGCAGCACCAACGTCCCGCGGGCCGGGTCGTCGCCGGGCAGCGCCTGCCGGTAGGCCGACAGGTCGTACACCCCGAAGTCGGGGAGGGGCCAGCCCTCCGAGGGCGGCGCCTCCACGGCGGCCAGGGGCTCGATCGCCGACGCCATGCGCCCGGGGCCGACCGCCACGAGCTCGCGCACGATCGCGCGCACCTCGCCGGGGGTTCGCGCGGCGGTGGCCACGTCGACGCCCACCACGCCCTCGGCCGCGAGGCGCGCCGCGAAGGTGCCGCCGCCCTGCCCGCCCAGGGCCACGGGGCGCCCCGTCCGGCGCTTCAGCGCCACGCCCAGCAGGGCCGCCACGGCCAGCTGCGTGTGTCGCTCGAGCGAGAGCAGCACCGCGTCGGCCGCCAGGTCACCGACGCGCGCCACGAGCTGCTCCACCAGCGCCTCGGCCTCCGGGGCTCCGGGGCCGCGGGCCGCGCTCCACAGCCGCGCGTCGTCGCAGAGGAGGCCCGAGGGGTCGTCGAGGGGCAGGGCCACGGCCGAGCGCTCCAGGTCGACCACGCGCACGCTGAGCCCCAGGTCGCCGCACAGGGCCGCCACCAGCGCCGCACCCTGGGGTGGCAGGCGCCGCAGCCGCTGCTCGGGGACGGCCAGCACGTCGGGCGGCAACAGGATGAGCACGTGGCGCGAGGCGGGCATCGGCCCTCCGCAGGGTTCGCGGCCCGATTGTAGCGGAGAGAGGTCTGGACGCCTACGGCGCCGTGAGCAAGGCCGCCAGGCCGTCCATGCCGCGCGACGAGAACAGGATGACCAGGTCGCGGGGCCCGGCCTCGGCGCGCACGGCGGCAGCCAGGGCGGCGGGATCGGCGTGATGGGTGGCGCGCACCCCGCGCCGCGTGAGCTCGTCGACCACCAGGGCCGGATCGAAGTAGCGCTCGGTCTTCAGGTAGTCGCGCTTGGCCAGCGTGGCCGCCAGGAACACGCGGTCGGCGCCGGTAAAGGCCTGCACGTAGCGCGGCTCGAAGAGGGGCGTGCGCGACGTGTTCGACTCGGCCCGGAAGGCCACGAGCAGCCGCGTGCCCGGGAAGCGCAGCCGCAGCCCGGCCAGGGTGGCCGCGATCTCGGTGGGGTGGTGCCCGAAGTCCTCGAACACCCGCGCCCCGTGGTACGTGCCCTTGGCCTCCAGGCGCTTGCGCACGCCCGTGAAACCGGCGAGCCCCCGCGCGAACGAGGCGTCGTCGAAGCCCAGGTGCCGCCACAGCGCGAAGGCCGCGCAGGCGTTCAGCACGTTGTGTCGCCCCGACAGCTGCGACGTGAAGGGCCCGTGCACGCCGTCGGGGGTGCGGATCGAGAAGGTGGCGTGGTCGGCGTGATAGGTCGCGTCGATCGGCGCCACGGGGCTGCCCTCGCCGTAGGTGAGGCGCGGGGCGGCCTTGCCCTCGGTCACCTCCATCGCGGGCCCGTCCTCGGCGCAAGCGGTGAGCGTCCCGTCGGCCGGCACGATCCCCGCGAACTTCTTGAAGGCGTCCTTCACGGCGTCGAACGACGGGTAGATGTCGACGTGGTCGAGCTCGACGTTCAACACCAGCCCGTGCGTCGGGCGATAGTGCAGGAACTTCGGCCCCTTGTCCCAGAAGGCCGTGTCGTACTCGTCGCCCTCGAGCACGAACCAGCGCCCGCCCGAGGCGTTGAAGTTCCGCCCCAGGTTCTCGGGGATGCCGCCGATGAACCACGACGGCCGCTCGCCGGCCTGCTCGAGCAGCCACGCGAGCAGCGACGAGGTGGTGGTCTTGCCGTGGGTGCCCGTGACCACGATGTTCTCGGTGGGCACGAGCAGCGTGCGCTCCAGCATCTCGGGGAAGGACTCGAAGGGCAGCCCCAGGGCCTTCACGCGGGCCATCTCGGGGTTGTCGGCGCGCACCACGTTCCCGACCACCACCCGGTCGGGGCGGAAGGCGTCGATGTTCGCGGCGTCCCACCCGGCGTAGGTGGCCACGCCCCACTCCTTCAGCTTGGTACCCATGGGATCGTAGAACTGCGTGTCGGACCCGCCCACGGCGTTGCCCGCCGCGGCCAAGAGCCCCGCCACGCCGCCCATGGCCGACCCGCACACGCCAATCAGGTAGATGCGCTCGCTCGCCATGCCGGCCTCGGAGACGTTCGCCGCGGAAGTATCCCGCCGGGCGTGGAGGCTGTCGAATTTGCCGGGGCTCCGAAGGAAGGACCGCGGCCGTCAGGCCTTGCCGCCCCGCAGCTGCGCGATGAGCTCGTTGGCCGCGCGCGCGCCCTCGGAGGCGCCGCCCTCCATGAAGCCCTGGTAGTCGAGCACCCGCGAACAGCACGTTGCCCTGGCGCACGCGCTCGTAGCCGCCGAAGGCCTGGCACTGGCCCACCCGCCAGTAGGCGTAGGAGCAGTTCCACAGCGGGTTCTTGTGGGCCACGGTGCCCGAGG
>Ga0233425_10010168_pt1 | contig 11567 bp, 22 predicted proteins | sample Watercolumn_Towu_2_FD_181712 | JGI IMG/M metagenome (GOLD analysis project Ga0233425, IMG submission 181712) | Freshwater microbial communities from Lake Towuti, South Sulawesi, Indonesia - Watercolumn_Towuti2014_140_MG | ecosystem: Environmental > Aquatic > Freshwater > Lake | place...
CGTCACGCGGATCCGGAGCGCAGGCCGCCAGGGCAAATGCCAGGAACAGGATCGCCAGCAGCTTGCGGGTCACGCCGCCTCTACCCCTGGTTTCGACGGGACGGGACGCACGACGATCGTGGGCTGCGGCTCGATCCTGGACACTGCGATCACCGGCATGTAATCCACCTGCAGCACGAAAAGCCGGTCGCAGCCGCCAGCTTCGGAATCGCAGGTCATCACCACCGGCTTGCCGTCCTCCAGATGCAGAACGACCTGCCATCCAACACCCAGTTCATTCTCGAACTGGCAGTAAGGGCATTTCACCTTCAACGCTTTTCTGATCTCCATCCTTCACCTTCCTTCTCTTGAACCGTCGTGCACTTTGTGTCCTTCGTGGTGAACTCTCTTCTTTACGTACATCCACAGCGACCACATCGCCAGATCGCCGACCATCTCTTCGTCCACGTGCCAGCTCATCACCTTGTACTCATCCGGCACCAGTCTCAGCCACAGTTCTGCGTTCGGCCGGTCCAGCCCCAGCTCCACCCGGATGCGGTGCAGCCCGTACTGCGTCACCTCGTGCAGCGTCACCCGCCCCAGGGGCGTGACCGTGTTCGCCCGCAGCCAGCCCGGGTCATCCATCGCCCGGCTTGCTCTCCTGCCCGATCCAGATATGCCCGGGCCGGATCGTGCGCTCCGCCCGCAGTTCCATCGGCAGGTTGTGCTCCGCCGGCAGATCCTTCGGGTTGACCAGCACCAGGTTCGGGTCCTTCTGGTACTTGCGCCGGTAATACTCCAGCGCCTTCTCGATGCGCCCCTGGATGGTCGTCTTGGGGTCGTTGTCGAACCACAGCATGCCGATGGTCATGGCTGCACCCGGATATTGTCGGTCATCACGTCTCCGACCCGCAGTCCGTCTTTTTCCGTCGTGCCCTTTGTGTCCGTCGTGTTTGGTTCTTTCCCAAACCCGAAGCACCGCCCGCACGTGCACACCGGCGGCGTGCCGGCATCGATCGCCGCCAGCACCATCCGGGCCCGCTCGATCAGGCGCTCCTGGTTGCGCTCATCCGGCCAGATCTCGGCCACGAAATGCGAGAACGTCTCCGTGTCGATGTAAACGATCAGGGCATGCCCGTACCCGCCGAAGCGCATGTAGAGCTGCACCTGGGCATAATGGGCGTCCATCGCCCGCCGGGAGCGCCGCACCTGGTCGAACGTCTCGTGATTGACGCTCTTGATCTCCAGCAGGTCGCCCTCCAGCGTCTCGCCGTCCGTATGCCCGCGGAAGCGCTCGTCGAAATCGGCGCGCACTTCCCTGCCGGAGCCTTCGCGGTAGATCCCGGCCGCCGCCATGCGGGCGTGGGCGTCCTTCTCGTACAGATTGCCCCGGTAACAGCGCCGCGCCGTGGCTTCGTTGTATTCGTGCGCCCGCCCGTGCAGGCATTCCCGGAAGAGCCGGGCCGGGCATTCCGTGATCCGGCTCATCCCCAGGTATTTGCGGCCCGTGTCGAACCCGCTGCCCTTCATCAACTGCGCTTCGATGCGCCGCTTGGCGTCAATGGCATCCATCAATGTACCTCGTGATCTCCAGAGTATGGAACAATCGTGCATACCGTTCTGCCAGGCGCAGGGAATAGCCCTCCGCCGCGCTTGCCTTCGTGAATACCCGCCGGGTCAGCCGGTGCCGCCCGCCGTGCCCCAGCCGCAGGCAGCCGAAGTAGAACTTCTCCCCGCTGCTGTGGACCTTGAACTTCCGGTACCCGTCCGCCAGCCAGGTGATCATCACTCCGCCCCCTTCCACTCCCCAAGTCCCACCAGCACGTCCGGGTCGCCGGGGTTCTCTGCCTTGGCCACCACCATCCAGCCGGAGCGCGGGTGGTGCAGCTTCTGCCCGGCGTTGAACGTGCCCTTCGTCAGGCGCTCCTGCAGCTCATCCTTCGAGATCTTCTCCGGCTCGCCTTCGACCGTCCAGGCGCGCATCGGCTTGCGTTCCTTGCGGGTGGCTTCCAGCTCGACCGATGACTTCGTCTCGCCCACGACCTTGATCTCCAGGTCTTTCGTCTCGAGCCCCTTACTGCGGGCGAACACCCCGGTCACCTGCGCCGGCAGCACGTCCACCGCTTCGGGCTTGAACAGGTCTTTCAGCAGGTAATAGGCCGGCATGTTCTCCGTCTCGATCGTAACCACGTTGCGCAACGTGATCTTCGCACCGGTCAGGCGTTCCAGCGCACACACCAGGTCCGCCAGGTCTACAAAGTCGCCTTTCAGATCGTCGATATTCAAAGTCAGTGTTGGCATTTCCTTCCTCCTTTTCGTGTTTCCTACATCAGCCTTGGCTGCTGCAGGTTTGGCCAGCGCTGGCGGGCGGTGGCGTCCATCGCCCGGATGTTCTCCAGGATCGGGAAGGCGTGCGAGCCGTACGCCGCCCGGAACGCCTTGTATTCCTCTTCCGAAGATGGCAGGAACCACCCGGAGCCGTCGCCCAGGTTGCAGATCAGCGTGCCCCCGTTGCGCAGGCGCTCGATCGCCTTGCGCACGGCCCGGTCGCATTTATTGCTGTCGCTGCGCGGCTGGTCGCTGCCGTGGCCAAAGACCTCCGCCACCAGGTCCCAGCGCCCGCAGGCATTCGCCTGGCCCACGTGCATGCGCAGCACCTTCATCACCCGTTCTTCCACCTGATCGGCATCCAGCGTATACATCTTCTGAGCTCCTGAACGTTCTTCCGTCGCGCTCTTTGTGTCCTTCGTGTTTCGATCACTTTGCAGTTCAATGGGGCTGCCAGGATTCGGACCTGGTCCCGGGATATCCCCGGTCCCTGCTGCGGATCTGAGCCTCGCGCTACTCCCGCCAGCCCCGTACCGGTAAAATTCGGACGGATCAGGCGGCAACCACGCAACGCCCGCCCACATGGGCACCCGTCCGTTATTCCATTGTCAAAGTACTTCCGTCGTGCACTTTGTGTCCGTCGTGTCGATCTCGTTTCGCCTCGATCGGCGCAGATCGGCGGTTCAGCCCACCGCACCCGGCCGCGGCCCGGCCGGCTCATCCACATGCGGCCGCTTGCTCTTGGCATCGAACAGGATGCGCTGCAGCTGCTGCCGGCGCAGGCGGGCCGTCTCTTCCTCCACTTCCACATCCGCCAGCACCGCCAGAGCGTCCAGGATGCGGTCTTCCGTCGCCCGGCGCGGGTTGGCCCGCAGCTCGCCCACCTGCTTCTCCAGGATCCGCAGCCGGGCTTCCCGCCGCCGCTCCCGCTGGTACAGCACCGCCAGGATCGTCGCCAGCGCCACCCCGAGCAGGAAAGCCAGTGTCATTTCAGCCATACCAGCACCACCAATCCGATCACGCACAAGAGCGCCAGCGCGTAAAGCCACATTTACCGCCTCGATTTCTGACAAAACCGGCCCCTTGTGCTACGATGAAAGCGTGAAGGAAAGAGATCTTTCGACTGCCAGATGCACAGCACGAGCACCACCACTCCCCAGGCGATGGCGAAAAGCGTCTGCCAGGTCATGGCCGCCCCCCGGCGTGGTGCACGGTGCATAGCGGCGCATCGCCGGGGGTCTCATCGCAGACGCACGGCTCGTGCGCCGCCCGGGCCAGGTCCAGTTCCGAAGGGCCGCTCGAAGGCTGGCAGATCTCGCCCAGCAGCCCCTGCACCTGGTTGCGCTCGGCAGCGGTCAGCTCCCGGCCCTCGTTCAGCGCCGTGTCGATCAGCGAGTTCACCCGGGCGGCCGTCTCCGGAGCCACGTCCGAGACCACCTGCACGAAGCCCTCGGCGGCCTTCTCCGCCGGCTCGTCCTGGTAGCCCATCACCCACTGGTAGAAGCGGCGTGCATCTTCATCAGTCGCCGAGACCACCAGGGCGCCCCACGGCTCGCAGCCGCGGTCCAAAGCTGCGTTCACCTTGTCCTGCATCTCGCTTGCGTGCCGTGTTTCGAGCAGCTCGAAACGTGGCGAGCGGATGCGGTAAACCTTATCGCCGCTCATCACTTGCTCCAGGTGGCCGTGGCCTTCAGGCACTTCACGCACGGCTGCGCCTTCTCGATCAGGTTCTCCAGCCGGTAATCGTCCGGCTGCAGCGCCGCCAGCAGCACCGCCGCCGCCAGCAGCAGGGCCACCAGCACGATGCCCGCCACCAGCCAGGGATTGACCTTCGACCTTCGACCTTCAAACTTCGTTTTCATTTCCTTCCTCCTTTATGAACGAACAGCGGATACAGGAACTTCCTTCGTCTCGAACTCTATTCCTTCGTGCTGCATCGTGTCCTTTGTGGTGGAAAGAGTTCGTAACTTCCATTCGAGCACCGCCTCCCAGAGCATCTCCGCGGCCTCCGGGTTCGGCGTCCCCACGCAGCCTGCCACGGGCTCAGTCATTGCCGGCCTCCTGGAACGACCACTGCCCGCCCACCACCTGGATGTTCTTGCTGCTCCGGTTGCCGTCCGCATCACGGACGATCAGATCGATCTTGCCCTGGTCACTCAACTGCTGCAGGTGATAGCGCACCACCGATGTGCTGGAAATGGAAAGGCCCTGCATGATCTCGCGGATGGTAGGGGAGCATCCGTCATGCCGGGCCTTGTAGGTCACGATGAAGTCGAAAACTTTGTCCGTGGTCGAGCGATTGTCTGATTGCATGTACTTGCCTTCCGTGTTTCTAATAACGACCTTTATTGTTTCTTATAAGAAACATTATAAACATATTTTCTAAAATGTCAATAGGTAGAAACATATTGGTTGTCCTCGGGAAACATCATTCATGTAAAGATGTCGCTCATGGGAAACAAATTGCTACTCGGAGATTGGTTGCGGGAAGAACGAGAAAAACGTGGCTGGTCCCAGGCGGATCTAGCCAGACACGCAAAGAAAAACCGGGCCGTCATCAGCAAGCTGGAAAACGGCGCGACCTTTCCTTCGCCTCAAACTATTTCGGACCTGGCAACTGCGTTAAAAGTTTCCCCTATGACCATTTTGCGCAAAACCGGGATGACGATACCCATCTCGGAAGAAGACGAAATGATTGAACGTATCGAGTATTTAGTAAACTCGTTCAAGACCGAGCACTACCGTCAGATCGCCCTGGCCACGCTCGAAGCCCTGCTGGTCCAGGAAGAAAAGGGCGGCTACAGCGCCAACGGCCTCAACCCGGCAACGTCCCAGCCCAAGCCATGAAAGACGCCGGCCGCCGCCGGCAAGGGGTTCACATGCACGCCGAACTGAAAAGACTGTCACCGCGCTCACTGCGCCGGTACCTGCGCCGCCTGCGCTGGCTGCATGCCTGCGAGATCTGCGCCCTGCTCCCGGCGCCCGTCCGTCTGGGGCTGGTCCACACCGTGGCCACCTTCGCCGTCCTGATCGTCGCCCCGCCGCCGGTCGATCTCCCGCATCTCTTCGTCCTGCTCGCCTGGGCCGGGTCTCTCGCCTTCGCCACCGGCGTGCTGGGGATCCATAGGCTATTTCAAGGAAATCTGGAAAGGGGATCATGAAAACCATCCATACGAAGATCGCAGGCGTCTCTCACAAAAATGACGACGGCACCTCCCGCCAACGCTACATCCGCGACTATGTCTCTGCTGGCCAGCATTTGATCTTGAAACGGGAGCCGCGCAACAAGTACAGCGCCAACGCCACCAGCGTCTGGTGGGATCAGAATATTCAGCTGGGCTACGTTCCCGGAGATCTGTCTGCTGATGTTGCCCGTTTGCTCGACAGCGGCCAGAACCTTGTAACAGTCGTACACCAGGTCACAGGCGGCGTGCGCGGCAAACCTACCCTGGGCGTCAACATCGACATTCACGTCCTGGCAGATGGCGAATCCATCCCCGAGCCCGAAAAGGTTGGCCTCCTGACGGCCCTCCTGCGCGGCCTGGGATTATGACGACCGAAAGGAGCTTCCATGCCCGACAAATCCATCCACGATGCCATTTTGAAAGAAACCCCTCCCGAGCCGGTCAGCGGTGAAGTCAGGGTCACCCTGCGCCAGAAGGGCCGCCTGGTCCAGATCACCGTTCCGGAAGACAAGGCCTGGCTCTACTACCTGCTCGACGATCAGAAAAAAACGATCGACAGCATCAACTCGTCGCTGACGCTGATCTTGCTCCTGACCGCGGTGACTGCCATCCTGGTCTTTATTGGGGCGTTCTAATGCTCTCATTCGACTGGTCGCAGATCACCCCCCTGGCATGGATCGGCCTGGCGATTGTTGGGGTCGGTGTCCTGATCATTGTGGCCACAATTTGCAAAGCCATCGCATCCATCAACCGCGGAGAATACGATTTCAGAATTTCTCTCGCCGGCTTCATTGTCGGATTGCTCGCAGGATCACTTGGATTTGCCATCTTCTGTTATCAATATCCCCCATGCGGCTTGCTTGGTCAATAACCCCCGTTAAAACGGGCACGCCGCCCGGTTGCCTGGACGGCGTGTCCTTCCAGCTATAGGTTAGTTCATTGGATCGAACTGCCCGCTTTGGTTATCATAGCACGATTATTTGAATAATTCAAGTTTTCGGAAAGTGAAAAGCGTCCTTCCCCCATGCGCTACGCCATCTGGGCCGCCGTCTCGTCCAAACCCCAGGCCAGCGAAGACAAAGCCTCCCTGCCATCCCAGGTCGATCGCTGCCGGCAGGCAGGGGAAGCCCACGGCTGGACCGAAACCGCCGGGCCGTTCATCGTCCCCGGCAAGAGCCGCACGCGCCTGATCTCCCTGCGCGATGCCGAAGCCGCCATCCCCGAGCTGCACGCCATGCTCAATGCCGCCCAACAGCGCCGCTTCGACGTGCTGATCACCGTCGACCTGAACCGCTTCCGGGATCTGATGGACCAGGTCTTCCTCGCCCTGGCCGGCTACGGCGTCCAGCTCTACGCCCTGCAGACCCCGCTCGAACCCGTCCCGCCCGATCGGTACAGCATCGAAGCCGCCCAGACCGCCCGGCAGCTCGTCGGCATCAACATGATCACCAGCAGCGCCGAGATCACCCAGATCCGCTTAAAGTACCGCAACGGCCTGCCCCTGCGCATCCGGTCCGGCCTGCCCTTCCAGCTCCCTTACGGCTACACCTACCACCGCACCGGAAAACGGAACGAAGACCGCCTGGCCGTTCCCCAGCCCGTTTCCACCGAAACGTCCGTCCTGCTCGACATGAAAGACCGCCTGCTGGCCGGCCAATCCACCCGCCAGATCATCGACAGCCTGCACGCCCGCGGCATCCCCGGCCCCTCCGGCGGTGTCTGGCACCCCCAGACCGTGCGCGACCTGCTGCGCAACCCGTTCTACGCCGGGCAGGTCCGCTTCGGCGTCTCGTCGATCCTGCGGGACACGCGCACCGGCACCACCCGCAAACTGCGCCGGGGCATCCCCACGGAGAGCGCCACCGGGAAGCATACCCCGCTCTGGGACCTGGAAACGCACCAGCGCATCCTGGGCGAAATACGTCGCCGGTCGAAGAACTACCGCGGCCGCTCCAACAACCAGTTCACCGGGCTGATGAAATGCGGCTCCTGCGGCGCGTCCCTGTGGATGAACTACAACGGCCCTCGCGGCGAACAGCGCGCCATCTGGCGCTGCTCGAAGGACCGTACCCACCTCGCCCTGCCCCACGTGGAAGCCATCCGGCAGGTCGGTCAGCTCCTGGTGAAAAGCCTGCCCGCCTATACCGGGAAGATCCGCAAAGCCGGCCGGGCGCCTGCGGCCGTCGACCCCCTGGCGGAGCTCAACGAACTGCGCAAAGAGCGCCAGCGCCTGGAAGTGGGCTACCTGAAAGGCGGCTTCGACTTCGACAGTTACATGGGATACGTCCGGTCCCTGGATGGCCGCATCCAGGAAGCGCAGGCAAAACTCCAGCGCCAGGCCAGCACCGACCGCCAGCGCCGGGACTGGCTGGACAAGCTGCAGGCCCTGCAGGAGCTGGCCGGCGACCTGCCTGCCTGGCTGGCCACGGAAGACCCCGGTAAGGTAAACCTGATCATGAACTACCTGCTGGAAAAGATCGAACTCACCCCCGCCGGGATCCTGGTCCTGTATTTCAAAGAGTAAGTTAAAAGCAAAACGCCCGCAGCGTTTCCGCTTTGGGCGTTTCTGTAAGTCCCTTTGGCAATAACCGGACAGAACCGCCCAGGCTATTTACTGGCTATACGCTCTGATGATATCACCTTTTCGTCGTTTTCGACAGCATGCTCATTTCGGCTCCTTCTTCGGCGTGGCCGTGAACTGCGCCTGCAGCCCATTCTCCGGATGCCACAGGAAACCCTCCGCCGCATGCAGCGCTCCCACAAAACCCTTGTCGAACGTCCAGGCATCCGCCGGCGCCAGCGAGCGTAAGATACGGACCACCACCCCGAGATTTTCGTCCGTTTTGTGGACCAGGTCTTCCTTGTGATGCTTGTCGCCGGTGTGCCATTCCCGGAAACGGCTGGCCGCCCACAGATCCGGCACTTCGAGCGGCATGAGCGCCGGCAGGCTCTTGACCTTTTCGTAGTAGCCGTGCGTCAGCCCGATCAGGTTTGCCCCGAACGTGTAGTATTTGCGCTTCACGGCCCGGTTGTCCACCTGTACGCGTTTGGTGGCATGATACCAGCAGCTCAGCGCATCGCCCAGGTAGAAGATCCGCTCCTCGTCGTGATTGCCCGGCATGATCACCACGTCCACCGGGGCCACCGCAGCGCAGGCATCGATCATTTCCACCGCCATCAGACGCCCCGCCCGGAACGTCTTCTGCCAGCGGGTATCCTCCTGCTGGCGGGTGCCGTGCGTGGTGGTCTCCTCCCGGCTGTTGACGTTGAAAAAGTCGTTCCCGAGCGGCAGCAGGATCCGCTCGATCTTGAACATGGCGGCGAACCCCAGCAGCTCGCCCAGCACCTGCCGGACCATCGCCCGGGCGATCCGGATGTCGTAATTCTCGCCACTCTCTTCATCCCACGTCAGGCGCCCGAAATGCAGATCCGGCATGCCGATCTCGTACAGCATGCCGTCCTTCGAGCGGACCGTCTTGATCGGGGAAAAGCGCGGCGCGGCTGCCTTTGCTTCGGCGATCAGGTCCTCGAGCGCCAGGCGGCCGCGGATCTCCTCCGTCTTGCGCACGAACCGGACCTCGATGTGATACAGCGGCACCACCAGCATCTTGCCGCTGTCGTCCACGTCGCCTTCGAGCACGCTCCCGTCTTTCACCACCCAGCGCACCTTGCGGTCCTTGCGATAGCCCTCGCTGGTCTTGACCTTGAAGCGCTCCACCTCCCACTGCGTCATGTCCACCCGGAACTGGGCGATCACTTCCTCTTTGGTCAGCATCCGCCGGGAAGCGCAGATCACGTTGATGAAACCGTGCTCATCGTCCTGTTCGTAGGTGGCGAACTCCTGCTCGGCCCGCAGATCGTTGCGGGCGGCGCCGGTGAGATCGAGCTCCTCCATCTTGAGCTTGACCGACGCCCAGGTGCGTCCGTTGGCTTCGCCCCACTCCGCCCAGAACCGGGTCATGCTGCCACTGTAATTCCCCCAATCCCTGCGCAGCCGGTCCAGCTCGTCCGCTGTCCATTTTTTCGGACTCATGACGCATCCTTCCCCAGGATCGCCGCGCCCAGACCATACACGCCCCCGCGGCGCAGCGCTTCGGCCAGCGCCTTCCCGTCCAGCGGGTGCCGGGTGATCCCCTCCAGCGCCGGGAAGACGTCGTCCAGCATATTCTTATGCCAGTCGGTTTTCTCCAATTGGAACGCCAGGCAGGCAATGCATAGATACCCGCTGCGCAGTCTCCCAAAGCGAGCCTTGGCGTGCTGGATACCCTCCCCCGCCCCCAGCGACGCATCGCAGGCCACGCAGTGCGCTGCCCGGCCGTTGTGCTCCCACAGGCAGAGCACGCCTTCCCCGGGCAGCGCCAGCGTCACCAGGGGCGCGCTCATTTTGAGATCTGGACCGCCCAGCCGACCATGTTGGTCAGGATCAGCAGGATCACGCCAACCAGCAGGCTTTTGTTCAGATCCCAGCGCCGCTCGCCCCGTTTTTCGGCTTGCTGGTCCTCGTCGCAGTGGCGCTCTTCCACCGTCTTCAGGCGGGTCTCGTAATTTTCCAGTGCCTTTTTCATGGTGACATTGTCATCCAGCGCCTGCGCCAGGGCGCGCATCACGATACCCTGGAACAGGGCCGCCGGCAGCGCCTTGCCCTCGCGCTGGGCGTATTCTTTGAGCTCGGTCAGCAGTTCGCCGTTTGCCACTTCCCCTCCTATGCAGGGATCGTCTGCCCGCACGTCGGGCAGATCTTCGGCGCGGGCGGCGGCGTGACATTCTCCCACCACGGCCGGTAGACGACATTGAAATCGAGCATCTTCTTGATACCCGGGTGCCCCGGCACATACGCCGGCGAGCAGCGATCGGTGAACTGCCAGATCGCCACTTCCGGGAAGGGCTTCACCTGGCCGAAGAACGGATGGAAGTTCAGCGGCTTGAGCGTGCCGGCTTCGATCTTGGCCAGCATGGCGTCCATGTAGGCGGCATCGAACAGCGCCGGGACCATCTTCGGGTCATACGGATAGTGCGCCAGCCACAGCGGGTACTCGGCTGCCCACTGGTTGTACCCGGCCGCCCCGCCCATCTCATACCACTTATAGCCGCCGGTATAGATGTACGCCTTCTGCCCGGTCTGCCGGCGGATCTCCTCGATCGCCGTCCGCAGGATCGACATGGACGGGACCGAGTTCGTTTTCGGGTCCTTCTCGTAGTCGATCGCCAGGCGGTCATCGGGCCACAGCTCGCCGACGAACTGGACAAACTTCGCCGCCTGCTGGAACGGGTTGTCGCCGGTCAAAAAATGCCAGGCCAGGCGCGGCATGCCCGCGGCCGCTTTCCACTGCACGTCGAACCCCGGGTCTTTCACCAGCCCCTGCGAGCTTTTGATCAGCGCCGCGTCCACGCCGGCGCGTACCCAGTCGGTCGGGCGGTCGTAGATCCATCCCTTCAGCAGATCGTACCGCCTGGCATCGTAGAACGAGACATCGATCGCATATTTCATGGCCGCCTCCTAGAACATGATGACCTGCGCACCGCCTGGCGTGCCGATTACAATAATGGCACTTTCGACCCACGGCTTGCTTGCGCTTAATGTCCAGCTCATAGTAATGGTCCCGGTCCCAGTTTCAATCGACGATGCCGCACCCAGGTCATAAGACGGAGAATTGTTAATTAATTGCGTCTGTCCTCCGCCAACGGATGCGGTTGCCGAGGCATCATTCCACGCAACAGCATCCAAAATTTCGTAATAATTAAGACTGCCCGTCACATTAACGCTTGGCCCCGTCGATGTTCCCGTTGCCGTTGCCCCCGTTGCCACTGGTGTGGCCCCCAAGCCGCTGTACTGTATCGCGTATAGCCTGGTAAGCGCATTGTTGGTATGCGTCTCCGCCAGCGTCTGCGATCCTGTTGTCGGATTGACCTTGTAAAACGCCTTGATGATCATAGACCCATTGTCTACCGACTGAAGCAATGTCATTGCGCTTCCGGCTATTGTGACAGCTTGCGATGTCGGGAGATTGGGGTCTTTAAGTTGGATATCAAAGACAACCAGCAGCGTACAAGACGCATCTACGGTGATCGTACCGC
>Ga0233425_10010169_pt1 | contig 11566 bp, 13 predicted proteins | sample Watercolumn_Towu_2_FD_181712 | JGI IMG/M metagenome (GOLD analysis project Ga0233425, IMG submission 181712) | Freshwater microbial communities from Lake Towuti, South Sulawesi, Indonesia - Watercolumn_Towuti2014_140_MG | ecosystem: Environmental > Aquatic > Freshwater > Lake | place...
CGATCATCATCGAAGCGTTTTTGATCGTAACGATTGGCGGCTTGGGCAACATCTGGGGCGCGATGGTCGGCTCGTTATTGTTCGGGATCACGCAATCGCTCGGCTTGCTCGTCCTGCCGCAATTCGCAGTCGTGTTTCCGTACGCCGCGGTCGTGATTGTTTTGTTACTGCGTCCGACCGGGTTGTTGAAATCGGTTTGGTGAAATTGGAAGTTGGAAGTTGGATGTTGGAAATTGGAAATTGGATGTCTGCGCCCTCCAGATTCAAACCTCTAACCTCTAACATCTAATCTCCAACCTCCAACCTCAAGGATCATCATGTTCACAGGATTCATCCCCACTCGCTGGCTGGCGATTGCAGTGATCGCGATCGCGACACTGGTGATCGTGCCGCTCTTTGCGCCGACGTATTACGTTTACATTCTCGCGCTGATATTTGTAACCGCATTGCTCGCGATGAGTTTGAATTTCGTCCTGGGTTACGGCGGCATTTATCAATTTCATCACGCGGTTTTTTACGGCGTCGGCGCGTACACCGCCGCGATCATCATCACGCGCTTCAAGCAGGACGCGTGGCTCGCGTTTCTCGTGGGACCATTCGTCGCCGCGCTGACCGGGTTGATCATCGGTTGGTTTTGCGTACGACTCACGCGCCTGTATTTTGGAATGTTGCAAATTTCGCTCGGCTCGCTGATTTGGATCGTCGTTTTGCGCTGGTACAATTTTACCGGCGGCGACAATGGCATCAGCGACATTCCGATTCCGCCCGCGCTCAAATCGGAAACGAGCGCGTACTATTTCACGTTCGCGCTGGTCGCGATTTGCGTGAGCGTTTTGTACTTGATCGTCAAGTCGCCGTTCGGCGCGACCCTGCAAGCGATTCGCGACAATGCGCCGCGCTGTGAAGCGATTGGGATTGACGTGCGGCGGCATCAACTGATCGCGATTGTGATTGCCGCGTTTTTCGGCGGCGTCGCGGGCGTGTTGTTCGTCGCGCTCGAACGATCCGTTTTCCCGGGAATGTTGTTCTGGTCATTCTCGCTCGAACTGTTCATTATGTGTTTGCTCGGCGGCTGGTTCACGTTCGCCGGCCCGATGATCGGCGCGGCGGCGATCATCGCGCTGAGCCGGTTTGCCGGGCGCAACGAGTACTGGACGACCCTGCTCGGCGTCATTTTGATTCTGCTGATTTTTTTCCTGCCCGAAGGCGTGATGGGTTTCATTCAAGCGCGCTTCAATCCGCTCAAGGAGGAACATGTTACGCGTTGAAAATCTCGCGAAATCGTTCGACGATTTCAAAGCGGTGAATGGTGCGAACCTGGATGTGCCGGCGGGATCGCTCGTCGCGGTCATCGGTCCGAACGGCGCAGGCAAAACGACCTTGTTCAAACTGATCACCGGGCAGATCAAACCGAGCGGCGGCAAAATTATTTTCGACGGGCAGGAGATCGGCGGACTCGCGCCACACCTCATCAATCGGCGCGGCATCGCGATGGCGTTTCAAATCGCGAACATTTTTCCGCGTCTCACCGTGTTTGAAAATGTGCAGGTCGCGGTGCTCGCGCACGCGCGTAAAAGCGACAGTTTGTTTCAACCGGCGCGGAGCATCCTGGTTTCAGAAACGAACGACATTTTGCGCGACACTGGGTTGCTGACGCAAGCGTGGCGACTTGCCGGCGCGCTCTCGCACGGCGATCAAAAAATTTTAGAGATCGCGATTGCGCTCGGCAGTCAACCGAAATTGTTGATCCTCGATGAGCCGACTGCGGGCATGTCGCCGGAAGAAACAACGACGACGATGGAACTCGTCAAGCAACTCGCGGCGGCGCGCGGCATCACGATTTTATTTTGCGAACACGATATGCAAGTCGTCTTTTCGGTCGCGACGAGCATTATGGTGATGCGGCAGGGGCAAACGATCATTCAGGATGTGCCCGAAAATGTGCGCGCGAATAAACAAGTGCAAGATGCCTACCTGGGAGGAAACGATGCTTGAGGTTCAGGGCATCCACACATTTTATGGATTGAGTCACATTTTGTTCGATGTGTCGCTCCGCGTCGCGCGCGGCGAAGCGGTGTGCTTGCTGGGGCGCAACGGCGCGGGCAAAACGACAACATTCAAAAGTATCGTCGGCATCGCGCATCCGCGCCAGGGGGCGATTCAATTCAAAGGCGAAAACATTGTCGGGCGCGCTTCGCACATTCTCGCGCAAAAAGGCATCGCGTATGTGCCGGATGATCGGCGTATCTTTGCCGATTTGACCGTGCGCGAAAATTTGGAAATCGCGGCGCGCGGTTCGGGCTGGGATTTTGCGCGCGTGTACGATTTGTTTCCGCAACTCAAATCAATGGAATCGCGGCGCGGCGGTTATCTTAGCGGCGGCGAACAAAAGATGCTCGCGGTCGGTCGCGCGCTGATGGGCAATCCGGAATTTTTGTTGTTGGATGAACCGATGGAAGGTCTCGCGCCGTTGATGGTGAAAACGTTGGAAGAGCGGATCCAAAAATTGAAAGCAACCGGCTTGACCGTGTTGATCGCGGAACAAAATGTCGCGTCCGCTCTCGCGTTGAGTGATCGCGTCTATGTAATTGACGATGGACACATTCGCTACGAAGGCACGGTCGAGCAGTTCAAGCAGAACGAGGAGATTCGGAAAAAGTATTTGCAGGTGTGAAATAAAAAAAGATCGGGGGGCGCTCGCGGCGCTCTGTCGCTTGTGTTCGTCAAGGTTCCGAGCCGAGAGTCCAACAAGCCACCCGATCAAACGCATCGTAGCAGAACCCTTGGGCGTTGTCAAATAAAATTCTGAAATCGCGTTAGCAAGTTAAACTCCCCACTCAATTTGGAGCCAACATGAATTTACCATTAAAACTTGCACTCGCAATCTTTTGTGTTATCGCGTTGTCGGCGTGTAGTTCGCCGACGCCAACGTCAATTCCAACGAGCGTGCCCACCGCGACGATTGCGCCGACTCCGACTTTTACGCCCAGTCCAACACCAACGACAATTCCAACCGCAACGCCGACACCGCAACCATCTCCAACAGCAACGACAATTCCGGTCACGCCGACCAGCACAGCACTCGCGCTTCCGACAGGAACTCCGGTTTCGATGTGGAAGGATGTTCCGATTATGCCGCAAGCGATCGCGGGCGCTGAGGTTCGTGACGGATATTCGTACACGATCAAGGTAGCGGCAAAGCAAATCGAAGATTTTTATCGCACTGAAATGGCGCGCGCGGGCTGGGAAATTTTTGCGGCGGGCACGCGCGAGGGGGCGCCTGTGCTTTTGATTTTCAGGAAAAATAAGGCAATTTCTAGTGTTGGTATTTTCGAACAGCAAGATGTGATTCTGGTAATCATCAACCACAATTGATTTATGATTTCAAAGTTCAATCTTGATGTGAGTCGTTCAGAGCAGGATTTTCTCCTACTCTGATTTTTTGTTTTGCAAATTCGCGTTCATTCGCGTAATTCGCGGATAAATTTACGCGAATTGCGCGACGGGCACTAGTTCGGTTTGCGTGGCGACGCGACCAGCGGCAACTTCCGCGACGCGACGCAACAAACTCGCGTGATAGTAGCGTGTGCCGCAATGGTCGCAGACGCCAATCGGCACATTTTCCAGAATGACGAATCCATCCTTGTGCTTGAACGATTCGCGTTTGACGATTTTCTCGCGGACGATGCCGTCGCAGTGTTCGCATTTGTATCCGTACATTGTCATCACCTTTTACTCGGTCACAGTGTAAACCGTGATAATCAAATGACGATGGCGGATTCCACATCCAGAATATCCAAACCGTCTTCTGCCATTTCTTCGACCGCGTGAATGGTTACGTCGTATTCGCCATTGATGACGGCGGTTTGAATTTTTTGCAAAATACGCGTGGACATTGTATCGGTTTTCGGAATGTGAATTGATTGGTGCGAGTCTATCCCGTTTTCGGATTCTTGTCAACGACAATGCCGCCAACAATTTTCGACGCGTCGCCGGTGACGCCGGAAAAATAATCCGCGAATCACGCGAATCTCCGCGCATTTTTTTATTCGCGTTCATTTGTATTGTTCGCGGATAAATTGGGTCTAGTTCGGTCTGGGGGCAAGCTTCCAGCGGATTGGCTTCGCCGAAACGGAAAGCGGATAATGGCACGGTGATCGTCCGCGTACACAAGACGGATCGCAATTGTGCGACGCGGCGGAATTCGTTTTCCGCTTCGCCAGAGGCAATTCGCTGAAAATCGCCCCACCGAATTTTCGCCCCCAAACTGAACTACACCCCGTTTTTGATTTGCGATAGACACGCGCGCCCATTGGCGATATAATCCTGGTGCGACAAATTTTCACATTCAAGGATTTCAAAATGGCGACACTCTCTCGACGCAAATTTTTGCGCGGCATCGCGGCGACTGGCGCGGCGCTCGCCTTCGGCAACCTGGTGATTCCGCCGGCACGCGCGGCATTGCCGCCGCGGCGCGTCGTCCACGTTCACAGCAACGCCGCGACGAATTGGGATTACGCGACCAGCTGGTACGGCGATTACGTGAATCAAACTGTCGTGGACGCGATGACGGATCGCGGCGTAACCGATTTGACGAACACACTCACGCGCGCCGACGCGTGGCACGCGCTCATTCCGACGTACATCGCCGGTCAAAAAGTCGCGATCAAGATCAATCTCAACAACGCCGATTGCGGCGACAGCGATCAAACGATTGACGCGTTGCCTCAGCCGATCAACTCGATCATTCGCGGCTTGAAAGCGATCGGCGTCGCCGAAAATAACATCTGGGTTTACGACGTAACGAACGGCTGGCACAATGGCGAAATGCCGGCGCGCCTCGTCAACAAAGTAACCGCGCTATACCCCAGTGTGCAATTTCACTCGAACGAACCGGGTTGCTCCATCGCGCTCGGCTACAGTGGTTCGCAAACGATTCACTTTAACGTGCCGAGCGGCAAACCCGCGATCAGTGATCGCCCGATTTGCAACGCGCTCGTCAACGCGGATTATTTGATCAACCTGCCGATTATGAAAAAACACGGGATGGCGGGCGTAACACTCGGATTCAAAAATCATTTTGGGTCGTTCAATCGTTGCGATCTCGTGCATTGGTCGGTCGAGCTGGGCGATCCCGCGTATGTCGCGACCTATAACGGGATGATTGATATTTACAACAATCCGCACATCAAAAACAAAACCGTGCTGGTCATTGGCGATGCGCTCTTTGGCGCGCGCATTGACAACTATAGCGAAGTGCCGAGTGTCTGGCCTACGTTTGGAAACAAATCGCCCAACAGTCTTTTTTTCTCCGTGGATCCGGTCGCGATCGATTGCGTGATGTACGATTTTCTCGATGCCGAAGGCGGCGTGCCGGCTGGCTCAGACGATTATTTGAAACTTGCCAACACCGCCGGGCTGGGCGCGTTCGAGCATTGGGACGGCGCGCATCAATATCATCTGATTGATTATCGCCGCGTCGAACTCGATTCGATGCCGGGAACATATTGGTTGCCGCTGATCTCGCGCGGCGAGTGAACGCGGATTTCATTGCTCACGCAATCCCGCGCATCACCTCCAAAAATCGTTCCACCTCTTCCGCGCTGTTATAATGCCCCAGCCCCACGCGCACCGCGCCGCCGTTCGCTTCGAGTTGCAATCGCTCCATCAACGCGAGCGCGTAATAATTGCCGTCCCACACGTAAATGTGTTCACGTCCGAGTTGCTCCGCGATCCCACGCGGCGTTTTGTTTTTTAGTGTGAACGCGACCGTCGGCGTGCGATAATCGAACCGCGTGAGATCGGTGATGCCGTAAATTGTGATCCCGGGAATCTCGCGCAAGCCGCGCATCATTCGTACGAACAATTCTATTTCGTACTGCTTGATCGCGGCGAGCGCGGTTTTCAAATGCAAGCGGCGTCCGGAAAATTGTTTGAACTGATCCGCGAATGGCGCGCCGTACTTTTCGCCGAGCGCCGCGAGATAATCAATCGCCGCGCGCGAGCCGGCAATCGCTTCGTGATTCGCGGTACCGGTTTCAAATTTGTCTGGCGGATGGTTTGCAGCCGGGCGCACTTTGTACGGTTGGATGCGTTCGAGCAGATCGAGTTTGCCGTACAGCACGCCCGCGTGCGGTCCGTAAAATTTATACACCGAACACGCGAGCAAATCGCAATCCAGGTCTTGCACATCAATCGGCGCGTGCGGCGCGAGATGCACCGCGTCCACGAACACGAGCGCGCCTGCCATGTGCGCGAGTGCGCTGATCGTTTTGAGATCGTTCATCGTGCCGACCGCGTTCGATGCGCCGCCGACCGCGACGATTTTCGTTTTCGTCGAAAGATGCCTTTCGAAATCCGCCATATCGAGTGTGCAATCGTCCGCGTGAATGTCTACCCACTTGATCGTCGCGCCGCGTTCCGCGAGCGCGAGCCAGGGCGAAATGTCCGCGTCGTGATCGAGATGCGTTACGATGATCTCGTCGCCGGGATTGAGCCAGCGATCGAGCGCGCGCGCAATGTTGAACGTGAGCGTCGTCATATTCGGACCGAAAATAATTTCATTAGACGAACGCGCGTTCAAAAAATCTGCGAGCGCGGCGCGCCCTTGCGCGATGGTTTCATCGGTGCGCTGTGAGGTTGCGAACGCGCCGTGCGTGTTCGCGTTCGCGGTGGTGTAGTACGCGATCATCGCGTCCATCACCTCTTGCGAAACCTGGGTTCCGCCGGGATTGTCGAAAAAGATCGCGCCCGACGCGAGCGACGGAAAATGTGATCGAATTTCGTTGATGTCGTAATTCACGGTGTTGCTCCCTGGTTTAGGATGTGCCACGAAAGACCACAAAGAACACAAAAGAAAAAAATTTCTAGCCACCTGACACTTTGCAGTACTAATTCAATTGGACACTGACGAACACAGATTTTCACTGATTGTTTCCTTGATTATCAGTGTTCATCAGTGTTAATCAGTGTCCTATTTCAAAACTGTCGGGTGGCAAGAATAATTTTCTTTATGATCTTTGTGTTCCTTTGCGGCAAGGTTTACGAATTGACCGGGCGTTGCATCAGCCAATCGGTTTGCCGGTCGTCGCCGAGTTGAAAAATTTGCGTGCCGACTTGGACAAATCCCCACGCTTGATAAAACGCAATCGCGCGCGGATTGCGTTCCCACACATCGAGCCAGATCGTGGCCATGTTTTGTTGCGCCGCGATATCCAAACACGCGCGCATCAACGCCGCGCCGATGCCGCGCCCGATCCACTCTTTGCGCGTGTACAGTCGTCCCAGTTCAAGCGCGCGCGCGCCGGTGATGCAATTCGGCGCGGGCGTTTCGCGCAGATGCGCGTAACCGGCGGCGTGTCCATCTATTTCCGCGATCAAAAAAACAAAGCGCGGATCCGCCAACTCGCGCGCCTGCTTTGCCGGGTTGAACGCCGCGGCAAGATACGCGCGCATATCGTCGGGCGTGTTGTCGGCGGCGAAGGTGTCGTAAAAAGTTTGCGCGCCGATTTCCGCGAGCAATTCATTATCGGCGGCGGTCGCGCGCCGAATCGTGATCGAGTTATTCATCACCCGCAATGGCTCCCAGAATTTCTTTTTGCCGCGCCCACATTTTTTTCCGCGCGCGCGGCGTGAGATCGTCGTACCCAAGCAAATGCAAAATGCCGTGCACCGCGAGCAGATCAATTTCATCCGCGATGCGCCAGCCGGCGTCACGCGCCTGCACACGCGCAGTCTCGTACGAAATGATAATGTCGCCGATGTGGAGACGTTTAATTAAACGGCTCTCCGCGCGTGTCGGAAACGATAACACATCTGTCGGTGCGTCGGTCGCGTGAAATTGCCGATTGAGCGCGCGCATCTCCGCGTCATCCGTAACGTAAATCGTTACGTCGCCCCGCGCGTTTTCTGCGCGCAAAACCTTGCGCGCGATTTTTTTCAATCGCTCCCGATTTAATCGCGAGGCAAATTTTCTGTGAACGCGAATCTCAATACCATTTACCATTTACCAACTCACGCGCGATCCAACGTCTGCTCGATATTCTCCGGCGGCGGATCGGGATATTTCACGCGCGGGTGAAACAATCCTTGCAAAACGCCGGTGAACGCGATTTTGATTTGCTCCAGATCGCGCAGTGTGAGATCACATTCGTCGAGTTGCCCGTCGCGCAAACGCTCGTTCACGATGCGATCAATGATCGCGCGAATTTGTTCGAGCGAACCCGGGCGCTCCGCGCGCGTCGTCGCTTCAACGCCGTCGGCGAGCATCAGGATCGCGGTTTCGCGCGATTGCGGTTTTGGTCCGGGATAGCGAAAATCTTTTTCGAGGATTGGCGCGTCGCCGTTCGCGCGCAGGGCTTTGCGATGAAAATACGCCGCGAGCGTCGTGCCGTGATGTTGCGGAATAAATTCGATCAAGCGTTCCGGCAATTTGTATTTGCGCGCGAGCGCGATGCCGCGCTGAATGTGTTCGATCACCACCTGCGCGCTCGCGGTCGGCGCGAGTGTGTCGTGAATGTTTACGCCGTCGAGTTGATTTTCGACGAATGAGGGCGCCGCGTACGTTTTGCCGACATCGTGATAGTACGCGCCGACGCGCACGAGCAACGCATCCGCGCCGATGCGATGCGCGGCTTGCTCCGCGAGATGTCCGACGATCAAACTGTGATGATACGTGCCGGGCGCTTCGATCAATAATTTTTGCAAGAGCGGATGCGTCGGGCGCGAGAGATCGAGCAATTCGAGCGGCGTCGTGATCGCGAATAATTTTCCCAGCACGAACAAACTGCCGAACGCGATCAAACCAGACAGCGCGCCGTTGCCGAGCGCGATCAAAATCGCCTGGCTCGTCGTCGTCCAACTCGCGTCGCGCGCGGTGATTTGAAATGCCGCGCTAATCAACGCGTTCGTCAACGCGACGTACGTGCCGCTCCACAAGAACGCGTGCAAGCGATCAATCCGTCCCAGCGACAACGCCGCCATCATACAACCCGCGAGCGCGAACACGACGCTCGGAAATGGATCGGGCGCGAAAAAGCCGGCGATGATCGCAAGCGCGAATGACGCGCCAAGCGCGATGGGCGCGTCGAGTAACACCGCGAGGAGCATCGCCGCCGCGCTGATCGGAAATAAATTGAGCAGGATCGGATTTGCGGCGACCAAGCGTTCGCCGAACGCGAAAACCAGGACGATGCACGCGACGAGCGCGACCGCGCGCGGGCGCGTGAACAACGCGGGACGCAAGCGCGCGAGATAAATCGCGAGGAGCGCGATCAATGTGAACGCGAGCAACACCGGCCCGGCGTAATCGGTCAGCGCGCGATTTTGCGCGAGCAAGCCCGCGGCGTGGAGCGCTTCGTACGCGAGCGGCGTAACGATCTGGCCTTCGCGCACAATCGCCTCGCCTTTTTCAATCGTGCGATACACTGTGCCGACGCGGTCGCGCGCGAGCGCGCGTTGTTCTTCGGTTTTTTGCGGATTGAAAAATGTGTTGGGGACGACGAACGATTTCGCCCATTGCGCGACCAGGTCGGCTTGATCGGCGGGGAGCGCGAGACTGACGCGCGACGCGAGTTTCGCGGTGTGCGTCGGCAATTCGCCGGGTCGAATTTCGTCGCGCATCGTTACATCGAGGACGTACAAAATTTCGGTAACGACGCGCCGAAACGAATTTTCTTCCAACGTCAACGTGCGGCTGATCGTCGCGTTCGGCACGCGCACGCTCGGAATCGCGTTGAGCCACGCGAGTTTATTTTCGGAGCTGGTGTACGGATCCTGGCGCACGGAATCGAGGTGATCGAAAACCTGGGTCGCGAGGCGAACCTGGTCGCGCGCGAGTTGCGCGTCGGGCGGATCGAAAACTTGGCGCGCGTCGTGTTCGGCTTTGAGGCGCGCATCGCGCGTTTGAATTTCACTGACGAAGGTTACGCGTTCGGGGGCGAGCAGAGTGTGGAGACCGACCTGACCAACTTCGAGTCGCAGAGTCGCTTGCGCTGGCTGATACGCAAAAATCAGCGCGAGCGCAACTGCGGTGAACGCGCCCAGGGCGAGCGCGACCGAAACCTGCCATCGCGTCAAAGCGGTTGTGCGCCTGAGCGCGGGATCACCGGCAATCATAGATCATTTCACGCGGCGGAACGCGCGCGTTACCGCGCGTGTGTGAGCAAGTACGCCGTGCGTTGCCGCGCGCCTTCAACGCGCGTGACCAGGTCAATCGCGCAATAACCGTTGGCGAACGCGTTTTGAAAAACATCGCGTGTCGCCGCGCGCCATTCGCGCGCGAGTTCGGGATCGGCGGATTTGACGGCGGCGAGGTGCGCCGGAATTTCGACGAGCAGTTCCGCGCCGTCAAGCGGATGAACGCGCTTGATGCGCGGCAGGTCACGCGCGTCGAACGCGACGTCGAACGCGCGTGGCAAATCCGCGTTCCATTCGGCGCGATGCGTTGCGCCGTGCGCGTGTTCGTTCACGCGCGGCGAATCGAGCCACCATTCCACTTCAAAGCGGTCGGATGCCAAGCCCGCGTTCAAGCCGTCGGTCATTTCGCCGTACGCGTTCGGGGTGTAGCGGCGCGCGAGCGCGCCGAGATGCGCGAGGTTGAGCCGCGCGTTGAGCGCGAGCAGTGGATCGTACGTCCAGGTCATCAACGCGATGTTTTGTGTGCGCGCGCAATCGCGTTGCGCCCATTTCAAGCGCGCCCCGAGTTTGCGCGCTTGATACGCGGGTAACACCGCGAGCATATGCGAGTGATGTTTGAGCTGGCGCGTCGGCGGATCGAGCGCGAGAAAACTGAACGCAAAGCCGATCACGCGCGCGCCGTCGAACGCACCGAGCGCGCAACCGCCGTTCTTGTGGATCGCGATCAATAAATTTGCCGGCACTGCATCGCGCCAATCCGGCATTTGCCAAACGACGCGTTGCAGTTCCTCGACCGCGAGATATTCGTCCCAGGTTTTCAACGGACGAATCGCCAACTCCGCCTCGGGCGTACTGCTCATTTAACGGCGTCCTGGTTTGCGACTGCGCGGCGCGATTTCTCCGGCGTCTTCTTCGTCGCCGTCTTCTTCGTCTTCGTCTTCCCAGTCGTCTTCATCTTCGTCCCAATCTTCTTCCTCGTCCCAGTCGCTCTCTTCGGCTTCCCAATCTTCGCGCTCTTCCTCCGCGGCTTCTTCGCGCGGCTCCATCGTCAGACAACCGGCATCCGGTTCGTATTCGATTTCTTCCGACGTGCAGATTCCGTTTTTGTTGAACGTGCATTGTCGGTCGCGACAGCGAATGCGCGTCATCGTTCATCCTCCCAAAATAATTTGTGTCTGGAAATTTTGCGCCGCTATTATAGGCAGATTGACCGGTTTTGTAAAGAAACAAATTTGGAAATTGGACGTTGGAAATTAGAGGTTGGAAGTTGGAATGTTGTCCAACTTCCAACCTCAAACATCCAACAAACCGTCCAGCAATTTGACGATGACCTGTCCACGCGGCACATCAATTTCGCGAATCACGTCGGGAATCGCGGGGAGCAAAATTTCGCGCGTGCCGGTGTTGACGACGTACACATCGTTCGCGC
>Ga0233425_10010170_pt1 | contig 11566 bp, 8 predicted proteins | sample Watercolumn_Towu_2_FD_181712 | JGI IMG/M metagenome (GOLD analysis project Ga0233425, IMG submission 181712) | Freshwater microbial communities from Lake Towuti, South Sulawesi, Indonesia - Watercolumn_Towuti2014_140_MG | ecosystem: Environmental > Aquatic > Freshwater > Lake | place: Indonesia...
TCGGGCGTCATGTCGTTCAGGTTGCGGCAATGCACCGGGCACTTGAAGCAGCCGTCCATGCCCGGGCGGTAGACGTCGAAGTTGTCGGCGTCGAGCGATTCGCTCCAGGTCGTCTCCTGGTTGTTGCGGGTGCCCATGGCGCCAAGCACGCGGCTCGGCTTGTAGAGGAAGGGCGTGCCGACCATCTTCAGGGCGTTCTTGATGACCGAGGTGCCGGTGATCTTCTTGCCGATGGCCTTGTTCTGCGCCTTGACGCTGGCCGGCAGCGGCGCTTCGGGCGGCCTGCCGTGCACCATGATGGCCTTGAGCTTGAGCGCGCCCATCTTGGCGCCGCCGCCGCCGCGCGCCCAGATCGACTTGATGCCGCCCATGATGCCCGAGCAGCGCACCAGATTCTCTCCTGCGGTGGTGATGCGGGCCAGTGCCATGTCCTTGCGCTCCTTGCAATTGAAGTCGCGCTCGACGGCGGCCGCCGTGTCGAGGTTGTTCAAGCCGACATAGGGCGCCGCATCGTGGAAGCTGACTTCTGCATTGGCGATGCGCAGCAGGGTCCACTGTGCCGCCTGGCCGTAGAGCACCAGGTGGTCGTAGCCGTGGCGCTTGAGGAAGGCCGGGAAGTAGTCGCCGCCGTTGGCGTCGAGGATGGCATACGAGTCGGGCGACTTGCTGGTGAAGTTGCCGCGCGTGGCCGAGGGCATCACGCTGGTCAGCACGCCGGCGCCGAAGATCAGCGGGATTTCCGGGTCGAGGGCGTCCTTCTCCTCCTGCAGCAGGTTGTAGAGCAGCCACATGTTGGCGCCGCGGCCGCCGAGGAAGTGCGTCAGCACATCGGCCGGCAGGTACTTGCGGCGGGTTTGCTTGCGCGCCAGGTCCACGAACAGGGTGGCGCCCTGGGTCGGGTACTGGGGGGTGTCGTGCAGTCGGCCGCAGAGCCGGTCGACCCGATCGCGAATGCCCATAAAACCTCCTCAAGCCAGATGGCGCCCAAGCTACCACCGCCTTTTTGCGCCGGATTTGATCCAGGTCAAAAACCGGTGGATGACAAATTGTTTGTAGTCCAATTATAATTCCATCGCGGAGTGGGGTAAAGTCCTGTCAATCGGCTTACGGGAGGCGCCATGTCGGCACAGGCAGCAACGGCAGAAACGGGTATGAAGCGGGGCGCGCCGCGCCCGGTGGAGGAGCTCGACAGCGTCACCATCCGCTTCGTCGGCGACTCCGGCGACGGCATGCAGCTCACCGGCAACGAGTTTTCCCGCGCCATCGCCAAGGCCGGCCACGACTTCGCCACCCATCCCGACTACCCCTCCGAGATCCGCGCTCCGACCGGCACCCTGTTCGGCGTCTCCGGCTACCAGATCCAGTTCGCCTCGCGCCAGGTGTTCACCTCCGGCGACGCGCCCGACGTGCTGGTGGCCATGAACCCGGCTGCGCTGAAGACCAACCTCGCCGACGTCAAGCGTGGCGGCATCGTCATCGCCAACAGCGGCGCCTTCACGGACAACAACCTGGCCAAGGCTGGCTACCAGTCGAGCCCGCTCGACGACGGCAGCCTGGGCGACTACCGCGTCTACAAGATCGACATCTCCGAGCTGACCGCGCATGCCCTGAAGGACTCCGGCCTGTCGAAGAAGGAGACCGGCCGTTGCAAGAACTACTACGCGCTGGGCCTGATGCTCTCCCTCTACAGCCGTCCGCTGGAGAAGGAAGAGGAGGACATCCGCAGGAAGTTCGCCAAGAAGCCGGAGATCGCCGAGGCCAACGTGCGCGCGCTGCGCGCCGGCTACGCCTACGCCGACGCGACCGAGATGTTCATCACCAGCTACCGCGTGCGCAGCGCCGACATCGCGCCAGGCACCTACCGCAGCCTGACCGGCAACCACGCCGCAGCGCTCGGTTTCGTCGCCGCCTCGGAGCTCGCCGGTGTGCCGCTCTTTCTCGGCAGCTACCCGATCACGCCGGCCACCGACATCCTGCACGAGCTCTCGGCGCTGAAGCACTACAACGTCACCACCTTCCAGGCCGAGGACGAGATCGCCGGCATCTGCTCGGCCATCGGTGCGGCCTACGGCGGCGTGCTCGGCATGACCACCACCTCCGGCCCCGGCATGGCGCTGAAGACCGAGGCGCTCGGCCTCGCCGTCATGCTCGAACTGCCGCTGGTGATCGTGAACGTGCAGCGCGGCGGCCCGTCGACCGGCCTGCCGACCAAGATTGAGCAGTCCGACCTCCTGCAGGCGGTGTATGGCCGCAACGGCGAGTGCCCGATCCCGGTGATCGCCGCCAACTCGCCGGCCGACTGTTTCGACTGCGCCATCGAGGCCTTCCGCCTTGCCGTGAAGTACATGACGCCGGTGATCTTCCTTTCCGACGGCGGCATCGGCAACGCCGCCGAGCCCTGGCGCATCCCCGAACCGGCCTCGCTGCCGAAGCTCGACGTCAAGTTCCGCACCGATCCCGAGGGCTTCCAGGCCTACGCCCGCGACGCCAACCTTGCGCGCGCCTGGGTGCGCCCCGGCACGCCGGGCATGGAGCACCGCGTCGGCGGCCTGGAAAAGGACTTCCTCACCGGCAACATTTCGCACGATCCGGTGAACCACCAGCGCATGGTCGAGGTGCGCGCCGCCAAGGTCGAGGGCATTGCCAAAGACCTTCCGCCGCTGAAGGTGGAAGGGCCGGCGCAGGGCGACCTCCTCATCGTCGGCTGGGGCAGCACCTACGGCTCGATCGTGCAGGCGCGCGAGAAGGCCGCTGCGGCAGGCCGCTCCGTTGCCCACGTGCACCTGCGCCACCTCAACCCGCTGCCGCCGGAGCTCGGCGACATCATGCAGCGCTACAAGACGGTGCTGGTGCCGGAGATGAACCTCGGCCAGCTCGCGCGCCTGCTGCGCGAGCGTTTCCTGCGCGAGGTGGTCACCCTGTCCAAGGTGCAGGGCAAGCCCTTCAAGGTGTCCGAGATTCACGACCGCATCCTGGAACTGTGCTGAGATAACCATCATGAGCAACCTGTCCACGGCCTCGCTGCTGACCAAGAAGGACTTCGAATCCAACCAGGACGTGCGCTGGTGCCCCGGCTGCGGCGACTACGCCGTGCTGGCGCAGATCCAGAAGCTGATGCCGCAGCTCGGCATCCCGCGCGAGAACTTCGCCTTCATCTCCGGCATCGGCTGCTCCAGCCGGTTTCCCTACTACATGGAAACCTACGGCATGCACGGCATCCACGGCCGTGCGCCGGCCATCGCCAGCGGGCTGAAGCTGGCGCGGCCCGAGCTCTCGGTCTGGGTGGTGACCGGCGACGGCGACGCGCTCGCCATCGGCGGCAACCACTTCATCCACGCCATGCGCCGCAACGTCGACCTCAAGATCATCCTGCTCAACAACCGCATCTACGGCCTCACCAAGGGGCAGTATTCGCCGACCTCCGAGCTGGGCATGAAGACCAAGACCACGCCGCTCGGCAACATCGACCGGCCCTTCAGCCCGACCGCCGTGGCGCTGGGCGCCGGCGCCACCTTTGTCGCCCGCACCGTCGACACCGATCAGGCGCACATGGCGCAGGTGCTCAAGCGCGCCGCCGAGCACAAAGGCGCGGCCTTCGTCGAGATCTTCCAGAACTGCATCGTCTTCAACGACGGCGCTTACGACGCCATCACCGACAAGAGCGTGCGCGACGACGCGCGCCTGCTGCTCGAGCACGGCAAACCCCTGGTTTTCGGCAAGAGCAAGGACAAGGGCATCCGCCTGCGCGGCCTCGAGCCGGAAGTCGTCACCATCGGTGAGGGCGGCGTGAGCAGTGCCGACCTCGTCATGCACGACGAATCCGCCGAGCACAGCGGCCTGGCCTTTTTCCTCTCGCAGTTCGACGCGCCGAAGTTTCCGGTGCCGCTCGGCGTCTTCCGCGCCGTGCGCCAGCCGACCTACGAGGAAATGAACATGCAACTGCACGCCGACGCCGAGGCGCGCAAGGGCCGCGGCACGCTCGCGGGCCTCTTCAACAGCGGCGACACCTGGACCATCGCATAGGAGTAGGAAGCAAATGGCTTTGATGATCACCGACGAATGCATCAACTGCGACGTGTGCGAGCCGGAGTGCCCGAACAACGCCATCTCGCAGGGTGACGAGATCTACGTCATCGACGCGGCGAAGTGCACCGAGTGCGTCGGCCACTACGACGAGTCGCAGTGCGTCGCCGTCTGCCCGGTCGATTGCATCGTCGTCGACCCGAACAACACCGAGAGCCCTGAACAGCTCAACGAGAAGTTCCTCAAGCTGACCGCCACGCCCGCTTGATGGGATAATCGTGCGGTTCCGCACCGCGCGAGGTATCCCATGCTGGTTCCCGCATCCGTCTCCGACTACCGCCTGCTGGCGCAGCAGCGCCTGCCGCGCGCCTTCTTCGACTATATCGACGGCGGCGCCTACAACGAGCTGACGCTTGCCGCCAACCGCAACGATCTCGACGCGCTTAGGCTGCACCAGCGCGTCCTGCGCGGCGCCTCCAACATAGATACCGCCACCACCGTCCTCGGCGAGAAGCTCGCCCAGCCGGTGATTCTCGGCCCGGTCGGGCTGGCCGGCCTCTACGCCCGCCGCGGCGAGGTGCAGGCGGCGCGCGCCGCCAAGTCGGCCGGCGTGCCGTTCTGCCTCAGCACCGTCTCCATTTGCTCGATCGAGGAAGTCAGTGCCGCCGGCACGGCGCCGTTCTGGTTCCAGCTCTACGTCATCCGCGACCGCGGCTACGCCACGGAGTTGCTCGCCCGCGCCCAAGCCGCCGGCTGCACCACGCTGGTGTTCACCGTCGACCTGCCCGTCTTCGCCACGCGCTATCGCGATGTGAGGAACGGCATGACCGGCGGCGCCAGCCTGCCCGGCCGCCTGGCGAAGATCTGGGACATCGTCAGTCACACCGGCTGGCTGTTCGACGTGCCGCTCGGCGGCAAGCCGCTCACTTTCGGCAACCTCGCCCAGGCGGTGCCATCGGCGCGCAGCCTCGAGGCGATGAAGGGCTGGGTCGACGCCCAGTTCGATCCCGCCATCACGTGGCATGACCTCGGCTGGCTGCGCGAGAACTGGAGCGGCAACATCGTCATCAAGGGCGTGCTCGATGTGGACGACGCGAAAGCCGCCGCCGACATCGGCGCCAGCGGCGTGGTGGTCTCCAACCACGGCGGCCGCCAACTCGATGGCGCGCCCTCCGCCATCTCGGTGCTGCCGCGCGTCGTCGATGCCGTCGGCGGCAAGCTGGAAGTCCTCATGGACGGCGGCATCCGCAGCGGCCAGGACGTCGCCAAGGCGCTCGCCCTCGGCGCGAAAGCCGTCATGCTTGGCCGCCCATGGGCCTATGGCCTCGCCGCGCGCGGCGAGCAGGGCGTCGCCGAAGTCCTCGCCATTCTGAAGCGCGAGCTGACGGTCACCATGACGCTGCTGGGCGTGGAGCGGATCGACCAGATCGGGGCGGGGGCGCTGGACGGGTAGCGCGGGAGAAAAGTCAGTCGCCGTGATACGGCAACTGTGAACTGATCCAGTCTGGGCCATAATCCGGCAACGGCAAAGAAGGGCACGACCGACGCTTCGCTGTTGTGCGGCGGCCTGAGCTCAAACGTTCGTGACTGTCACCGGGAGGCACTGTGCAAGGCGACTTCGTATCGGGCGTGCTGCTGCCGCTGATTCTGGCGTTCATCATGTTCTCGCTCGGTCTGGGTCTGACCCTGGCCGATTTCAAGCGCATCTTTGCCCAGCCGCGCGCGCTGCTGGTGGGCGTGGCGTGCCACTTCGTCCTGCTGCCGTTGGCGTGCTATCTGATGCTCAGCGCCTGGGGCATGACGGGCGTGTTCGCCGTGGGCTTCATGATCCTGGCCGCCTGCCCGACCGGCAGCACTTCCAACCTGCTGACCTATCTGGCGCGCGGCGACGTGGCGCTGGCCCTGAGTTTCACGGCCGTGGCCAGCGTGGCCACCATCTTCACCTTGCCCCTCATCGTGACCTGGGCGCTGGGCCACTATCTGGGTGCGGCCCGCACGGTCGATATGCCGGTCGGGCTGATGATGGGCCAGGTGGCCCTGGTGCTGGGTGTGCCCGTGAGCCTGGGCATGGTCGTGCGCCATCGTTGGGGCGCCTGGGCGCAACGTGTCGAGCCGCTTGCCACGCGGGTGGCCACCGCGCTGTTCGTGCTCATCGTGGTGATCGCCGTGGTCAAGAACTGGGCGCTGCTGCGCGACAACTTTGCCACCCTGGCGCCTTTTGCCGTGCTGCTCAACGTGAGCATGCTGTGCGTGGGCTTTGGTGTTGCCTGGCTGGCACGGCTGTCGCGCAGGCAGTCGGTCACGCTGGGCATCGAAACCGCCGTGCAAAACGCCGCCTTGTCGCTGGTGATCGGCAGCACGGTACTCAAGGAGGACGCTCTGGCCATTCCGGGTGCGCTCTACGGCGTGCTGATGTATGCAGGCGGTCTGATCTATGCGCTGGCGATGCGCAGGTTCACCACGTCGCCGCAGGCGTGATGCCGCCACGGGGGTGCGAAGGCTTGATCAGCATCAACTGATACAAACATTGTTTCTATTCCAGTAATTCTGTATCTGTTATAGTCGCCCGCTACGACGCGGCTGCCATAACAATACCCATCGCCGCATCCCATGACGTGATTCACAATGGAGGACGGTATCGTGATCAATCCATCCATATCGCGGGCCGGTGAACTGTTCCGCCAGGCGGCGGGGCGGGGGCGCGGCAGCCTGAACGCCGAGGAACTGAAGGCGCTGCTCGACAGTCTTGGCGTCGCCCTCGACGCCGCCGCGCCGGCAGGCGCGGCGGAGATCCGCATCAGCCTCAACTGCACGCGCGAGTTCGGCATGGTCCTCAGCGCCGGGCTGGGCGGGCTGGAGGCGGAACTGGACGAGGGCAACTTCCGCCGCGACCGCGCTTCCGTGTATGCCGCCGCGGCGCTGACCGACGCCGAGGACTTCCTGCGGCTCTTCCAGCGCACGCTGGCCTGGCAGAAGCTGGCCGCCGTGGCGCGGCGCGCGGGCAGCCCCTCGCCCGAGGGCGCGCTGAAGGAGTGCTTCCGCAAGCTGCTGGAACTGGCGCAGGCCTTCGCGCCCGGCAACCCCGATGCGCCCTGTGTGCTGCAGGCGCTGGAACTGAACCCGGTGCTGGCCGGCGAGCGCCTCACGGTGCGCGCCGCCGAGTGCACGTTCGGCGTGCCGCAGCCCGGCCGCCTGCCGCGTCCCATCGAAAAGATCGACAAGCTGATCCACCCGAAGCGCATCGGCCTCATCGGCGTTTCCGGCAGCGGCATGAACTTCGGCCGCATCATCCTGCGCAACCTGATGGGCAGCGGCTACCCGAAGGAGCAGCTGCTGATCCTCAAGCCGGGCGAGGCGGAGATCGACGGCGTGAAGTGCGTCGAGGGCCTCAAGGCGCTCGACGGCAGGCTGGATCTCCTCATCGTCGCCGTGGCGGCGAGCGCGGTGTACGAGCTGGTCGACGAGATCATCGAATCCGATGCGGTCGAGGCGGTGATGCTGATCCCCGGCAGCATGGGCGAGACGAAGAAGAGCCGCGAGCCGGCCGCCCAGCTTGCGGCGCGCATCAACGCCGCCCACGGCAAGCCGGGCGGCGGGCCGATCTTCCTCGGCGCCAACTGCCTCGGCGTGGTGTCGCACCCCGGCGCCTACGACTCCTGGTTCATCCCGCTCGAGCGCCTGCCCAAGCCGCAGAAGAAGCCGGTGCGCAACTCCGTGATGCTCTCTCAGAGCGGCGCCTTCATGATCACGCGCCTGTCGCAGAACCCCTGGCTCGACCCGGCCTACATGCTGGCGCTGGGCAACCAGACCGACCTCACCCACGGCGACATGCTGAGCTATTTTGCCGCGCTGCCCGGCATCGAGACCCTCGGCCTCTACATCGAGGGCTTCAAGGACCTCGACGGTCTGCAGTTCGCCAAGGCGGTGAGGAAAGCCGTGCTCAACGGCAAGCAGATCGTCGTCTACAAGTCCGGCCGCACGGCGCCGGGGCAGGGCGGCGTGATGGGCCACACGGCGTCGATTGCCGGCGGGCTGACGCTGTTCGAATCCGTCGTGCGCCACGCCGGCGCCATCGTCGCCGAGGACTTCAACACCTTCGACGACCTGTTCTACATCGCCGGCGCGCTGCAGAACAAGAAGATCGGCGGCCGCCGCATCGGTGCCATCAGCGGCGCCGGCTTCGAGGCGGTCGGCATGGCCGACAGCATCGAGTCGGACAGCTTCGCCCTCGAGATGGGTGCGCTCGAAGACGCGACGGTGAAGCGGGTCGAGGAGATCCTCGTCGCCAAGAAGCTCGACCAGCTGGTCGAGGTGAGGAACCCGATCGACATCAACCCGGGCGCCGACGACGAGGCCCATTTGCAGATCTCGGAGGCCTTCCTGCAGGACCCGAACATTGACGCGGTGGTGGTCGGCCTCGATCCGACCGCGCCCTCCGTGCGCGCCCTGGTGGAGAGCAAGCTGCGCCCCGGCCACGATATCAGTGACCCGAAGAGCACGGTGCACCTGATGCCGCCCATCGTCGAGCGCAACGACAAGCCGCTCATCGGCATCGTCGACGGGGGCGTACTCTACGACGCCATGGCCGCCGGCCTGATGGACCGCGGCGTCTGCGTCTTCCGCAACTGCGCGCGCGGCACGAAGGCGCTGGTGCGCTACGTCGAGGCGCGGCAGAATGCCGATTACCTGAAACACCGCCGTTTCGGCGGGACTGACTTTTGACAGGGGGAATCAATATGAGCGAGACGCTGAAAGCCGGCCTCACCGCCACCACCCGCATCACCGTCGACACCGCCCGCACCATCGGCTTCATGGGCGAGGAGCTGCGCGTCTATTCCACGCCGAGCCTGCTCTACGACGTCGAGGTGGCCTGCCGCGAGCTGATCCTGCCGCACGTCGGCGAGGGCAAGGACTCCGTCGGCACCCGCGTCGAGTTCGACCACGTCGGCGCCACGCTGCTCGGCATGTGGGTGGAGATCACCGTCAAGCTGACCGAAGTGAGCGGCCCCGCCGTGACTTTCGAGTTCTCCGCGCGCGACGCGGTGGAGGAGGTGGCGCGCGGCAAGCACAACCGCTTCGTCGTCGGGCTGGAGAAGACGGCGCAGCGGCTGAAGGCGAAACAGGCGAAGGCTGCCGGGGGCTGAGCCCTAGCGCGGCCGCTTGTCCACCACCCGCCGCGCCTTGCCGACCGAGCGCTCGACGCTATTGATCGGCACCACGCGCACGCGGGCGGAAATCCCGATGTAGGACTTGATGTGGTGCTGCAGCTCGGCGGCGGCTTGGCTGCGTGCCGCCTCGCTGTCGGCTTCGGGCCGCATTTCCACCAGCACGTCCACCTCGTCCAGGTGCTGCGGCCGCGCCACCTCGATGACGTAGTGCGGGGCGAGGGCGGGGCTCTTCAGGATCAGCTCCTCGATCTGGCTCGGGAAGACGTTCACGCCGCGGATGATCAGCATGTCGTCGGAGCGGCCGGCGAACTTGTCGAGACGGCGCATCGGCCGCGCCGTGCCGGGCAATAGCCGCGTCAGATCGCGCGTGCGGTAGCGGATCATCGGCAGCGCTTCCTTGGTGAGCGTGGTCAGGACCAGCTCGCCGAACTCGCCGTCGGGCAGCACCTCGCCGGTGGCCGGATCGACGATCTCCGGGTAGAAGTGGTCCTCCCAGATGGTCAGGCCGTCTTTCGTTTCGAAGCACTCCATTGCCACGCCCGGGCCGATGATTTCCGACAGGCCGTAGCACTCCATCACATGCAGGTTCATGCGCGCCTCGATGGCGGCGCGCATCTCGCGCGTGCACGGCTCGCCGCCGGCCAGCGCCAGCTTCAGGCCGGTCGAGGCCGGGTCGATGCCCTGCGCGGTGAAGCCGTCGGCCAGTGTCAGCAGGTAGGAGGGCGTGCAACAGACGATCCTCGGCTGGAAGTCGGCGATGAGCTGTACCTGCTTCTCGGTCTGGCCGCCGGAGACCGGCACGACCGTGCAGCCGAGGCGCTCGGCGCCGTAGTGGAAGCCCAGCCCGCCTGTGAACAGGCCGTAGCCGTAGGTGTTGTGCAGGAGGTCGCCCGGCCGGCCGCCGGCGGCGAAGATCGAGCGTGCCATGACGTTCGCCCACAGGTCGAGGTCGGCCTGCGTGTAGCCGACGACGGTGGGTTTTCCCGTCGTGCCGCTGGAAGCGTGCAGTCGGATGATCCGCTCGCGCGGCACGGCGAAGAGGCCGAAGGGATAGGCGTCGCGCAGGTCGGCCTTGCTGCTGAACGGGAACTTCGCCAGGTCGGCGAGGCTGATCAGGTCTTCCGGCCGCACGCCGGCACGCTCGAACCTGTGCCGCACGGGCGCGACGTTGCGCCAGACATGGGCCAGGGTTTTTTTCAGGCGGTCGAGCTGCAGGGCGGCGAGCTCGGCCGGGCTCGACCGCTCGACCGCTTCGTATACTTGACTCATTTTCAACAGTTTACCGCATAAGACGGTGAATGCACCTTGTTTGATCAGGGACAAACGCGGCGCTTGCCTTGTCCGGCGAAATGATACAAAATAACCATCACAAAATGCCGTAGATGAATCATCAAAGGCGGCATCGCTGCACCGAGGAGGAGAGCATGAACCGCATTGCCTGCGCAATCGAAGCGCAAAAACGTATCACGACGCGCGGAGCGGCAGCGTGAGCGCGGCCGCCGCGAAATCCGTCCGGAAGGTCCCGCAATACTGCTACCAGTGCGTGGCGGGGCCCGACCTGCTCACCGTCAAGGTGGAGGATGGCGTCGCCACCGAGGTCGAGCCGAACTTCTCCGCCTGCAGCGTGCACCCGGGCGCCGGCAAGTGCTGCGTCAAGGCCTACGGCATCATCCAGAAGACCTACAGCCCGAATCGCCTGCTGCAGCCGATGAAGCGCACCAACCCGAAGAAGGGGCGCGAGGAGGATCCCGGCTTCGTGCCGATCTCCTGGGACGAGGCCTTCGACATCATCGGCGCCAGGCTGCGCGAGACGCGCGCCAAGGGGCTGACCAACGAATATGGCTACCCGCGCGTGGCCGCCAGCTTTGGCGGCGGCGGCATTCCCACCTACTACATGGGCACCTTCCCGGCCTTTCTCGGCGCATGGGGCCCGGTCGATTTCAGCTACGGCAGCGGGCAGGGCGTCAGCTGCACGCATTCCGAGCACCTCTACGGCGAGCTGTGGCACCGTGCCTTCACCGTCTGCCCCGACACGCCGAGCTGCAATTACGTGCTGTCCTTCGGCGCCAACGTCGAGGCCTCCGGCGGCGTGGTGGGCGCCTGGCGCCACGGCGAGGCGCGCAGCCGCGGCCTCAAGCGCATCCAGATCGAGCCGCATTTGTCGGTCACTGGCGCCGCCTCGGCCGAGTGGGTGCCGATCAAGCCGAAGACCGACGCCGCCTTCCTCTTCGGCCTGCTGCATGTGCTGGTGTGCGAGATGCCGCGCGAGAAGCTCGACGTCTTCTTCCTCAGGCACCACACCGGCTCGCCCTACCTGATCGGCCCGAACGGCTTCTACCTGCGCGACCCGGCGACGAAAAAGCCGCTACTGTGGG
>Ga0233425_10010171_pt1 | contig 11566 bp, 6 predicted proteins | sample Watercolumn_Towu_2_FD_181712 | JGI IMG/M metagenome (GOLD analysis project Ga0233425, IMG submission 181712) | Freshwater microbial communities from Lake Towuti, South Sulawesi, Indonesia - Watercolumn_Towuti2014_140_MG | ecosystem: Environmental > Aquatic > Freshwater > Lake | place: Indonesia...
GCCGAGATCGCCCTCGGCGAAGTCAAGGTACGGCCCGGCCCTGCGCGCGTCGGCTTCGAGCGACGCGAGGGACCTGCGCGCGTCTACGCGGCGAACGAGGAGATCGTGGTCGTCGCCGGCAGCACCGAGCACAAGGTGCGCGCCGGCGAGTCCGCGGTGCTCGAGGGCGGGAAGGTCAGCGTGCGGGCCGAGAAGGCCTTCGACGACTGGACCGGAGGTCTCGCCGCACCCTGGGGCGCCGCCGGGCCGCCACGCCGCGCCGTGGGCGAGGTGTGGGGCGCGGATGCCTCGGCGAAACCCGGTGACCCCGGGTCACCGCTCACCATCCGCGCGCTGGACGTCTCCGCGAAGCTCCAGCCCGAGGTCGCCGAGACGCGCGTCACCACCACGTACTTCAACGGCGGCAGCCAGGCCGTGCGCGGCGACTTCCGCATGGCGTTGCCGCCGGGGGCAGTCGTCTCGCGCTTCGCCTGGGGCCGGGACGACGCGCTCGAAGAGGGCCGCATCGCCCTCGCCGCGCGCGAGTCCGTCACGCTCACGCCCCAGGGCAGCGCGCTGCTCGAGTGGGCCGGCGAGGGCTGGGTGCGCGGGCACCTGCCGAGCATCGCCAGCGGCGCTGCGATCAGCGTGGTCATCGAGTACATCGAGTGGCTGCCGGTGCGGCGCGACTCCGGCAAGCTGCTCGCGCAGTACCGCTTCCCGCTCGCGGCCGGCGGCGAGCCGCCGCTGATCGGCGAGTTCTCGGCGCACGTGGACGCCTCGCTGGCCAAGCCGCGCTCGGTCGCGGCGAGCTCCGGCGTGAGCGTGGACGGCACCAGCGCTCGCACGCGGCGCCCCGATTTCCGCCCGACGGCGGACCTCGTGGTCGACGTGGAGCTCGCGCCCTGGGACTCGAACGCGCGGCTGTACCTGGCGCAGAAGAGCGGCGACGAGGACTCGGCGACCGTGCTGATTCGCGCAGACCTGCCCGACGCTGGTCCCGACGTGGGCGCGACCCTCGCGCTCGTCGTCGACACCTCCGGCAGCGCCGAGCCCGCCGAGCTCGACGTGTCGCGCGCGTTCGTGCGCGCGGTGCTCGACGCGCTGGGCGACCGCGATCAGGTCGTGGTGCTCGCGGCCGACCAGAGCGTGCGTCCGGTGGGCCCGGCCGGCATGGGCCCGCTCGACGCGGCCCGCAAGGCCGCCATTCTCGACGCCCTGGGCAAGCTCGCCCCCGGCGGCGCCACGGACCTCGGGCGGGCGCTCGAGGCCGGCGCCGACGCGCTCCCCGCCGACGCGCCCGCGGGCGTCGTCGTCTACGTGGGCGACGGTTGGGCGACCGTCGGCGACCCCGACGTGAAGAGCGTCGAGGCGCGGCTCGCGCGTCGCGCGGGCGGCAAGCCCCGGGTGGGCGCTGTCGCGGTGGGCCCCACCTCTCACGTGCGCGCGCTCCGCGCGCTGACGCAAGGCTCGGGGCCGCTGCTCTTCGTGTCGGACTCGTCGGAGGCGACCGCGGCGGCCACCGAGCTCGTCGCTGACGCGCTCCGCCCCGCGTTCGCCGGCGTCGAGCTGGTGCTCGGTCCGGAGATCGAGCAGGTCTACCCACGCAGCGCGCGCGCGGCCTTCGCGGGCAGCAGCATCGAGGCGGTCGGCCGCCTGCGCGCACGTTCGCCCAGCGCCATCACGCTGAAGTGGCGGGACAAGGCCGGCGCTCACGAGGAAGCGATGCTGGTGGCGCTGCGCGTCGCGCCCTGGCCGGACGACGTGCGCCGTCGCTGGGCCAAGGCACGCATCGACGAGCTCTTGCTCGCGCGCCGCGGGCGCGAGTCGGTCACCGACGTGGCGCTCCGTTCCGGGCTCATGACCCCGTGGACTGGCTTCGCTGCGGCGAGCACGTACACGGGCACCGCGCTCGAGGCGCGTCAGCTCGACGTGGCGCTCTCCGACGTGATCGCGCCCTGGGACGAGACCCCCGTGGGCAAGGTCAGCGGCGACTTCGCGCCCGGCACGCTCGCCAGCGTGCCGCACCCCGGCCGGGTCGAGGACCGCGCGGATGACAAGGAGCTCGCGGACGCCGTGGCCGCGGCCGCGGGCTTCAGCATCGATGGCGCGATGGCGTCGGTGCGCGCGTGCCGCGATTCGCGCGCAGCGCTGCGTCCGGAGCTCACCGGCACGCTGCTCGTCACGCTCTCCATCGACGGTGACGGCAAGCCGAGCGACGTGAAGGTGCGAGGCAAGGGACCGGAAGCCCACGACGATGCGCTGAATCGCTGCGTGGAGGTGGCGCTCGCGGGTCTCTCGTACCCGGAGAGCGGGCTCGGCACCAAGGTGCGCGTGGAGCGCGAAATCCTCCTGCCGCCGCCCCGCGCCGCGCTCCGCGGCACCAAGTGTTCGTCGCTCTCCCAACTGCCCATGCCGCTTCGGCGCGGCGTGTGGCGGGTGCGCTTGGGCAGCGAGGCGCCCTTCGAGGTGTTCGTCTCGGCGAAGCGGCAGTGCGAGCTGAACGGCTGGTCCGATCGCCGCGCGCTACTCGAGCTCGTGCTCTTGGTCGAGCGCGACGGCGTTCGCCGGGTGCAGCTCGCGCGTGCGCTCGAGATCGCGGGCGAGGTGGAGGCCGCGGCCTTCGTGCGCCGCGAGGCCGTTCGCCGGGCCAGCTACGCCAGCGAGCTCTTGGAGGTGAAGCGCGCGTTGGTGGGCGACGAGCGCTACCCGATGTCCGCGTTCCAGAAGCGCTACCGTGCGGCCAACGACGACGCCGCGCGGCTCGGCGTGGTGCGGCGCTTCCTGACCATCGCGCCCCACGACGGGTTCCTGAAGGAGCGCTTGATCGCGCTACTCGAGGCCCTGGGCAAGAAGGAGGAGCTCCTCGAAGAGGCGCGTCGCGTGCGCCTCGATCCCTTCGCCCCGGCGGAGGTCCTGGCCGACGTGGCCAGCGCCGTGCGCCGGCTGGGTGACGAGGAAGAAGCGCGTCGCACCTTCGGCGAGCTCAGCGAGCGCGCGCCCGCCGACCCCTGGGCTCGCGCGTTCCTGGGCGATCGGCTGCGCAACGAGGGTCTGTTCGACGACGCGAGCCGCGCCTACCTCGCGCTCTCGGAGCTGGCCGTCGACGAGCCGGCGAGCGTGCTCCGGAGCGCGCTCGCGCACGCGGGCGCTGGTCGGTTGGATCTCGCTCGTCGTTTGCTGACGCGCGTGGTCGAGACCGGGGGTCGCTCCGGCCAGGCGGCGGCCTCCACCCTGGCGGCGCACGTGGCGGCGGCGCTCCTCGCCGAGGCGCGGGCCGGCGCCGGCGCCGACGGCCAGGGCGACGCGCTGACCTTCGCGTCCCTCGAGGTGCCGCGCTCCGAGAAGCGCCACGTCCTCTTGCTCCGCACCCCTGCCGCTCTGCCCGGCATCGAGGTCAAGCTCGTGCGGCGCTTCGGCCAGGAGAAGGAAGAGATCGCACCGGACGTCTCCGCCGCGGCCATGGGCCTGCATGCGCTGGCGTTCGATCCGGCGGGAGCGGAGCTGGAGCTCTGGCTCACTCGTCCCGAGGCTCTCCTCCCCGCGCGCCACTACAAGCTGCGAGTGGACACGCTCCTGCCGTCCGACTCGGTCAGTGCACCGCCCAAGCTCGCCTCGACGGAGCTCGAGCTCCCACCGACGGGCAAGCCGGTGACCTTGATCTGGGCGAATGGAGCCTGGACGAGCAAGTAGTGGTCAGGGGCAGGCGAGGCGCGGCGCGCCCAAATCCAGCGTCTTGATCAGGGTCGAGAAGCCCTGGAGGGTCGAGTCGCCGCACACCGCGGCCTTCTTCGACGCGAGCCCCGATGTGCTCGAAGCGTACTCGACGTGGAACACGGCCTTGCCGGCCTGGATGAACGGCGCGAGCTCGGTGCACTCGCCGTACTGGAGGCACTGCTCGTTGATCGCCCAGTCGTACTTCGACACGACGTCGGGCACGAGGCCGAGCGCGTTCTTCAACCCGATGGACAGCCCGCGCTGGTGTGCTTCGGTCGCCAAGAACAGCAGGTAGTCCTTCTGGTTCTGCTTGGTGAGCGGGAACCCGCTCGAGCTCTGGTAGGCGTCGACGTTGTCCGGCTCCACGCCGTCGCAGCCGCGTTGTTGGGCCAGGTCGAGGCGCTTCTTCATGATCGTACGCACGTTCGCCGAGCGCGTGTCGAGCCAGGTCTCCCCCGGCCACCCGTCGAGGGGGTTGCCGTAGTCGCTCGAGGCGAACGCGCCCGCGTCGGCACGCCAGTCCTCGCGGCTCCCTGCGGAGAAGTAGCAGATGACCACGCGTCCCTTGGAGTGCAGCGTGTCGATGGTCGACTGCGGAGCGTCGAAGAGATCGATGTCGAACATGCTCACCGCCACGTTCGTGTCGATGCTGCCGCTGAGCTGCCACTGCCAGCTCGTGCCCGGCGCTGGCGACCAGATCTGCGCGCCCGAGCTGCCGCCACCCGCACCGCCCGCGCCACCCGCGCCAGCGCCGCCGCTGCCGGAGCCGCCGCTGCTCGAGCCCGCCGATCCGCCGCCGCTCGACCCCCCGGCGCCTGCGCCGGAAGAGCAGCTCGGCCCGATGGGGAAGCCCTTCGCCGGAGCCTTCGCCAGGCGGGCGGCGGTCGCCGAGCCGTAGCTCCCGTCCACGCTGATGGTGTCGTTCGGGTGGTTCAGGTTCCAGAGCATTTGGAACGCCTTCACGTCGACGCCGGTCAGGCTCTTCTTGCCGGGCCCGGCGTAGTCGAAGTGCACCTTGTCGCTCGAGCCGAACCACTTGAAGCCCTTCGCCTCCAGCGCAGGCCGCCAGCTCGAGTACTGGCTCGTGTCGATCGCGAGCCCCCACTCGTGGTTGGACTTGCCGGGCTTCGCAGCGAGCGCGATACCGCAGCGGTCCGCCTGCGCCCAGCGGTAGAGCAGGTACTGCTGCGCCACCGTGCGCAGCATCGAGTTGATGCCCAGGGTCTTGCCCGGGTTCGCGTCGAGCGCCGCGACCAAAGCGTCGCGTGCCTTGGTCTGCATGTAAGGGAACACGGCGGAGCCGAGCTGGAGGTTCGGGCGCGAGGGCAAGGAAGCCAGCGCCCCGGGGGAGAGGCAGTTGACCTGCTCCACGATCTGCTCGCTCAACCCCTTCACCGCCGTCGTCGAGCACTGGCCGTACACGGCCTGCTCCACGGTTCCCCCCGTGGCCTGTTCGGCCTGCGCGATCTCCTCCGGCTCGGGCCCGTCCGTCTCCGCGGCCTCGAAGTCCCCGTCGGGGGCCGCCGGGCCACAGGCGAAGGCGGAGAGAGCGAGGAGGGCGAAACAGGAGGAGAACGCACGCATGGCGCTCAGCGCTCAGCAAGTTCAGGGCCAGCGCGAGGGGGGCTCTCGCCGCGGATTTCCGCTTGGATCTGACCGGGATCTGCCACCGCGATCCAGACGTTTCTGGACGGAGCCGGACGCTCAGGGGCAGCGCGTGCCGCCCTCGTAGACCAGCACGCTGGTCAGCGGGAGCTTGGCGTCCAGGGTCTGGTAGTACGGCTTCAGGGCCACGAACCAGTTCAGATCCTTGCCTGCGACCGCGGCCGCGGCGTCGTCGGCGCTGACGCACCCGTCGTGCACGAACCCGCCCCAAGGCGGAGTGCCCGGGACCAAGACGCCGTCGAACCCCGGGATGTAGAGGTGCTTGCCGTAGGCGATCTCGTTCTTGTCGACGGCTATGCTCCTGAACGGAACCAGCGCCTTGTTCGACACACCGTAGCCCCAGGGGTGTTGGGCGTCGGCGACCAGGTAGCAGGGTGACGTCGGGCACGAGCACGCGCCGTCGTATGCGAGCACCCCGCCGCTCGAGAGCTTCCCGGTGCCGAGCTTCGACAGCGCGCTGGCAAAAGCAGCGGTGACGCTGGTGATCAAGATGCACTTCGCGTCGTAGAGGTTCGTGTCCTTCGTACCCGGGAACTCGTCCTCGCTGGCGACCCAGTAGTACTCGAGGGCAAAGTCGCCGATCAGAGGGCCCTCGACGCCCGGCCCGCCGCCTCCGGTCCCGGAGCTGCCACCGAGCGAAGCGTCACCGCCGGTCGCACCGGAACCCGAAGCTCCGCCAGCGCCCCCCGTCGGAGCGCCGCCGCTTCCCCCCGAGCCTCCGGGCGTGCCCGCCGCTCCACCCCCGGCGCCTGCGGGCATGCCCGCGACGCCGCCCTGACCTGCGGCGCCGCCCGTGGGGAGCGGATCGGTCTCCAGCGGCTCGAGCTCGAAGGTACAAGCCGAAGCCACGACTGCCACAACCGCGCTCTGCCACCGCGTCACGACCGAAACCGGAGGATAGCATGCCGCCCTCGCTGCGCGCCGGGCCAGCCGGTAGCATGGGCGCCCGTGGCGGAGACCATCACCGAGAGCACGACGCACCCTCGCCGCGACGCCTCCCTGCGTCCCGAGATCGGCGTGGTCGTCGTGTACTCCCGGGGCCAGGTGGCTCCCACGGCGCACGCCGTTCCAGCGGCGGCCAGCATCGGGCGCGAGGCGGACATCCGCATCGAAGACGTCGGCGCTTCTCGCGTACACGCTCGCTTCGAGAACCGCGGTGACGCGCTGTGGGTAGTCGACCAGGGGAGCCGCAACGGCACCTTCGTCGACGGGCACACGGTCCCAGCGGAAGGACGACTCGCACCGCCCGGCTCCGTCGTCCGCGTCGGGCGCACGCTCGCGCTCGTGCTCGCGGACGTGACCCCATTCTTCCGCGCGCCTCCGTCGCGCGACGCCGGCCTGGTGGGCGGGCCATCGCTCGACGACGCGCGCCACGCCATTCTGACCATCGCGCCCACCCCCAGCCCGGTCCTGGTGGTCGGAGAGACAGGGACTGGGAAGGAGCTCGTCGCAGCGGCCATCCACCGCGAGAGCGGTCGCAGTGGGAAGTTGGTGGCGCTCAACTGCGCGGCGGTGCCGAAGGAGCTCGTGGACGCCGAGCTCTTCGGTCACACGCGCGGCGCCTTCTCGGGCGCGACCGCGGCGCGGGGCGGGCTGTTCCGCGCGGCCGACGGCGGCACGCTGTTCCTGGACGAGGTCGGCGAGATGAACCCGGCGGTGCAGGCCAAGCTGCTCCGCACGCTCGAGACCAAGGAGGTGCGCTCCGTCGGTGAGGATCGCCCTTCACTGGTGGACGTGCGTGTGGTGGCGGCGACGAACCGCGAGCTCGAACAGCTCATCGAGCGCGGTGAGTTCCGCGGTGACCTGCTGCACCGCCTCGCCGGACTGCGCATCCCGCTGCCGCCGCTGCGCGCCCGGCTCGAAGACGTCGCCGCGCTCGCGGAGCTCTTCCTCGGGGGGACCGGGATCAGTCTCTCCGTGCTCGCGCTCGAGCAGCTGTGCCTGCATGTCTGGCCCGGCAACGTGCGCGAGCTCAGGAACGTCGTCGCCGCGGCGGTCGCCCGCGCCCAGCGGCGGGGCAGCAACGAGATCGAGCCCGAGCACCTGCCCAGCCTCGCCGTCCCGGAACGCCGCTCCCGGCCGCCCGCCCCCGATGACCCAGTGGCCAAGATCCGCGATGCGCTCGCACGGGCGGGCGGCGACGTGGCGAGTGCAGCGCGTGAGCTCTCGACCAGCCGATCCTCCCTCTACGAGACGCTGCGACGCCTGAGCATCGATCCGAGAGGTTACCGCCGCCGCTGAAATCGCGGATGATGGCGCCGATGCTCTCCCGGGCGACGCGCGTCGTCGCTGCCTTCGTCCTCTGCCTGGTGGCCTCCCCGGCCCTCGCGCGCGAGCCCAGCGCGGCCGCCGACGCGTTCGACGAGGGCATCGGTCACTACCGTCGAAAGGCATACTCGGACGCGGCCGAGGCCTTCTTGCGCGCGTACCGCCTCGAGCCCAGCGCCGACGCCGCCTACAACGCGGGCCTGGCCTGGCAGCTCGCCGGCAAGTCGGCGCTGGCCGCCACCGCATATCAAGTAGCCCTGACGCGCGGCCTCGAGCCGGCTGCCGCCACCGACGCGCGCGCACGCATCGAGGGGCTGGCGCCCGAGCTGGGGCGCGTGGAAGTGTCCGCGCCGGAAGGAGCGCTGGTGCGCGTGCCCCCCTTCTTGCTCGAGGCGAACCACGCTGTGTTCTTCCTCGAGCCAGGTCGCCACGAAGTCAGGGTGACCCTGCGTGGGGGCGCGCGTCGAGCGCGGCGCGTGGACGCCGAGGCGGGTCGCACGTCCGTGCTCTTGGTCGAGGAGACGGACCGCGAGCATCCGTCCTCGCCGGCCACCAAGCCTCGGGCAGACATCGAGCCGCCGAGCTCGAGCAGCGCCGCGACCACCGCCGGCTGGGTTGCCGTGGGTGCGGGCGCCGCGATCGCGGGCGTCGCAGTGTTTCTCGGCGTCCAGGCCCTCGACGCGCGCGACGAGTACAATGCCTCGGGGCATCGCGACGCCGCCGCGCGCGCCCGCGCCGCGCGCCTGCGCACTTACACCAACGTCGCCTGGGGCGTCGCGGGCGTGGTCGGCGCCGCCGGTGTGGGCTTGTTGGTGTTCGCGCCGAGCGCTCCGAGCACCGGCGCTGCCGCTCTTCCACGCGGTGTTGCGGTTCGCGGGCGGTTCTGACTCGAGTTTCGCCCTTGTCGGGCGCAACTCTCGTGGCTTCGGGCTTCAGACTCCAGGCTTCAGGTTTCGGAGCCGGGTTTCGGTCGAAGCGCCTCCGGTGTCCGTTCGACGTTCTCCGCTCGCTCCGTCCTCGCTCTGCTGAAGTCTGCAGCCTGAAGCCGGGCTTTCGCGATCAGCGAAAGTCGAGTCTGAGCTCGCCTCACCGATTGTACGGGTTCGCGCGCGGCTCGGGCTGCGCGTAGCTCGAGGCATGCGGCGCCGGCGCCCGCAGGGCGCGGCGGGCCCCCGGCGCGGCGGCGCGCTCGAAGCCCAGGTCACGCGGGGTGATCGTCGCCGCGTCCAGGGCTTCGGCGCTCGCCGGCTCCACGGGCAGCTCCTTCGGAGTGACGACGGGGAGCGGCGGGCGCGACGACGCCGAGGGCGGCGGCGCGAGCGCCGTGGCGCCGGTCGCGGAAGGTGCCTGGCGCGCGAGCAGCGCCAGCGCCAGGAACCCGAGGGCGGGTACCAGGGCCGCGCCGGCGAGGAAGAGCCACGCGCGCGAGTGGGGCTTCGGCGCGGCGTTCGGGGCGACCACAGTGAGGTCCGTCTCCGGCGGCCGAGACGGGCCGATGGCGTCGGTGACGGTGACGGCGGCGGCGAGCGGCGAGGACGAGCGAGGCGCGCTCGGCAGCGGGAGGTCCACGGTCCCTGCGGCGGCGAGCGGCGAGGACGAGCGAGGCACGCTCGGCACCGGGACGTCCATTGGCGCGCTGCTCGGCGGCGGTGCGCTGGGGCGGCTCGGTCGCTCGGCGTCGCTCAGGCTGCCGGCGCGCTGCTGTCTGCGAATTCGCGCTGCTTCGTCGCGCCTTGCGCTGAGCATGGGCAACAGCAGGGGAGAGACGCTGGCCTTCACCGTCCGCGCATCCGCCGGGGGCACGCCGGCGCGGCGCGCTGCCTCGGACAGCGCCTCGGCGAACGCTTCTGCGGTCGGGAAACGATCGGCCGGGCGCATGGCCAGCGCGCCGGCGATCACCTCGTCGAGCGCGCGCGGCAGATCGGGGCGGACATGTCGCAGGCGCGGCGGTGGATCGCGCGAGACCTTGAGCAGGAGCGCGTAGTCGTTCAGCCCCTCGTGCATGCGCAGCCCGCTCAGGAGTTCCCACGCCATCACGCCCACGGCCCAGACGTCGCAGGTGCGGTCGACCGGACCGCTCTTGGCCTGCTCGGGCGCCATGTAGGCGACCTTGCCCTTGACGATGCCCGTCATCGTCTTGGTGAGGCGGCTCGCCGCCTTGGCCACGCCGAAGTCCGTGATGCGCGAGACCCCGTCGATGCCGACCAGCACGTTGTGCGGCGTCACGTCTCGATGCACGACCTCGAGGGGGTGGCCCTCGGCGTCCCTCAGCTCGTGCGCCGCGTGCAGGCCGGAGAGCACGTCGTCGAGCACCCGCAGCGAAACCTCGACCGGAAGGCTGGCCGTCCCGAGCGCCCGGGTGATCCCTGCCAGCGACTCCCCCTCCACGTAGTCCATCACGATGAAGACGCCGTCCGGCGCCTCGCCGACGTCCAGCACGCTGACGACGTTCGGGTGGCGGATACGCCCGGCCAGGCGCGCTTCGTCGATCAGCGCCGTGAAGAACTGGAGGTTGTCGCGCAGGTGCTCGTGAGTGATCTTGACGGCGACCTCCCGCTCGAAGCCACCCATGGCCGTCGAGTAGGCGAGGAACACGCGCGCCATCCCGCCGCTCGCGATGGGCAAGAGCACGCGGTAGCGCCCGAGCTGCTCCGGGAACGCCGATTCGGGGTCCAGCCCGCCGAGGGCCATCGCCCGGAGTGTACTGTCGGGCCGGGCGATCGCAAAACGCGGCGATCATCCCGTGCGAGCGCGGAGCTCGCGTCACGCGAGCTGCGCCGGGGCTTGTGCTAGCCTGCGGCGTGACGGGGCGACCATGGCGCACGAGACCGAGCAATTGAACGTGCTGGTCATCGACGACGACGAGGACATGCGGCGCCTGCTCACCGACGTCGTCACGGGTCGCGGCCACCAGGCTCTGCCGGCGTCTTCGGCCGAAGAGGGCATGGCGCTCTTGCCCCTGTGGACCTTCCAGGTCGCCTTCCTCGACCAGGGGCTGCCGGGGATGGAGGGGCTCGTGCTCGGCGAGTTCCTGCGCAAGAACAACCCCGACATGACCATCGCCCTCGTCACCGGCGAGGACGAGCCGCGCATCGAACGTGTGGCGCGCGACCTGTCGATCACCTTCATCGCCAAGCCCTTCGAGGTGAGGCAGATCGTGGCCGTTCTCGAGGACGCGCTCTCCGATGCGCACGTTCGCAGCGTGCGGCGACAGCGCCAGGAGGACCAGGATTTCGCGCCGCCCGTGTCGCGCTACGTCGACGAGATCGAGAACGCCTTCGAGATGCCCCACCTGCCGGATCGCATCTCGGAGCGCTTGACCGCCACCATCAAGCGCAAGCTGAGCGATCTGCGCTCGGTCGGCCGCTACACCGAGCGCGACCGCGTGGTGGCACTCTCGGGGTTACTCGCTGCGCGTGTGCTCGGGGTCGACCTGCCGAAGACGCACGCGGGCCACACGCTCTACGAGGAGTACGACCAAATCATGCGCCAGCAAGGTCGGCGCACGGAGTTCGGGGAGCGATAGCTCACGGCGTATCACCGTCAGGCGGCGCGCCGGCGCAGGCGGCGCGTGCCGACCTGCTCCTGGTACAGGCACTCGAACAGGAAGTCGGTGAGGCGCGCTTCGGAGGCGTCGTCCAGCACCAAGAACGAGTAGGCCATGCGGTTCCCGCGCTCGCCGACGCGGCGCGCCAACAAGTGCACGGGGCCGTCGTTCAGGAGCAACGTCGCGCGCAGGTACGGCCAGGGGGTCTGCTTCAGCGCGCGCGGCACGCACAGGAGAAGACCCGTCTGCGACAGCTCGGTGCAACGCAGCGTGTAGCTGACCTTGCCCTGACGAGCGCTCAGGACGACGTTGGTCTTGGTGCGGGGGCTGGTGCGCTTCTCCATCTCGACCTCCGAATCGAGCTTTTGCACGCCGCGTGCCGTCCCCCAA
>Ga0233425_10010172_pt1 | contig 11563 bp, 7 predicted proteins | sample Watercolumn_Towu_2_FD_181712 | JGI IMG/M metagenome (GOLD analysis project Ga0233425, IMG submission 181712) | Freshwater microbial communities from Lake Towuti, South Sulawesi, Indonesia - Watercolumn_Towuti2014_140_MG | ecosystem: Environmental > Aquatic > Freshwater > Lake | place: Indonesia...
CTGCGGGTGCATTCCTAGCACAACCCCTCTTGCAAAGCCATGTGTCCAGCCGCGGCACGACCATGTATCATCCGGGGCGGCGTCGACACGGCGCTTTGCGAGGAGGGGTCGAGATGTTTCCGATGCTTCGGGTGCGGACGGCACCGTTCGTCTTCGTGGCGCTCGTCCTGTGGCCGGCCGCGGCCCTCGGGCAGAGCTTCGACATCCTGTGGTACGACCACGGCGAGGAAGCGACCCTGGCCGGGAGCATCCGCGAGCACCTCGTCGCTCGCGGTCACAGGGTCACCTACGTCCGCGACGGCGGCGGCGAGATCGATGTCTCCACCGCCGAGTACGACCGGTACGACGTCATCGTCGCCGAGCACACCGCGGGCATCGGCACCATCGTCGGGCTCGAGGAGTGGTTCGAGTCGGGTCGCGGATACGTGGCGCTCGTCGGCCCCGGGATGTACTCCGACACCACGGACGCCTGGATCCGCGACACGCTCCGCGTCGGCGAGAACGGCGTCGCCGACCCGTTGCCGGAGCCGTTCACCGGCGTCAACGACTGGGAGCCGCGAGACCTCGTCTGGGCCGACGATTTCCACCAGATCGCCCTGTGGCCCAACCCGAGGGCGACGATCAACTTCCGGGATATCCTGGCGAGCAACCAGCGGGCGCACATGGGGTTCCTCCATCCACTGCCCATAGTCGTCGGAGCGGGCGACGCCATCGCCGTGGCCGTGCGGGAAGAGGTCGTCGGCCCCGGCAGCGGCAGGGTGGCCATGGTCGGGACGTACTTCACGGGCGCCGAGCGCTCGAATGTGAACACCCGCCGTCTCCTCGAGAACGTCATCGTCTGGGCCCGCGGCGACTACTGCGGCAACGGGCTGGTCGACGAGACCGAGCCGTGCGACGACGGTAACCTCGTCAGCGGCGACGGGTGCTCGAGCACCTGCACGGTGGAGCACGGGTACGCGTGCTTCGACGCCCCGTCCGCATGTGTGTCCACCTGCGGCGATCGCCTGCTCGCGTCGAACGAGGCGTGCGACGACGGCAACACGGAGCCGGGCGACGGGTGCGACGCCGGGTGCATCATCGAGGAGGGGTGGTCGTGCTTCGGAGAGCCCTCGACCTGCGCCGACGGCTGCGGCGACGGCGAGGTCACCGGACGCGAGGAGTGCGACGACGCCGAGAACACGAACGGAGACGGGTGCAGCGCCACCTGCGTGGTCGAGCCCGGCTACTCGTGCGGCGGCGAGCCGTCGAGCTGCGCGCCGGGCTGCGGCAACGGGAGCATCACGGCGCCGGAGCGGTGCGACGACGGTGACGACGACGACGGCGACGGGTGCTCGCGGCACTGCCGTATCGAGATCGGGTACGCCTGCTCCGGCACCCCCTCGGTCTGCGTCGCCGGTTGCGGCAACGGCGCCCGCGCCGCGCCGGAGGCGTGCGACGACTCGGACAACGACGACGGCGACGGGTGCAACGCCGCGTGCCAGATCGAGCACGGGTTCGTGTGCGTCGGCTCGCCGTCGGTGTGCGCGTCCGTGTGCGGTGACGGGTTGATCGCGTCGGACGAGGTCTGCGACGACGGCGACGCCGCGGGCGGCGACGGCTGCTCGGCAGACTGCGACGACGTCGAGGTCGGCTTCACGTGCCGCGGAGAACCGTCACGGTGCGGGTCGGGCTGCGGCGACGGAGTCGTCGCGGCCGACGAGGACTGCGACGACCGCGGCCTGGATAGCGGCGACGGGTGCTCGGCCGAGTGCGCGCGCGAGCACGGCTTCACGTGCATCGGATCTCCGTCCGTTTGTACGTCGACCTGCGGCGACGGGCTCGTCGCCTCCGACGAGGAGTGCGACGACGACAACATCGTGGACGGCGACGGCTGCTCGGCGGAGTGCGAGGTCGAGCACGGGTTCGCTTGCCCGGCCGAGCCATCGGTCTGCGTCTCGCTGTGCGGCGACGGCTCCGTCGCCTCGGACGAGGCGTGCGACGACGGCGGCACCGCGCCAGACGACGGCTGCTCGGCCGAATGCTCCGTCGAACGCGGGTTCACGTGCAGTGGAGAGCCGTCATCGTGCCGGACCACCTGCGGCGACGGCATCGTCGCGGTGACCGAGGACTGCGACGACGACAACACCGACAGCGACGACGGGTGCTCCCGCGGATGCACGGTGGAGCACGGCTTCTTCTGCCTGGGAGAGCCGTCGGTCTGCGAGTCGACCTGCGGCGACGGCGTGCTCGCCTTCGACGAAGGGTGCGACGACGGCGACGTGGACCCCGACGACGGGTGCGACCCGACGTGTCTCGTTGAGCACGGGTTCGAGTGCTACAGCGAGCCGTCTGCATGCGAGCCCGAGTGCGGCGACGGCCTGGTCGCCAGCGCCGAGGAGTGCGACGACGGCAACGACAACGCCGAGGACGGGTGCTCGGACACCTGCGGGGTCGAGCGCGGATTCGAATGCGACGGCGAGCCGTCGACCTGCGCGGCGCCGTGCGGCGACGGCATCATCGCCACGAGCGAGGAGTGCGACGACCTGAACGACGACGCGGACGACGGGTGCTCCGACGAGTGCGAGGTCGAGCACGGCTACGAGTGCACGGGCGAGCCCTCGGCATGCGCGGCGGAATGCGGCGACGGCGAGGTCGCCGCTTCCGAGGGGTGTGACGACGGCAACACCGAGGTCAGCGACGGGTGCTCGAACACGTGCGTCGCGGAAGATGGCTACATCTGCGACGGAGAGCCCTCGGCGTGCGACACGGCCTGCGGGGACGGCATCGTCGCGGGCGAAGAGGGGTGCGACGACGCCAACCTGCGAGGCACCGACGGCTGCTCGGCGGAGTGCGAGCCCGAGGACGGGTACACCTGCACCGGCTCGCCGTCCGAGTGCGACGGTGCCTGCGGCGACGGATTCGTGGTCGGCTCCGAGGCGTGCGACGACGGCAACACCGTGGCCGAGGACGGCTGCGATCCGAGCTGCCAGCTCGAGGACGGGTGGGCCTGCCCGGGCGAGCCGTCGGTCTGCTGTGCCGATTCCAACGGCGACGGCGCCTGCGACCCGGCCGACGAGGGCTGTAGCTGCGGCGCGGCCGGCCGGACGCCGACCTCGCCTGTAAGCGCGTTGCTCATCGTCCTCGTCGCGATCGTCCTCGCGGGGCGGCGAAGGGGAGGGGCCTGAACGCGGCTCGGCACTCTGTTTCCATGGATCGACCGCCGGCGGACCGACGGATGCGCTGGCGCCTCCTGGCCCTGATCCTCGGGCTCGTCGTGCTCGTGCCGCCCGGCGTGGGCATCGTGATCCGGGCGGCACGCGAGCGGGAGATCCGGGCTCTGTCGAGAGAGCTGGACGCGTCCATCCGGTCGTTCGACGGCCGGCGTGATGTGCGACCAGTGCATCGCGGCGAGCCGATCGATGGCAACGCACGGGCCGCGATTGACGAGGCGCTAGCCGAGATGGGCGACCTCTCGGCCCTCGGGACCGAGGATGTCTCGAGGGGGATCCGCGAGGGCGCACCGACGGCGGAGACCCTGGAGCTCGCCAGGCGACACTCGAAAGCCCTGTTGCGGCTCCGGAGCGCGACGCGCCGTACGTATTCCTGGAACGCGACGGACCTCTCGCGCGGCGCCGAAGTGGATGTCCCGCCCATCGTCGGGCTGCTGAGGGCCGTCAAGCTCCTCCTCGCCCAGGCTCTCACCGGCTCACCCGACGAATGCCTACGGATCGTCGCCGACTCGATCCGACTTGGCCAGGACCTGGCTCCGGGGGCCGGCTTCATCGGGCTCATGGCGGTCCCCATCATGACGCACCTCGCGGTCCCGGTGGCGCAGCGGTGCGCGCCGCGGGCAGACGAGGCGTCGCTGCGCAGGGCGGCGGCCGAGCTCCGCGTCCTGGCCACGTCCCAGCCCGGCGTCGCGGAGGCGCTCGAGATCGAGGCGATCTTCTACGGCGTGACGGCGCGCCACGAGATCGTCGAGGCCCCGCTGATCCCCCGGGACGTCAGGGGCTTCCAGCGGTGGTGGTACCGCGACGTGGTGCTCGAGGCGTGGCGGACAGTAGGCTCCGATGCGCCGAGACGCTGGCGGCGGATCGGCGAGACCGGCTTCCCCGGCGTCCTCCCAGCCTGGCAGGCCGAGCTGGACCGATTCGCCGGGTCGCCCAATCCGCTGGTGGGCCCGGTCTTCGGCGGGGGGCATCTGCGTCGCTACATCGTGAGGACTGGCGAGGCGCTGGCGTTGATCGAGGCGCTGGCCATCTCCCACGCCACGATGGCCGAGCAGGTCGGAACGGGAGCAGTGGCAGCACGGCCGGCGTGGGTCGACGACCCCGCCCTGGCCGACCCCTTTACCGGCGAGCCCCTGGTCTGGCGGTTCGTGGACGGCGGGACGGCGCTGGAGATCTCGTGGCGGACCCCTGGCCACGGTCCGAGACCGGACGGCGAGGGTGAGCCCGATCGGCCGGGCTCCCCGGATTCCGAGAGGTTGAGCTTCCCCCTCGTTCCTGCTGGCGACGCGGCTTCGACTGCACAGCCCTGATGAAAACCTGGGTCAGGGTTGCGGGCGCCTCAGGTGCCGTACCTACCTGCTCGAAATCATGTGTGGACTCTCGGCATCTCACATACGTTGCGTGCTATGCGACGGTCGCTCAACGACCCTCGGTCGAGTAGTCGTGCACAGAAGTGTCGAGTGTTTTCTCCTCGAGGAACCGCACGAGTCGTCTCCCGAGGTGGTCGACCTCTTTGCATCGGCTGCGGATCGTCTTGAGCTTGCCGATGGCGGACTGCATCAGCTCCTTTCGTCCTCGGCTCGGGCCTGTGCTCCCAATACCGAGCTGTTCAACGAGTCCGTCGAAGAAACGCTCCTTGGGGTCGCACTCGGCGCGGACATCTTTCCACGAGACACCGAGCTGGTCCTGGAATGCGGCCAGCAACCAGACCTCGAGCTCTTGGATCGCGCACTGCCCGATCAGCGCGAAACCTGCTCGCTGTGCCTCTTCCTGTCGGGCGATGATCCGGGCTTCCGTGACCCCGCACCGGTTGCAATCTCGATCGACGAGAAGCACGAACACGTCGGTGCGCCAGCTCCACTTCGCGAGCACCTCGGAGATGCGTTCGCGATCGAGAGCATCGGTGTCGCCGCGGAACCGCGGGTCTTGCATGATCCTGACTTCGTGTTGGCCGTGAGCCAACCCGACGAGCCGCTCGACGATGGGCTTGGCGATGTGCTGGTCGAGGAGTGGGTCCTCGACGACGAGGAGTATCCTCACGACATCGCCTCCTCCATCCACCCCGTCGCCATGAGGAACTCGAGATTGTCGTGCCTGATGGCTTCCTGGAGGCGCGGGAGATCGGTGAGCTTCCGGACGATGGTGTGGCCTGTCTTCTCGTCGCGCTTGAAGATGAGGACACCCGGCCAGCTCGACTCTTTCAGGTACTTCAACACGAGCGGCGAGTGGCTGGACGCGATGATCTGGGTGCTCTCGGAGAACTGCTCGAGCATCCGGACCAGGAGGCCGAGGCGGGTCGGATGGATTCCGTTCTCGACCTCCTCGAGGAGCAGAGTTTGGTCCTTGGTACCGAGCATGAGGAGAGTGACGAGCGCCAGAAACCGCAGGCTCCCATCGGACATGCTGAACGCAGAGATGACCCTGCCATCTGCCTCCAGGACGCCGAGGAGCACGTGACCCTGTGGGTTCTCGAAGAAGTGGAAACCGCGGATGTCGTGCGGTGTCAGCTCATCGAGCCATTCGAGAAGTCCCTTGCGGGCATCCTCATCGAGTGCGTGCAGGACCGCCGATAGGTTCTCGCCGTTGTCTCCGAGGGTGGTTTGCTTCGGATGGACGTACTTCCGGACAGCGTCGGGGGAAACGTCGAGGAATCGGGTGCTAGCGAGAGCCGTGAGAACTACTTCACACGCTACGCTCAGCTCAGCGTCTGTGGCCCGATGTTCGGGGATCTGGGCGAGTGCCGGCCTGTCGTCTTTGAACGATATGGTTCTTCCCCTTTTTCCCTGTTGACGACATAGGGCGTTGATGAAATTCTCACCAATCTGTTTCACATCGAACGCATACTCGAACCGCTCATTAGTGGTTGAAGACAACTTCTCGTCGCGTATAGTGAGGCTCGACGTGTCTATCGTCACCGAGTAGGTCCATTTGGCATGTTCGGCATCTTCGAGGTTCACTTCGAAGATACACGAGCCCCCGTTCACTCGAACCAAAGAATGACGGGAGACAGCAACCAGACCGAGCTCGTTTTGTCCGCCGCGCACCCCGGCCCAGAGCTGCTCGCCCCCACTCCCGTGCTTGCCCTCGATGATCTCGACGAGGGAGTATCCCCGGCCGATCCCGTGGATGACGCGGAACGCATCGCGAAGATTGCTTTTCCCAGTCGCGTTGGCTCCGACGAGGAGTGTCAGCGGTCTGAGCTCGAGTGTTCCAGTGTCGGCGAAGCTCTTGAACCGTCGGAGGTGAAGACCCGTGATCATGGCGTTGTCCGTTCCTGTATCTTGATAGTCTAGGGACCGATACTACACCTCAAGCACCTTCCCCAGATACACGCCGGTGAACGACTCGGGGACGCGGGCGATGGCCTCGGGCGGGCCGGCGGCCACGAGCCGGCCCCCGCGATCGCCGCCCTCCGGACCCAGGTCGATCACCCAGTCGGCGCACTTGACGACCTCGAGGTTGTGCTCGATCACGACCACCGTGTTCCCCGCGTCCACCAGGCACCGGAGCACCTCGAGGAGCTTGCGGATGTCCTCGAAGTGCAGCCCGGTCGTCGGCTCGTCGAGCACGTAGAGCGTGCGCCCGGTCTCGCGCTTGCCGAGCTCGCGGCTGAGCTTGACCCGCTGGGCCTCGCCGCCGCTCAGGGTCGGCGCGCTCTGGCCGATCTTGACGTAGCCGAGGCCGACGTCGACCAGCGTGCGCAGGATGCGCGAGAGGGTCGGGTAACTGGCGAAGAGCGCCAGGCACTCGTCAACGCTCATGTCGAGCACGTCGGCGATGCTCCGGCCCTGGTAGCGGACCTGGAGCGTCTGCGCGTTGTACCGCCGCCCCTGACAGACCTCGCAGGTCACGTACACGTCGGCCAGGAAGTGCATCTCGACCTTGATCACGCCGTCGCCCTGACACGCCTCGCAGCGGCCGCCCTTGACGTTGAACGAGAAGCGGCCGGGCGAGTACCCGCGAGCCCGCGAGTCCGGGAGCGCGGCGAAGACCTCGCGGATCTCGTCGAACGCCTTGGTGTACGTGCCCGGGTTGGAGCGCGGCGTCCGGCCGATCGGCTTCTGGTCGATCGCGATGACCTTGTCGAGCGCGTCGAGGCCGTCGATCCCTTTGTGCGCGCCCACGTCAACACTGCTGCGGTGCAGGGCACGGGAGAGCGCCGGCAGGAGGATGCCGCTCACGAGCGAGCTCTTGCCCGCACCGCTCACGCCCGTCACGGCCGTGAACGTGCCGATCGGGAAGCCCACGTCGATGCCGCACAGGTTGTTCTGCGCCGCCCCGCGCACGGTGACCCAGTGCTTCCCCGGCGCGCGCCGCTTCGCCGGCAACGGGATGCTCCTCGTGCCGGCCAGGTACAGCCCGGTCAGGCTCGTCTCGCTCCGCACGAGGTCCCGCGGAGTCCCGGCGAAGACCACCTCGCCGCCCATGTGTCCCGCGCCGGGACCGAAATCGACGACGTGGTCCGCGGACCTGATGGTCTCCTCGTCGTGTTCGACCACGACCACTGTGTTCCCCAGGTCGCGCAGCCCCTTGAGCGTCCGGACCAGGCGCCGGTTGTCGCGCTGGTGCAGCCCGATGCTCGGCTCGTCGAGGACGTACATCACGCCGCTCAGCTCGCTGCCGAGCTGGCTCGCAAGCCGGATGCGCTGGGCCTCGCCGCCCGAGAGCGTCGGTCCGCCGCGACCCAGCGAGAGGTAGTCGAGCCCCACGTCGAGCAGGAACTCGAGACGTCCGCGGACCTCGCGCAGCACACCCTCCGCGATCGCCGCGCGCGAGCCGGCGAGCGACAGGTCCGTGAAATGACGGTGCGCGTCGCGTACCGTCATCTCCGAGACCTCGGCGATGCTGCGGCCATCGATGAGGACCGCGAGGCTCTCGGGCCGGAGGCGCTTGCCCTGACACGCCTCGCAGGGGCGGTAACCCATGAACTGCCGGTAGCCCTCGCGCGCGGCCTCGGACGAGGTCTCGCGATACCGTCGCTCGAGCTGGTCGATCACGCCCTCGAAGGTCGTCGGCCAGGTCACCTCGGCGCCGTTCTTTCGCACGCGGCGGACCCTCACCGTGCGGTCCCCGAGCCCGTGGAGCAGGACCTCCTGCTTGCGCTGCCCCAGCTTGTTCCACGGCCGGTCCAGGTCGATGTCGCAGAGCGCGGCGACGGTCGTGATGATCGCGTGGTTCCAGGTGGAGGCGTCGCGCATGAAGTGCGCCCAGGGGACGAGGGCGCCTTCGTTCACCGACAGGCGCTCGTCGGGCACGACGAGCTTCGGGTCGACCTCGAGACGCGTGCCCAGCCCGTTGCACGCCGGGCACATCCCCAGCGGGCTGTTGAACGAGAAGCTCTGCGGCGAGAGCTGCGGGAACGAGTGGCCGCAGCATGTGCGCGACTCGCTGAGCTCGAGCGCGGCCCCGCGCCCGTCGTCGCGCAGCGCCCGCATCTCGCCTTTGCCTTCCTGGAGGGCGAGCTCCACCGACTCGGAGATACGCTGGCGATCGTCGGCGCTCAGCGTGACCCGGTCCACGACGAGCTCGATCGTGTGCTTGCGTTTCTTGTCGAGCTCCTGGGTCTCGTCGAGCCTGCACACCGTCCCGTCGATCCTGACTCGCAGGTAGCCCCGGCCCGCGAGCTCGGCGAGCAGGTCGCGGAACTCTCCCTTGCGGTGCGTGACGAGCGGCGCGAGCAGCAGGAGCCGCTCGCCCCCGGGGAGCTCGAGCAAGGTGTCCACGATCTCCTGAGACGACTGCCCCTGGACCGGCTTCCCGCAGACGTGGCAGTGCTGCTGTCCCACGCGCGCGTAGAGCACCCTGAGGTAGTCGTAGACCTCGGTGATGGTGCCCACGGTGGACCGCGGGTTGCTCGAGGCGCTCTTCTGCTCGATCGCGATCGTGGGCGAGAGGCCGGACAGCCGCTCCACGTCGGGCCGGTCGAGCCGGCCGAGGAACTGGCGGGCGTACGACGTCAGGCTCTCGATGTACCGGCGTTGACCCTCGGCGTAGAGCGTGTCGAACGCCATCGACGACTTGCCCGACCCGGACACACCCGTGAACACGATCAGCCTGCGCTTGGGCAGCTCGAGCCGATCCACCCGCAGGTTGTGTTGTCGCGCGCCGACGATGACGATGCGCTCACCGACCCCCTCCTCCAAAGACTTTTCCCTGTTTCTCATGACACCGTTGCTCGGGGTTTCTACCACAGCCCACCTGTCGAGGAACACCGAGGTGGGATTTGCTGACTTGCATTGATTTCCACTCCCCGAAGCCGTCATCATGGTCCGGAGCGGGAGGTGCGTGATGCAACTGGTCAGCACGCTGATCATCGTCCTGTCCGTGGCCGTCGTGTCCGGCTGCGGCGCGAGGTCCGAGCTCGTGGACGACGAGGACGGCGGGGTGGACTCCGGGGCGGATGCCGACCAGGACATCGAGCAGGACGACGACGCGGACGACGAGCCGGCGTGCGTCCCCGAATACGAGGTGTGCGGAGACTGGATCGACAACGACTGCGACGGCACCATCGACGAGAGCTGCACCGAGCCGGCTTGCGCCTGCGTCCCGGGGTCATCGAGGTGGTGCGACCCTGCGGAGTACGACCTGCCTGGGCAGCAACTCTGCCGGGACACTGGAGACGATTGGGGGCCGTGCATCGAGGCCGGCTTCATCGAGGAGTGCATCTCGGTCGACGGGTGGTACTCCCCCCGGTACGAGCAATGCCTGATCGAGCACGACCTCTGCGTGCAGGACATGTGGGACCTGGACGGAGACGCCGACTCGTGGGACTCGCTCGGGAGCTGTGTCGGCGCCACCTGCCTCGATGCCTCGGACGAGGTCTGCGGCGATCTGTGGGACAACGACCTCGACGGTCACGTCGATGAAGGCTGCGACGACTGCATGTGCCTTCCAGGCTCCGTGCGCTGGTGCGACGCCCCTGCCTACGACATGATCTCGTGGCAGAGGTGCGACGAGGGAGGGATGGAGTGGGAGCCGTGCGACAACGACGACCGGCTTTCCGATGCCTGCATGGACGTCGAGGCGTGGTACTCGCCGCGGTTCGAGGAGTGCCTGATAAACAGCGGCGAGTGTGCTCAGGACCTCTGGGACCTGGACAGCGACGGCGACACCTGGGAGTCTCTCGGAACATGCCCCGATCCCGTGTGTCCGTGACGGGACGCACCAAGGAGGCTTCCATGAACCGAGCACACGTGTCCTTCGTCGTTCTCGTGCTGGCTTCCTGGGCCGTCGATGTCCGGGCCGAGAGCTCGAGCGAGTCCACGCGGCGCGCGTGCAGCGACGGCGTGGACAACGACAACGACGGCCGCGTCGATTGCCGGGATGTGAGCTGCATCGATTTCTGCGGGGGCAGGAGGGCCAGGCCAGGGCTGGATTTGCCGACACCCGGCCTCCCCGAGCCCGCGCCGCGCGAAATCGAGGACGAGGCAGTCGAAGGAGGACAGCCCGTGCCGCCGCCGCCGGTGTTCGGCATGGGGACAGCCATCGGCGCCGGGTGGGCGAGCGCGGCCGTGACGACCGCGAGCGGGGAATCGGAGACCGGGGCCGGGCTCTCGGCGAACCTCGGGTCGATGGAGCTGGAGTTCTTCCTGCCCCGCGCCGGGACCATCGACATGTCCATCGATGTCTCCCTCGTCCTGACCGACACGATCATCGTGAGCTTCGGGATCGGCGGCTTCTACACCGAGCTGGCGATGTTCTACTCCATCTACGTGGGCCAGCGCCGCGTTCGAGGCGTCTTCTCGCTGGGCGCCGGCATGTCGATCCTGGCGGCGGAGGACATCTTCGCGATCGCTCCCGAGGTCCCGGCACGGATCGCCGTCGAGTTCCTCACGAGGTCGAGGGGTCTCGGCTTCCGGCTTGGCGCGCGCCCGTTCTTCACCGCGGCCTACGCGTCGGGCTTCGGCGACGAGGGCTGGGGGATCGGCGGAGGCGTGATCGGCGAGTTCTCGTTCTCGTACTACTACTACCGTTGACACGGGCCGAGCGCGCCCACGACCATACTTCAGTAGCTTGTCGTCATCGTCCGCGGCGACGATGCCTTCGTGGGTGTGCTGCCCCTGACCCCGGCCCAGCGGCGTTTCCCGGACCGCTTCGCCGGCCTGCTCGGCTGGAGAGGAGGCCGCTGATGTTATTCCTCGTCGATGTCCAAGTTCCCGGGAAACTGTCTGTGCCCCTCGAGGACTCTGAGCACCACGATCGCTTTCTCCTCGACCCGGCACGATCCTATACCCGTGGTAGACTGGGATCGATGGACACACCTGGAAGACCAACCCTCCACGGGTTGCGTCAGATCGACGTGGGACACAACCCCGGTGGAATTGGAGGTATCGAACCACCCTGACCCAGGGTAG
>Ga0233425_10010173_pt1 | contig 11561 bp, 11 predicted proteins | sample Watercolumn_Towu_2_FD_181712 | JGI IMG/M metagenome (GOLD analysis project Ga0233425, IMG submission 181712) | Freshwater microbial communities from Lake Towuti, South Sulawesi, Indonesia - Watercolumn_Towuti2014_140_MG | ecosystem: Environmental > Aquatic > Freshwater > Lake | place...
AGCCGCTCGCTCGGCGCACTCGTTGCACTTCTGGGTAATCCGCCGCAGCAGCGCTTCGTCAATCACGCCCCACGGACACGCCAGCAGGCAGGACCGGCAGCCGACACATCGGAAGCTGCTCTGCACTACGAGCCGGTCCGGGCCCTGAATGGTCAGAACGTCAAACGGGCACGCCGCCGCGCAGAGCGGCTCCTCACAGTGGCGGCAGGCCATCGGCAGCAGGGCTTTTGAATCAACGCTGCCGTAGCGAATGCGGGCCTCGCCGCCGTGGGCAGCCTGACAGGCCGCCGCGCAAGACTGGCAGCCGATGCAGTAGTCCAGGTCCAGGACTATTCGCTTCGCCATACTCTGGCTCTCACCGGCGGGATTGTAACGATGCCCGCGAGCTTGTCAACTTCACTGACGAACAGCGCCCGAACCTCGGGCCGGGCGGCATTCACGAGCAGCGTCCCGTCCGCTGCCCGATCCGAGCATGCCACCGCCAGCTCCAGCTTTGTCCCGGCTCGCGTCCCGAGCATCACCCGGTCGCCGTTCACGACGCCCAGTCTCTGCGCATCGGCCCGCGCCATGAGCACCGGATGCGCGACCTGGGAGAAGATACCCCGGAAATCATATGCCGGCTGCTCGGCCTGCAGCAGAAATGGGTGCGAATCCTGGGGTTCGGGAACCCCTGCTCCCTGACTCCTGACCCCTGACTTCAGCATCGCCCGACCGAGGTCGGTGACCGTCTTCGTGGCAATCCTCAGAACGTCCGGCAGCTCCGGCACATCGTCCGGCTCCACTCGCTCGTCGAGCAGCCCGTCGACGATCTCCGGGACGGCCCGAACCCCGCTCGCCGGCGAGACCGCCGGCTGCAACCGTTCCGTGCCCCAGACGGTGTCAACCGTACCGGCCTTCTCCAGGTTCATCGGCACCGGCAAAACCCAGCCCGGAGTCGAGTGCTCGGGCTTCATCGTCGCCATGGCAACCAGCAGGTCCAGCTTCTTCAGGGGCTCGCTGATTCCCGGATCGTCCCACGGTAAGCTGCCGCCGAAGTTAACGAGCGTTTTCACCTCACGGCTCTCAATCGCCCCGAGTATCTCACTGAACCGGCGCGGCCCGGGCGGGACTGCCGCTTCCGCCGCCATCAGCAGTCTCTTGTTTCCTTTCATCCGGCTCACGAGCAGTTGCAGCGCAAGACTGAACAGGGCCGGGTCAGCAGTTCGGCCCGAGTGAATCGCCGCAATCACCACGCCCCTCTTGGGCTTGCCGAATCCGGCCGCAATCTCGCGCAGGTCAGCCGGACTTATGCCGCATGCCGCGGCCGCCGATTCGCAGTCAAACCCCTTGAGTCGCGAGTCCACAAGCCCGGCAAGTGCCAGCAGCGCCAGCGATTCGGTGCCCGGTTTGACGCGAGGCGCCCGGTGGCTGAAACCCGCGGCGACGGTCTTCACACTGTCAATACAGTACAGCCTGCGTTCCCGGCCCGCATACCGCGCGTCGAGCACCGGCTTGGCCAGTACCGGCATCTTCGCGAACGCATCGCCGACAACCAGTATCGTGTCGGCCTGCTGCACATCGGCCAGCGTCGCCAGGGCACCGGACCCGTCTTTCACGTCCAACTTCAGGGCGAAGCACGCTTCAGATTCCAGATATGCCGAGGCGACATTCTCAGTTCCCAGCCGATTGGCGAAGCCGTAGACCACTCCCAGTTCTTCGCGCGTGAGATTCCCGTCATAGGTTATCGCCAGTTCGTTGCTGGGCAGGTTGCGCAACCGGGGCCCGACCTCGCTGAAGAACTCCGGCCACGTGCGCTCTTTTCCATCGCGCAAGGGATAGGCCAGGCGTCGTGGATGGTCAAGCAGCAGTGCGCTGGCGCTGCCGCGAGGACAAAGCCGTCCCTGGTTCACCGGTGCGTCCGCCGGGTATTCGACACCGGCAACCCGCCAGCCCTGGCGAATCACCTCCAGTTCACAACCCATGCGGCAGAACGTGCAGACGCTCCGGCCCTTCTCCGGCGCGGAGTTCAGCGATGCCCGCAGGGCCGCCGGCATGCTCATGCGAAGGGCTCCTCGATGTCTTTGACCTGGTCCCAGGTCAGTACCGGGCCGTCGCGGCACGTGAAGTAGACGCCCATCCGGCAGTGCCCGCACTGCCCCAGGCCGCACGACATGTTCTTCTCCATTGACAGGTAGACGTTCTCACCAGGGAAGCCGGCTTCCAGCAGACGCAGTGTCGCGAACTTCATCATCAGCGGTGGACCGCAGACCACCGCCACGCTGCTCCGCACGTCGCACGGTATCTGCTGCAGCAACACGGTTACGACCCCGACTGTCCCGGTCCAGCTCTCATCGCCCCGGTCCACGGTCAACTTCACGTCCACGCCCGGTTTCTGAGCCCAGTCCGGCAGCAAGCGCTTGTAGACGATATCGGCCGGCGTACGCGCGCCATAGCACTTGTAGATTGTGCCGTACTTCTCTTTCTCGTGCGCCAGCGCCAGGAACAACGAACGCAGGGGCGCCATGCCCACGCCGCCACCGACAATCAGGATGTCCCGGCCTCGGAACTTGTCCAGCGGGTAACGCTTGCCGTACGGACCCCGGATGCCCACCGTTGAACCTTCTTTCAGGTCAAACAGCGCGGAGGTGACCCGGCCGACCTTCATGATGGTCATCTCGAAGCTATCGTCGGCAAAAGGCGACGACGACGGTGTGAACGGTGCTTCGCCGACCCCGGGCACGGTCAGTTCAACAAACTGGCCGGCTTCAAAGCTGACCGGTTTGTCCGGCCCGAGCCGAAAGGTCCGGATGTTCGGCGTCTCCTCAATCACCTCGAGAATCGTGGTCGGAACGGATGCGTACGGGTTCTTCGGCATCGTCAGAGCACTCCCAGCACGCCGCGAATGTCAATCTTGCCCATGCACACCTGGCTGCACCGGCCGCAGCCGGAACAGGAATGGAATTCCCAGTCCCGGCAGCAATTCATCCACTTGCAGTGAAACCGGTTTCGGAACCGCTCCCACAGCTTTGGCCGTACGTTCGCTCCGCCGCCGACCCGGGCATAGCCCTGATAGTAGCAGGCATCCCAGACCTTCACCCGGTCGAACGCCTGAACCGGTTCGGCTTGCGGCTTGCGGCCTGCGGCTTGCGGCTTCTCGACTCCGCCGTTCTTCTGGTCATACAACAGGTAGCAGAAGCAGGTCGGGCAGGTCGTCAGACAACCGTAGCACTCGACGCAATCCCGGGCCGCATCGCGCCAGAATTTCTCGTCCTTCTTCTGTTCAATCGCGTCCGGCAGGTCCTTGCGCCACGGCCTGGGATTGATTTCCTTCAGTTTCGCCACTGCCTCGCGCCGAAAACGGTCCCGTGCGTCGACCTCGACGTCGGTCGCTGGACGAAACGGCTTGTCGCGGCCGAACACCAGGTCCCGGCCGACCACCGAGAGCGGTTCGAGCAGGTAGCCGTCCTCGAGTGCGCTCAGGTTCAGGTCGCTCCCGGCCTCGGCGTACGGCGACAGGCCCAGCAAGTTGCAGAGACAGCTCGACTCCGGCTTCGGACAGTCGGCTGACACAATCACGGTTTCGCTCAGGCGCTGTTTGTAGCAGGGGTCCACGAATTCGCGCTCCAGAAACACCTTCTGATGAACACGGAGCGGCATCAGGTCGCAGTTCTTGGCGCCGATGATGATCTGCTTGCGCTGCTTCTCCGGCACGCGGTCCTGATTCGGAAACGACGCAACGGTTTCGCGAGCGGCAAAAAGGAAGGCTTTCACCGGTTCGACCGCGCGAATGCCTTCCAGCGCCCATGCCGGGCGCGCGGCACGATTGGCCTCGTCAGTCAGGTTGAACTTGTGAAAGTGAACTTGATTCTCGATGCGGGCCGGGAAGTAGACCGAGTATTCCTCTGCCAACCTCGCCGCCCAGGCATCGACCTTGTCCTTCGCCAGAAAGAAGAACGGCACTAGGCGTAAATGTATCGCCTATTGAGGCAAAGTCAATAGCAAAAACGCGCCCGCGACCTTTCCCCCGAACCTCGTCTCGGGCTCGAACCGCTACTCCGGGGCTGTCACTGAGGTCCGGGTTCGTGCGCGAGCGCCGGCGACCAGCCCCAGGATGAGCGCGAGGAGTAGCGCCAGCAGCGCCAGACCCGTGAGCAGCAGACCCAGCCGGTAGTAGCGCGACACGAATCGAAACTCGACGGTGTGCGTCCCGGCCGCCAGCCGCACTGCTCTCAGCGTGCCGTTCGCGCGGAACATGCGTGTCGGCTTGCTGTTGTCGGTCGCCTTCCAGTCCGGGTGGAAGTTGTCGGCCAGCACCAGGAAGCCCGGCCGGTCCAGCGTAGCGCGAACCACAACCCGGTCCGGTTCATAGCTGCTGATTTCGACCGTGCCCGAAACCGGCTCAGTGCCATCGCTCGCGAAGCCCGGGTCTTGTGCCAGCAGCACCGTACGACGCGGGTCGAAACCAGGCTCCCGGAGTCGGGCGAAGCCGGCCTTCTTGTCGGAGATGACCTCATGACCCGCAGCCAGAAACGCCCGGGGCAACAGCGAGTCGTTACGGTAGACAACTCTCTGCGCGGACTGCCACGCGACGCTGATCCCCGGCTGGCTCACGTACTGCTTCAACAGCCGAATGGTCTGCTGCGACTCAGCCGGATAGCGCGAGATGTCATCCGGCAGCGGTACACTGATGATGTACTTGACGTTAAGCAGGTCCAGGTACCGACGGTTCACGAGGTTCGGCGGGAAGTTGAACATCACCGTATTCTCGATACCGGCGAAGTCCATGTAGTTCTGCAGGGGATTCGGGTGCTGGCCGCCGATATTCTCGATGCCGTGGACCATCAGCAGACCCTCATCTGACTTGTTCATGCCCGACTGCTGGTCAACGTAGTACAGCGGGAAGACCCGGAAGCGGTCGGGGTCCTGCTTCAGGAAGTTCACGACCTCGTCCGCCTTAAATGACTCGGCGGGCCGCGGATTCGGCTTGATGAACTGCGCGGCTACCAGCCAGAGGTCAAAGACCAGCACCAGCCCGGCCAGCGCGCTGTAGACTACCGGCTTCAACTTCGCCCGGACCAGCGCGTACAACAACGCCAGGTTCACCAGAATCAAGACCGTCGCAATCACCATGCCGTTCAGGAAATTGCCATAGTTGTCCGCAATCCGACTCGCCTGAGAGTGCGATATCGAACTGAGCAGCGAGACAATCGCCCCCTGCCCGGCCGCGGCGACAACCAGCAGCGCGATTCCCGCGCCGCCGGTCCAGAGCAGGAACTTCGTGAACCCGTCACCCGACGCTCGTCGCCGACCGCCCCCGCTCTGGCGCTTGTCGGTTGGCGCCTGTCGCTTCTCACCTGTTGCTGGTTGCCTGTTACCGGCCAGCGACATCAGGTGCCTCAGTCCGTACGCGCCAAGCACGACAACCGAGAACGCAGTCACGAAGAATATCAGCGACGGCGCCCGGAACCTCGATACCCCGGGCAGTATGTAATAGGGAATGTAGTAGAACGGTGTGTGCCCGCCCCAGGCCATCAGCAGCGTGAACAGCGACAGAGCGGTGAAGAACTTCACCTTCTTCTCCCGCCAGCAGAACGCAATCCCTGCAATCGCCAGCAGCAGGGGCAGGATGCCGAAGTACTCGGTGTGGTGCTTGAACGGGTTCCGGCCCCAGTAGTGCTCCAGCCCGCCGGAGAAGCGCGGCGTCAGCAGGTCAAACGTCTCCTCGGGCGCCATCGCCCACGAGGTGGCGTAGGCATAGCCGCGTGCGGCGCCCCGGACGCCGTTCTTCAGGTTGCCGAAGACCGGCAGATACTGCACTGCCACCAGACACCCGGCAAACAGCACGGTCACGGCAAACCAGCCGACGAGCTTCATGCTGCGTCCGGTCGGAATGCCGGCCTTGCGGTCCTCTGCAATCTGAACCAGAAAACGGAAGACGGAGTAGATGATGATGACCAGCGCGGTGTAGTAGGCCTCCTGCAGGTGCCCGGACAGCAGTTGCAGTCCGAACATGGTCCCGGAGAGCAGGAAATCGCGCAGCCGCCCGGACCCGAACCCGCGCTCCAAAAAGAAGAGCACAAGCGGCAGCAGCGAACAAACCATCAGTCGTGCGTCATGGCCCTCGTGAGTACAGGAGACCAGGTTTCCCGCGAACATGTAGCCCAGCGCGAGAACGAATGCCACGGTCTGGGGCATCTTGAGCTGCTTGAGGAACAGATACGTGCCCAGTCCGGCGAGGAACAGGTGGACGACGAACCCGTAGGTCCAGGCAACATAGGACGGCAGTGCCAGCCGCAACAGAATCGAGAGCGGGTAGAACATGTCGCCGTAGAAACTGGCCGCGGTCGGCAAGCCGGAATAGATGTAGGGCAGCCAGAGCGCAAAACGACCATGACCCCGGATGTAGTTCGCCATGAATTCGCGCATCGCGTAGCCGCCGGTCCCGGTATAGTCCGAGCCAAACAGCATCCGCGCGCCGGTCAGATAGTCGCGGTACAGAATCAGCGGCAGAATTGCCAGCGCCAGCAGGAACATCAGGTTGACGGTCTTGTCGCTGAGTCCGGGCCGGGTGGCCACGGATGGTCTTTCAGCGGATACCGGATTTCTTGCCATCTCTCCTCCTCAGTCTTTCAATCAGGAAAATCGAGCCAAACAGCAGCAGCTCCGAAACGGTAATCCAGATTCTCGAAAGCAGCGACGCCACTATGTTCAGGGCGCCGGGTAGAATCGGATTCAGCAGCAGCGCGAAGATTCCCTCTCGCACCCCCAGGCCGCCCGGGGCGATTAACACCAGCAGTCCAAGAATCCAGGAGACCGAGTAGGCACCAGGAAACACGGCCAACGCGCTCGGGCCAATCGGATAGAACGAGAGCGTCAGGAAATAGAGGCCGAAGCCCTGTGCCAGCCAGCACGCGCCGTAGAGCAGCAGCAGACGCGCAGTCTGGCTCAGCGAAGGATTGAAGGCCACCGGTTTCTGGCGCAGCCGGACCAGCGCGAAGTTCACCAGCCGGTTGAACCACGGCGGATAGAGCCAGACTACGGTCACCGGCAGGAAGGCCAGCAGCCAATAGGCTTTGGCCGGCAACCCCCGGTAGAAAAAAAGCGAGAGCGCGAACAGCATCAGCGATGTCAGGAACAGGTAGACCGTCTCGATGACCACGCTCACCGCACTGTGCCGCTCCTCGATGCCGTCTTCCCTGGCCAGGTAGACGCGGCCCATTACGGCCCAGATCTTGCCCGGCAGATACTTGCCGAACTGCGAGTAGATGACAATCCACGCCGCCCGGCCGAGCCGTACCTTCTCGCCCAGCACCGCGAGGACTTCCTTCCAGGCAATCGCCAGTATCAGGAAGGAAAGCGCGTAGAGCACGAACGGCACCGGTAGCAGCGCCCACTTGAACTCTAGAGTCGCGAAGTAGCCCTGAACCTGACTCCAGTTCCGGTACAGGCTCCGGCCCATGAAGAAGAACGCTGCCCCGACAATCAGTATGGCAAGCAGTGTCCGCCACAGCTTCATCCTGGGACCCGAACGAACCGGAGATGATTGCTGCGGACTACGACTTTCGGGCAAGGACAAAGACCACCCGCCAGAGATTGGTGCGCAGTTTGAGCAGACGCGCCGGGTCGACCCGGTTTCGCCACGACCAGATGAACGGCCGGAATACGAGATATCGGTATGCCTTCGCCGCAGTCGCCGAAAACCACGCCAGTGGACCGGTCAGCGGCCCGACCAGCCCGCGGCAGAACACAATCTCGAAGTCGGCGTCGGCCAGCAGCATGCGCAGCCGGTTCTCGGTCGTGAAGAACGCATGCGTGTAGTCGCCGTCAATGAAGAGCTGCGGGTCGTACAGGAAATCCGGAACCACGAAAGACACAAAGCCCCCCGGCTTCAGCACCCGGTGACACTCGGTCGCCATTTCGAGCGCGTGATTCCCGTCGCGCATGTGCTCCAACACATGGGCCATGTAGACGAGGTCGAACTGCTGGTCCGGGAATCCAATCGGCGGCGCGAACCCGCGAACGACCTCCTGTGCGCCCATTTGCCGGAGCGCATTGAAGTAGCTTTCGTTCGCCTCAACCGCGGAGTAGCGGTATCTGTGCTCGATGCACCGCCGTGCGAATTCGCCGGCTCCGGGTCCGATTTCCAGCACCGCCGCCCCGGTCGGAAGGTGTGCGGCGACGTCTCGGAAGATCCGGTCGTTGGTGCGTTCGGTGACTTTCTGCCCCATGGCGGTCGGCCCGCGCCTCACCTTGTAGTCATAGTAGCCCACTACGCCACCTCCGCGTACAGCTTCATGGTCCGGTCAATGATCGAGTCCCAGCCGAATGCCTGCTCGGCATGCTGGTAGCCCTGCTCCGCTACCCGGCGGCTCAGTTCCGAGTCAGTCAGCACGCGCACTATCGCCCCGGCCAGACCGTCAACGTCGCGTTCCTTGACCAGCAACCCGGTCTGCTCGTGCTTCACGATATCCGTGATGCCGCCGCTCGCTGAGGCAATCACCGGCTTGCGATGCAGCATCGCCTCGAGCAGCACTGTCCCCAGTCCCTCGACATCGCCCTTCGCGTCGCGCACCGCCGGCAGAATAAAGGCGCTGCATTCACGCAGATACTGCTCTTTCTGTTCCGGAGTGACGAAGCCGGTCAGCGTCACCACGTTCTCCAACCCCAGCGACCTGACCCGAGCTTCAAGCTCAGCCCGCTCACTGCCGTCACCGATGATTACCAGTCGGGCGTCGGTCTTCTCACGCACCAGCTTCATCGCTTCAATCAGATACTTGAGTCCCTTCCGCTCGACCAGTCGCCCGATGAACAGGATGACCGGTCGCTGGTCGCCGGTGACCGGTAACTGACTGCCTGCGGCTTGAGACCTGGAATTCTCCAGTGCTGCGCCAAATGGTATTACGCTCACTTCGCGCGGAACAAGTTCGCGCATCTCCCCGGCAGTGTGATTGGATATCGCGGTGACTGCGTCCGCGTTGCGAATTGCCCAGCGCACAAAGGGCTTGAATATCGGCAGCCGGCGCTTCACCCAGCGCAATTCCACGCCGTAGAAACTGGAGATGACCCGGCACCGGCCGGCCCGGCGGGCCGCGGCGCCAAACAGCGCGTGCGGAAAAGGCCAGTGAACATGGACTATGTCGAATCTCTCGCGCCGGCAGAGCCGCTCAATCGCGGCCTGGCCGCATAGGACGTAGGCCAGGGCTTCCAGCTTGTACCGCAGTCCTTTCCGCATCCGGTCCGGCGCGGTCTCATCGTGGGTGAAATCCTCCCAGCGCTTCGGGAAGTAGCGAAATCGGTGGATCGGAATGCCAAACAGGTTCTGGTCGCCCAATCCGCGGTAGGACGAGGTGAAGACTTCGGCGTCTATTCCCCGTGTTCTCAGTTGCCGGATGGTGTGAACCAGCCAGGGAGTAATCACGTCGCATTCCGTCCTTGGAAAGGCGGTCACAACGTGAAGGACTCGCATTGCGTCAATCTTAGCCCTTGCCACCGGAGGTGTCAAGGCGACCCGGCCCGCAACTGCCCGGCGCCGAGCCGGGCGGGATATGGCGACTGACTATCCGAGTTTGGCGACTTTGCGCGCCAGCTTGGACTTCATGCGCGCGGCGGTATTGCGGTGGATAATGCCCTTGCGGGCCGACTTGTCAACGACCGCCTGCACCTGCGGGAACAGCTTCTCAGCGTCCGCTTTGGTCCCGGCGGCCTTGAACTGCTTCAGTGCCTTCTTCAGACGCAGCTTCCGGCTGCGATTACGCAACCGGCGCCGCTCGGACTGCCGGACGTTCTTCACTACCGACAACGACTTCTTCTTTACTGGCAAAACAACTCCTTGTCATTTCCATGGCTTGAGCCTGAGCTCGTGGCCTGGGCTCGAAAAGAGTGCCGGGACACAGGATTGAACTGTGGACACCGGGATTTTCAGTCCCGTGCTCTACCAACTGAGCTATCCCGGCACTGCCGCTATTCTAGGGATAAGCCGGGGGTTGTCAAGAACCTCGGCCTTCTGAGCCCGACCGGCAGGCTGCAAAAGGTGAACTGCCCGGACTACTTGAACGTCTTGATTGCTTCCTCTTCGGAAGCGTAGGAACCCCAGACCTCGCTCAGTTCGACCAGGTCGAGCACTCGTTTGACGTTCGGGTTCACGCCAACCATCCTGACCCCGCCCTTCCTGGCCAGCGCCTGCTTGTGGAAGTCCACGAGCGCGCCGATGCAGGCCGCGGACATCAACTCCAGATTCCGCACTGAGACGACCAGCCTGGGCTTGTTCTGGATGAACAGGTCGTGCAACTCCTGTTTCAGTTGCTGCGCAGTCGCGGCATCTGCCCGGCCATACAGCTCACAGGCGATGATATTCGGTTTCAGCTCGGACTGGCGACAGCTATGTGCCAACCGGCACCTCCGACGCAGGCGGTTCGGGTTCCGGCAGCCGCTTCACCATCGTCAGCTCGTTCCCCCGCGCCTCATCGAACTTGTACTTCACACGGGTCATCAACTTCCGCATCAGGTGCATGCCCAGCCCGTCCGACCGGCGCTCGGCAATATCCTTGCCCAGAGTCGGCTTCGCAATCGAGTCCGGCACAAACGCTGCGCCAAAATCGCGAATCCGCACGATGAACTCCTGATTGCGCAATCGACAGCCGACGCTGACCGGTTTGTCCGGCTTGAGATTGTAGGCGTGCTGGATGATGTTGGTGCAGGCTTCCTCGACCGCAATCTGGATATCAAGAATGGTGTCGCTTGTCAGCTTCAGTCGTCGTGCGGTATCGGCAACGAACGTGCCGATCTTCGCCAGGTTCTCCAGCTTGCTGGCGACGGTTATCTTGTACTCTGGGGCGTGCTTCCGGCGAATGGGCGGTCCGGCCCTTGATTCAACTCCGCCTTCGACCTGGGATTCCATGTTGTCAACCGATTCTAGCGAAGCGCGTCCCGACTGTCAAGACATGGAAACCGGGACCGGGAATCCTCGCGATTGACTTCCCGCCGTCGACTGCTAGAATCTCGGCCCGCGAAGATGCTAACAAAGGAGATTTGAGTGGATTGGAGATTGTTGCTGACCGTCTTCGGCACCACGTTTCTGGCTGAGCTGGGCGACAAGACTCAGCTCACGATGCTCACGTTTGCCAGCGCGAACAAGCACCCGCTCTCGGTGATTGTCGGCGGCTCGCTGGCCCTTGTCTGCACGACCGTGCTGGCGGTCGTCGTCGGCGCCGGACTGCAGCGCGTGGTACCGACCCGGGTGCTGCACGGGGTCGCGTCGGTCGCGTTCATCGTTATCGGCGCCCTCATGCTGGCGAAGACAATCCGGGGATAACTGAGTTCCCGCAACAACGGGAAAACCCGGCTACTTAGCCAGCGTCAAAAGGAAGTACTTGTGATGCTTCACGCATCAAGCGTGATACCGAGCCGGCGCACACCGTGCCTTGTGCCGGCAGGGCGGCGGCCCGGGCGCCGAACGTTCTTGACATCGAAGCCAAAGACCTTATGATTCATGGTCTGAAGAAAGGAACTGGAGTCTTATGAAACGCAGAGTGCCATGGAAGATCGTCGGCGCGGTCATTGCGCCGGCTGTAGTCGTAGCCTTC
>Ga0233425_10010174_pt1 | contig 11560 bp, 6 predicted proteins | sample Watercolumn_Towu_2_FD_181712 | JGI IMG/M metagenome (GOLD analysis project Ga0233425, IMG submission 181712) | Freshwater microbial communities from Lake Towuti, South Sulawesi, Indonesia - Watercolumn_Towuti2014_140_MG | ecosystem: Environmental > Aquatic > Freshwater > Lake | place: Indonesia...
CAACAGAAAGAAGAGGAGTGATGGGATGATAAGCCAGAATATTTGACTGGAAAGCTCAGCAATTTTTTGTGGCTGAGCGCCCTCGACCCAGAGCCAGATGAACGCCAGTAATGAGGTGAGTGGAAGCGATGCGACCAAAGCTGCGAAGCCTGTAGATCGCTTGGCGATTTCCGAGATGGCGACGATGACCAGCGCCGAGACGACGGCCTTAATGACATAGTAGAGCATGATGGCGGAGCTTAGCTTTCCCTAAATACGATGTCTGCTTTTGGCGCGCATTGCGGGCATCATCCCTGCTGCAAAAACTGTGGCCCGGTGCGGACGAGCAGAACTGCCGTCGGCCGGCAGACTACCGAGCGGTGCGCCATTGGGCGAGCGTTTTGATTTTTGAGCTGTGGCGCTGGGCGGTGAGCTGGTCGCGCTTGCGCTCGAACATCGTCTTGCGCAGTGACCCGCTGAAGGATGCCGACTGGGTGGTCGCCGCCTTTTCGATAGAGTTGCGCTCGGCGCGGGAGAGGGTCTTGAAGATGCGTCGCGCTTGCGCGCGGCGATACACCTCGTAGGCCGCGCGTTGGTCTTCCGCCTGCCGTTCTTGTGACGCTTTCGCCTCGGCCTTCTTCATGGCCGCGCGTGCGCTTCTGCTTGCGAGGTATCCGGCGAGATACTGGCGTATGCCACCGAGGGACTGCACGTCGAACTTGGTTCGCTTTGCCTCCGCGAGCGCATAGTCGAAGAAGGCCGGCATCTCCTCGAAGTTGATTTCCGTGAGGAGGCGCTTGGCGGTCTCGACCTCCTTCGAACTGACATAGGCCTGCGAGGCGACCTTGCGCCCGGTGCGCTTCTCGACGAAGAGGTAAGCGACGCGCAGTGGCTCGGAGATGGCGCGCTGGTCGTTGGCGAAATCCCACTGCAATTCGCTCTGTGACCGGTTGCGGTAAAAGCGATCATAGTCGCGGAAGAATCCCGCGCCGGGGTGGAAGGCGATGACGAAGCCGGCGTCCCCTCCCGACTTCGCCTTCGTGATCCGATAGCTCGAAAGGAACCGGTGCTCGATGAGTTGGTCGAGGTGCGTCCCGAGTCGGTCCTTGATCTTCGACGCGTGCTTCACTGTCGCCAGTCCCCCGAGCCATTCGAGGCACATGTCGTCGTAGCGCTTCTGGAACTCCAGTTTCGACCGGTTGCGGTCGTCATAGAGATTGGCGAAGTGGAAGAAGGCGCGCATGTAAAGCGCCTGGCCGATCGTACCCAACTCCTGCATCAGGGTGAAGTTGAGGCAGGTGAAATGATCCTCCTCAAGCGATCGGACGATTGGCTCTGCGAGGGTGATGGTACAGGCCTCGATCGGATCGCTGGCGAACTCGCGGCGCTCGATGAGAATTTCCGGGAAGATGTTGAACGAGTGCTCGACGTGCCGGCCATTCTCCTTTTTGAAATGAGTGCGGACGAAGGTGTAGTGAATCTCATGCAGGGCGCGGGCGAGCTGCTCGCTGTCGCGGCCGCCCCATTCCTTGCGGCCGATAAGCCGGCCGATCTCCCGCCGGGTGAAGGAGATTTCATTGCGGATGGGCCGGCCGTAGTCGGAGTGCTTCTTGAGGAGCGCGATGAAAATCTTGTGCGCCAACGGGCCGGGCTGCCCGAGACGCGGGTCGGGGCGGATGGTGATGTGCCGCTCCGTCTCCCCCCGGCGCAGCCGTATCTCGTCGATGCGCTTGGCAGCCGCGCGCTGGTCGTGGCAGAAGAGCGCGCCGGCGACGCGTAGCAGGGTGCTCTCCATGAAGAGCTTTTCATCCGGCGTGGTTTGCGTTTCCTCCCTGCTGTCGGTTGCGCGCATATCCTCAAAGTATAGCCCGCGACAGCCGTCATTCCCTGTCGCGACAGGCCGCGACACTGTGGAGAACTTTTACTGCTGGTGCTGCGGGGGGAACTGCTGCGAGGCGTGGTGCGGGTCTGGTGATCCGAGCAACGGCGCGAGCATCCGCTGCAATCCGCCGATGAGCACGTTCGTCTCGCGGCTGCGCTCGGTCAGCTCCTTGATCTGCGCGTCCTTCGTCGCCACTTGCCCGCGGAGGAAATCGACCTCGCTTTCGAGGCGGGCGACATAGCGCGACTCGGCGTCGCTTGTCGCGACATGTCGCGGCTGGTCGCCGCTTGTCGCGCCAGGTGTCGCGACTTGTCGCGGGGCGTCTGTTGGGTTTTCATCGGCCATGACGCCGCCTGCCGCGACATGTCGCGGCTGGTCGCTGGTTGTCGCTGTCCCTTGTCGCTGCTTGTCGTGGCTCGAATAGCTTGAATTATCGACCGCGAAAGGTCGCGACATGTCGCGACTTGTCGCGTCATTGATTTCCTGAATATAGGCGATGTGTTTGTCGAGCGACGCCGGCGAGACGAGATACTTCTCGCCGAAGGGCGTTTCGATCAGACGGGCCTCAAGGTGCCCTTTGGCGCAATAACGCTGCACGCTCCGCGGCGTCCGGGGAAGCCCTGCGCGGGCGTATCGCTCAAGCGCCTCGTCGATAGTGAGGGTAAAGTCGCTGTCGAGGCTTGTCGCGACAGGTCGCGGCTGGTCGTCCATGGGGGAATAATACCCCGGCCCCTTCCGCACCTCGCCGGGTTATCCCCATGATATTGACGACCTAGGGAAGCCTGACTCGACCTGGTAGCTTGCGACACGGGAAAATGTTCCTCAGTTAGTTTCTAAAGGAAAGCGCCGTCGCCAATTTAATCCAAAACTCCCATGGCTGGGCTTTTCATCAGCGCAACATTCACGCAAAATATACGTCGATCCTAACTTTGCTTTGCTCTCAATCGAAGCCAAGAGAGACCGCCGCCGCCGTGTCCACAGAGATCACCGCTGAAGACAAACTTGCTGCGCGCCGTTTGAACGGATTACTCGACTATGTCGAAGCGCTGGTAAAGCTCGATGAGCGTCCTGCGACGCGACTCGCTCAGTATAAACTTGTCGATGGGACACAATTTATCATTCATCAGCATGAACTAGCGGGGGTTCCAGGCGTAACTTTCGACCTCGCTGACCCGGACGGCCCGATCTGGCTTCAGATAGAACGTCTTCAACGCACGACGCCTCCGCAGCTCGACGAATTGTGCCGCGAGTGGGTCGATGTTCCCAATGATCCAACCAAGGCGCCCGTGGTCCGCGACGCCTTACACCGGCGTGTGTTGGAAACCGACAAGATTCGTATGGTCGAGACGCGCGAAGCCCGTGCAGAAGATTGCGTTGCTTCGATGAAGTCTGCCAGGGAAGGCGAAGCCCCGGGGGCGTACTTCGACGTAATGCTGCGGTTGGAAGATCGTCAGACTATCAACGACGCGATTGAAATCTATTGTGCCGGTCCTTGGGTCGAATGGGCTGAACGTGAAAAACCCCGCCGTCGTTCGATCGCGATTTACCAGAGGTTTTTCGAAATCGCGCAACGTCTCCTGCAACCGGGGGCCAATGAATCTGTCGAGTTGGTCTGTGGTATTGGGGTCGCTCGATGGAGCCGTTTCGAAGAGTCAATCGACCTCCCCATCATCGAACATGGAGTTGAGATTGAATTCGCCAATGAAACCAGTGCGACAATCACCATTCGTCCTCGATCTGCGTCCGCACTTGTCGACTTACGTCCCTTTGAGACGCTCGCGGCTGAACGACTGACGCTGGCCGAAGATGCTGCACGTCGCTGCCTTCGTGGCATTGAAGCAGCCGATAATGAAGGGGTGTCTCCGTTTAGACACGAAACGTTCGAGCCGGTACTCAAGACTTGTGGAAGTCAGCTCGACCCGGAAGGCCGCTACCTGCCAGATCACTACTCACTTCCGTCCACTGATCCGCCGCCGGCAGCCGAAGGCGAGGTCCTGACCGTTTCGGATCGCTGGGTGTTGTTCGCGCGTCGGCGTTCGTCCAATTCAGTTCTGCGGGATATTGAAAGTTTCAAGAGGGCTCTCGGATCGAACGAAGAGGAGCCCGTAATCCTGGAGGGTGCCACCCGCACCCTTGTGATGGGGCCGTCGGATGGTATGGATGGTATCTACCAAGCTCTCGGCGATAAGATCGGGATGCTTGATCCGGCTGATAGAGGAGGTGAGGAGCCCGTTGACCCCGATCATGGCGATCTCTTCTTTCCAAAGCCATTTAACGACGATCAAGTTCAGATCATACGCCGCTTGGAGAAATCTGACGGCTTGGTGGTTCAGGGTCCTCCCGGCACCGGGAAGACCCATACCATCGCCAATATCATCAGCCACATGCTGGCAACAGGCAGGCGGGTTCTTGTAGCCTCTCACGGTGAGACTGCTCTCACCGTTATACGGGATCAACTACCTGAAGGTGTCCGCGACCTCACGATTAGTGTGACGACGTCCGAGCGTGAAGGGCTCAAGCAGGTCGAAAAAGCTATCGGCCTCATGCTGAATATTGTGAATTTCGTGGGCAGCAATCAAGCACAGCAACACAATCTCATCCACGGTCTTGAGGCAAGTATCGTTAAGAATCGCAAGCGGCTAACCGAAATCGATGCGAAGGTTGCCGATATTGCAGAGAGGCATCTTTCGAACGTTCCAGGTGGTTCGGAGAAACCCTTTGAGGTCGCAAAGCGCGTCATTGAGGAGCGCCCACTCTTTGGCTGGTTTACGGATCGCCCGAATCAACCATTCGAAGAAACTGAAATAGGCGATCAAGCGGTCGGCGCGCTCGCAGTAGCACGAAGGCAAGTGGGCGCCGATTTGGAGTTTCTTGGAGAACGGTTGCCCGCCCCCGCCAACCTTCCTGATTCAACTACTCTGTTAGAATGGCACCGCGATTTAGTCACCGCGGGCTCGCTGAATAGCTCGATAGCTGATTCGGAGCCATTAACGCGACGCGTGATCGCAAAACTCGGACTTCAGGAGGCCGAAAAGCTCGCGCACAATCTCAAGGGGATAGCTGCCAAGATTTCTGCGTTGATGGAGCAACCATGGGCGTGGGCGATAGCCGAACGCCAACTTGTCGACGCCGCCACTGTGAATCACCTCCACTCTACCGCGCTCGCGTTCTTGAGAGAGGCACGACAACTGGTTGGTGAGCGCACTAAGTTCATTTCAAAGCCAGTTAGCCTACCGACGGAATTACCGCCAAATCCACAGCGCGACACCATCCTCCGGAGTCTTGCCGAAGGCAGGAATCCATTCGGACTGCTCGCCTTCAAGTTGAAGTCACATCAAGAGGTGATCGAGCGAATCTGTGTATCGGGCATGCCTCCGGCCGGAGTCGATGATTGGCGACACGTTTGCGTTTTTTTGTCGTTTCGCGAGAAGGTTATGAGCCTTTCTGCACGGTGGGTCGTGCTCCGTGGTGAACTGTCAATTCCTGAGAACGTGCACTTTAGTGACGAGCGACTGCCGGCGTTAGATGCGATTGCTGACACGTTACAAGCTGCTCTCGTTGATCTCCCTTCTTGGTCGAAGCAGTTGACCGAACGGCTGACAATCGCGCTTGGCAGTAGTCAGGAAGCCCTTGCGATAGTTCGTAATCATCGGGCAACGGCGGCTTTTGGCGACGATCTCTCCCGTCACGTCGCATCGATCCGCCTAAGTACTGTGAAGGAGCACATAAAGGCGACCTCTGACCAATTTGCCGAAAGCGCTTGCTACATCTCAACAAACGCCGTTGAAGTGCTGCGCTTCTTTGTCGGCAACCCCGACACCGATGTCCAGCAACTCGAACGCGCTTGGACAGCATTGCGCGGCAAGCTCGCTCTGCTGCGCGGTTTGGAAACAACCTTCAATGAGATAAAAGAAACCTGTGCAGCTTTGGCCAAAGCAGGTGCCCAAGACTGGTCAAATAGGCTCTTAGCGGAACCAATTAAGGGAGACGGCGATCCGCTCATTCCTGCTGACTGGAAAGCCGCATGGAATTGGGCGGCACGGCTGACCTATCTGGAACAAATTGGCGCGGTAAGTGATCTCGCGACACTGCATCATGAGCGCGTCGGGATAGAAAAAGACCTTCGCAACGATTTCGCGCAACTCGTTAAAGAGCGTACATTCTTCAATCTTGCGGCTTCTATGAAAGGCACGGCCAAGGCGGCGCTCAATTCCTTTATCCAGATTATTAAGAGAATAGGAAAAGGTACTGGAAAAGGCGCGGCGCTTCATCGGCGGGATGCCAGAGACGCGATGGAGAATTGCTACGATGCGGTACCGTGCTGGATCATGCCCACATGGCGCGTATCGGAGCAACTACCAGCCTCCCTCGGCACCTTTGATCTGGTCATTCTTGACGAGGCGTCTCAATCAGATGCAAGGGAATTGCCTACATTGCTGCGTGGCAAGAAAGTGCTGGTGGTTGGCGACGACCGTCAAGTCAGCCCGAGCGCGGCCTTCCTATCGATCGCCAACATTGAGCGGTTGCGGGAGAATTTCCTGAGCGAGTTTCCGTTTCGGAATCAGGTCGAACCGGGTGCGTCGCTTTACGATCTCGCGCGCGTCATGTTTCCAGATAGGTTTGTTATGTTGAAGGAGCATTTCCGCTGTGTTGAGCCGATCATCCGCTTCTCGATGCAGTTTTATGATGAGCCCTTGATCCCTCTCCGTATTCCTAGGGGAATTGAACGCCTTGATCCACCGTTAGTTGATATTCTCGTGGAGGACGGCGAACGGAGTGGGAAGTCCAAGGTCAATCCGCCCGAAGCCGAGGTGATTGTCAACGAAATCGAAAAGCTCATCAATGATCCGAAATTGGCTACTTTGGGGGGGAGCGATTCGCGGCCACGGTCGATTGGAGTAATCTCACTCATTGGGTCTGAACAAGCTGCCTTCATTCAAAAGCGCTTGATAGATCGTATTGGCGAGGCGGCAATGGTTCGTCATCGCATCATCTGTGGCGACAGCGCGACCTTTCAAGGTGACGAACGTGATGTCGTGTTCTTGTCGATGATTGCGGATCGCAAGCGCAAGCAGTCACAGACGGCCTTGCAGTACGAACAGCGTTTCAATGTGGCTCTGTCGCGCGCCCGCGACCGGATGGTGCTTGTGCGTTCTGTGACTGAAGAAGACCTAAAACAGAACGATTTGAAGGCCAGGATCATACGGCATTTTCATGATCCGATGCCGGAAGCGGTCATTGCAAGTGCGGCTCTAATCGATCTCTGCCAATCGGGGTTTGAACGTGATCTTTTTGGCACTCTAGTTGTAAGAGGTTATCGCGTTATTCCACAAGTCGGATCGAAAGGGTTCTCCATCGATATGGTTGTGGAAGGAGAAACAGGACGACGGCTTGCCATCGAGTGTGATGGAGACCGTTATCACGGGCCTGAGCGATGGGCTGACGATATGCGCCGGCAACGCATTTTGGAACGTGTTGGATGGACTTTCTGGAGGTGTTTCGGTTCGAATTACAGCTTAGATCGTGATGGCGTGTTGGACGACTTGTTCCAGACTCTCGATCGTATGGGCATCAAACCAATCGGAGCCGTGGTATCTGGATCGCTTTATACGGAACATCGCGTTGTCAGAGTGCAAAGTATTGAAAGCGTGGCTGATGACGACGAGCTCCAAACGCGTCCTGAACCGGCATTCCGATCGGAAGAAGTGGAGGACGAAGACACAACTTTGGCGGCCGGTGATCGGATCGTCATCCGTTACCTCGACGAACTAAATTCGCGCCAGGAATTCTATGTTCTCACCGAACGCGTGAGCGATCCAATGAATGGTTTGCTTTCGATTTCATCGCCACTTGCCAACGCGTTGGCCGAGGCATCGCCTGGCGATGAAATCGTGATCCGTATCGGGGATCGGGATCGCACGGTGCTGTATATGAATTTGGAGCGTCAGTCGCGGCAGGCTGCGTGATCCGGTGCGACTGATTGATCGCGGCTTAGGACCTCTGAATGGGCGTGGCCTTGGACTCTCCGGCCATTGTGCCGTCCCGGACGATCCGCGTTGTGCGGAGGGTCTCCGCGCCACGGTGTTCAACCTCAAAAGTCACCTTGCTGATCTCGGCGGGACGGCCGCCAAAACATTCGTGGAAAGCCTTCAAAATCTGCACATCGTCGACCGCTTGCGCCGAGGGGTTGGGATTATTGCGCGGACTGGGGATGGTCGCCGGAAAAACATAAACGCATGGCGGCGGTAAGGAGTAGGCACCGACGATCGTCGCGCGCGTCGGATCGATCTCAAGCTTGGGACACGGCCGACCGATCGTTCCGCAAACCATGTCCCAGATGATCAATCCGTCTACGCGCTGTTCGCGGAAAATTATCTCCGCGCTAAGACGCGTGTGAATGCCGGACCAAGCGTTGTGACGCGGATCGGCTCCGGGATTGGTGCATACGCTCCACAGGATAAATTCCTGGGCGTGCGGCGGTCGCTCGAAAATGTTGGTGTTGTTGCCGTCGAGACAACCCTTGAGCTCAATCACGGCGATCTTGCCGCTGGGCAGGCGAATTGAATAGTCGTGCCGATTGGCGTCGCCGGCGGAATCCCAGTCCTTGATGAATGCGCGATCCTGCATGTGATTGAGGACGCGCCGCACGAAGTCGCGCTTATCGCGCATCGTCGCCGAAAACTGGCCGCGGATGCGTTCAATCGCACCCCGAAAAAGCCCACTGTTGTAAAATTCTTGCTCGGAAAGCCCGTGCGTTCCGAGCTTATGAGCTTCGACCTTTAGCGTTTCCGCAAATTCCTCGATCCGTTGCCGCAACCGCTGATTTTGTTCACAAGGGATGACGGTCATGCAGCAACCTTCGCGGCGCTCCGATGCCGTTCAAGAATGGGTTCAAACAAATGCTCGGCCAAATGCCGTACAACGGGAACGACAACGCCGTCACCCGTGAGATGATAGGACTCGTTGTAGTTCGTCGGAAGCCGATAGTCGTCCGGCAAACCCATAAGTCGCGCGGTCTCGCGGCCGGAAATCAGGCGCGAGCGAACCCTTTGACCTTCGACGACTAGGATGAGCTGCCGGCTTGACCCGCCAGCCGGCGTCCGCAAGCAGCCCGCCACATCGTCGAAACGCACCTCGGCACGTTGTACTTTTACGCCGTCATCATCGAAACGCGTACGCTTGTAGATCGCCCCAACCTGACGGTGCTTGGATTTTTTCGCCGCGTCGAGCTTCGCGCGATTCACGTCGCTCATCATATCGAGGAGCGCGCGCGTTTTCCCGGCCGTATGCCATTCAACGTCCATCGGGTCGTCTTCGATAAGATCGGCGAAAGCTACATTGCGCGGCGCTGGCTCGGGGAGCGACCACCACACCCAGTTACGGCGCCCTCGCAAGGGCGTGTTGTCGTGGGCGTTTCTCAACCCGCGCGAATGCCAGAGCGGCGAGGGCACTTCCTGCGTCAGCGCCGCGGGGATGCTCAAATCCTTGCGCGCGCCGACAATGAAAAGACGCGGGCGCGATTGAGGAACGAATAGGGCTGCGTCGATGACGAGAGCGCCAAAGGTATAGTCGGCCTGCTCGAACGTCGAACAAATCGCAGCGAAGTCCTTGCCCTGATGCGAAGTCAAGGTGCCACAGACATTTTCGAGTGCGATGATTTTCGGGGCGCGATCTTCAGCGATCAGCTGCTTCATAAGCCCCCAGAAGGGCCAGAAAGTCCCCGATCGGTCGCCTTTGAGGCCTGCGCCGCCACCGGCGAGCGACAAATCCTGGCAGGGAAATGATGCCCAGGCGAGGTCCACTTCGCCGGCGAGGTCTCCCGGCGTAAGAGTCTTGATGTCGGCGGTTCTAAGCGTCCCTTCGCCCCAATTCGAGCGATAGACCGCGCTTTTCTTGAGATCAAAATCGTTGGCAAAACGGCAATGCCAATTGTCGCTGCCCAAGGCGGCGCGTACCATGCCGCCACCGGCGAAGAATTCAAAATACTCAAACATAGCCGCTCCTAGTTTTTGAGGGCGGCGCGCGCGTGTCCTGCTCGCGGGCGAGCTTTTCGAGAATGGCTTCGGCAATCCACGTGTTGCGCGACACGACGCCAGGCCGTTTGGCGCGCGCGTCGTCAATCGCTCCCCACATTTCGGGGCGAAGGCGGATGCTTTGCCGAGGGCGGTCGTCTTTCTTTGCCGAAACGGTCATGATTCGGATTAGGCGCCTAGGTGGCGCCAATTTCAAGAACTTTTAGGGAACATTGCATTTCGACGGATTGAAAAATTGTTAACAATCTCGGGCGCTGGCTGAGCGAGAGTCGCAACCGCATTTGCCCTACCTGTCGACCCGTGCCTGCAGTCCTACGCGACGGGCGTGCGACAGCGGTTGAACTCTTGTCCGTTCGGTGGTGCCCTCCTCTGCTGGATGAAAGCACCGCACTCATCATGCGTTTCGTGTGCGCACAATGTCGCGAATGCCGGCATGTGAGATACGATGCAGTGCGACGCGCGCAGCAGAATGCTTTTCGCACTGACCGCGTCATGTCGCGACAAGTGGCGTAGCGTCGCGGCATGTCGTGGCTCGTCGTGTTGGGATGCGGCTTGTCCGGATGAGGCTACGAGAGCGGGAGCAGCGTAGTGAGGCGATCTTCCCATTTTTCGATCGCTTGACGCATCTCGTCGAGATAAGCGTGGCGATTGTATATGGCCGCGACCCCAGAAATCTGCCCGCTCACGTGGTTGAGCAATTTCTCGGTGACATGGATTGGCGTACCGAGTGCTGCAAGGTTTGTAGCGAACGTCCGCCGAAGGTCGTGAAGCGTCCATGGGTTGACGGGCGATTTTTCTGCTTCATCTCGGATGAGACGATCGAACGCAGCCTTCGAATTGCTCCATCCATTGATGGTGCGAACGGGTTTGCCTTTCACGTGCTCTCTCGCAGCCGGAAAAACATCGTCGCTTGATTGGGGAATCTCGGCGAGAACCTCGGCAACCATGTTTCCGTATGGAAATGTATGGGTGCGGTTGTTCTTGGTGATTTCTGGCGGAAGCGTGATGGTTCTGCTGTCGGCGTCGATCCACTCCCAGCGTAATAGTCCAATCTCACCGCGGCGCTGTCCCGTTAGGATCAAGAGCCGAACAATTGCGCCGAATGGGAAGGGGTACGCTCGTGCTGTTTTGTAAACGCGAGCTAACTCGGGATCGGTCAACACTCTCTCCCGAGTAGGGGACTTTGCAGAGGTCAGACGCGCGCAAGGGTTCGAATGGACATACCCCCGACGGACACACCAGTTGAAGAAAACCTTGATGGCAACGAGCGCATGAGCGGCTTCCGACGGTGTGTCTTGAAGCTTGTCGATGAGATGCGCCACATCCCGCGTGCCAATGTCTCCAACATCCTTTCGCAGGAATGTCGTCAGATGCCGGCGGAGGAGCCGCGTGTAATCCCTCACGGTGCGTTGCTTGTTACGCGTCTCCGCGTCTGCGAGGAACACGGTCAATGCGTCTTCGACCGAGATGGCTGGCAGGCCGTCCCCGGCGAGCGTCTTTTCGGCGAGAATGCGCTTCGCCTCCGTCCGAGCTGCGGCAAGAGAAATGGCAGGGTAGCGGCCGATCGTACGGCGCTTGCCGCTCGCCACAAGGACGATGAATGATTTGGCTCCGCCTTGACTGAGACGGCAGCCGAAGTTTCGCAGCGATGCATCCCACAAGGTCA
>Ga0233425_10010175_pt1 | contig 11559 bp, 6 predicted proteins | sample Watercolumn_Towu_2_FD_181712 | JGI IMG/M metagenome (GOLD analysis project Ga0233425, IMG submission 181712) | Freshwater microbial communities from Lake Towuti, South Sulawesi, Indonesia - Watercolumn_Towuti2014_140_MG | ecosystem: Environmental > Aquatic > Freshwater > Lake | place: Indonesia...
CCAGGATTTCTTGTGACGGACAACGGAATGAGTCGTTTGACTCATTCCGTTGTAGTCGTCATTCTCGATTTGAAAACGCTTCCGTTGAGTAAAAAACGGCATGAGTCATTTGACTCCACAAATCCTACCAAAGGAAGATTGCCTGATGCGGTAAAAATTCTCAATCAAGTCAAACAAGGACACCCAGTAACTATCCAAGACCTTTTGTGTTTGCGTGATCTGATCGACAATTCACTTGTAGCAACGTCCAAACTGTTACATTTCATAAATCCAAATGCCTGTGCCATTTGGGATAGTCGGGTCTATCGATTTATCAATGGCAAATCGCCGTTCGATTATCAAAGTAAAGCTCCTAACAACTATCTGGCTTATCTCACAAATTGCCAGGAGATCATGCAAAACAAGGAATTTCCACAATTGCACGAATCAATGAATAAAAAAATTGGTTATTGCGTTTCGCCTTTTCGTGCGATTGAACTCGTTATGTACATGAACGGTGGCGAATAAAACTTCATTGGCTCATCCCTAAACTCTTTGCAAGGTTTTCGGGCACGAACCCCCAAAATGCTTTGTTTATGCAGGTTCGAGATCACTTGCGATCAGTGCCTGCAATAAGTTTAGGGATGAGCCAACTTCATTTACCTTACTCACCATCATATTCAACAATCTTGGGAGAGTTTCAGATGCCAACTCATTATAAAGACTGGGAAGATATAAAAGCCAAATCCCAAAGCTTGGATCAATATGATCGTCTGGCGGCAATTACTAGGGGAGTATTCTATTTAGAGCTTGCACTTGTTGCGATTGGCACTCAGCGTGTCAGACGCGAAGGGGTTACTCAGCTTTTGCAAAATGCGTATCTCGGGTATCCTCCAGATGGTCTATCTAAAGAGGATATTTATAAGACTATTCAAGCACGCAACAAAGCGGTTCATGAAGGTAAGATTCCTACCCCTGATGAATGTACTGATATGGTTGATCTGCTTTTTCAAGCCTGGCATTGGATGAGGAGAAAATTTGTCACTCCAAATACCGCTGGTGATATTGCAAAAGAAATTCTGAACTCAGAAAAATTCTTTAATGCATTTCTTTTTGGCTCGCTGTCCAGGGACCCGCAAGTTGCAAGGGATATTGATTTACTAATATTTGACGATGGCGATTTGTCGTACATCGGCAATTTATATAGTGAAAGACGCAATCTATTTGTTCGGACAATATTCGAAAAGGCACATATTGAAAACCCAGCCTGGCAAGCGGCACTCGACTCAGATTGGATCGACATCCTGGTAGTTGAAAAGGATAAATTTCGGAATGATCCAAATTACATACGCAATATTGCGTCAAGCCAAACTCCGTTCTTTCTCCTTAATATCACAGATGGAATAAAACAATACGATAAGGAAAATAATAAATGGGTTGATGCTGATTCTGCTCCATTTGCAAAGTGGGCAAAAATTAGGCAGGAATTAGTGAATGAAGGTATTATTCCTTTGCAGTGAGTTCAACCCAGTTTTTTGCATCCTTTAAGGACTAATCGTGCCAAAGAAAACCAAGAACCCAAGTCAGCCATCAATCTTTCATCGTGATATTCCGAAAATGCCAGAGGGCTATTACTCTGGCGATCAACCGAATCCGCATCTGCGCGCGTTCGTCGAGCAACATTTGCGCGAGCATCCGTACAATCCTGCGACGGATGATTACAACGTCCCTGCATTCGACAAGCCGATTGAGACGACCAAAGCGACCGCGATCTACAATATGCACACCTACTGGTCCAAGAAACCGCACGATGCGATTCGGCAGTACATTCGCCATTACACTCAACCTGGGGACTTGGTGCTCGATCCGTTTTGTGGTTCGGGTGGCACGGCGCTGGCGGCTTTGATGGAGGGACGTAAAGCGATTGCGATTGACCGCAGTCCTGCGGCGACGTTCATCACCAAGAATTATTGCACGCCTGTGGATGTAAACGAACTGCAGGCGGCGTTTGAAGAATTGAAGCGCAAAGTTGAGCCAGAGATGGATTGGTTGTACGAAACGCGCTGTGACCGCTGTGGCGGCAAGGCGACGACGGCGTACACGGTCTATTCCCAGGTTTTTCAATGCCCGCGTTGTATGAACAAGGTGGCGTTGTTTGATTGCGATGAAGCGGAGAGCGAAACGCAAGCGGGTAAGCCAAAGACGATTAGCATATGTCCGCACTGCGCCAAGCGCGGCATCACGGAAGAAATTAGTACGCGCACGGAACGCTTTGGCGCGATTCTTGTTTTGGTGAGTTATTATTGCGAGAATGGATGTAAACCAGCGAATGATGAACGACGCCACAACGACACAGACAAAAAGAAACGCGAGTATTTTGAGAAATACGATTTGGCAAAAATACGCGAGATAGAAGCCAAACCAATTCCGCATTGGTACCCGACGAACCGAATGATGAATGCACCCGAAGATCAGGAATGCTGGGGTGTGAAATGGCGTGCGGGAACAAGTAATTTTCGGACAGTGGACGAGTTGTTCACCAAGCGAAATCTTTGGGCATTGTCATTGGTTCGGAAAACGGCAGATGAACTTGAAGGCAAAGGTAAAGATGCCGCATTACTTGCAATAACAGCGACTGTTTTGCCATTGTCAAAGATGCAGAGGCATAGTGATGATCCTCGATTCCCAAACAGAATATTAATGGGAACATATTATATGCCGCAAATTGGCAGAGAATTTAATGCCATCAGTTGGTATCTGGGAAAACTAAAAACACTTTTGCCAGGTCTTGCGTCTATCACTTCAGAAGTTCCTTCATCTCAAGTATTAATTTCGACTCAATCATCTTTGCAATTAGGTTCTGCGCCTTCATCGAGCGCTGATTATATTTTCACGGATCCTCCTTATGGAGACAAAATCCAATATGGAGAGTTAAATTTCATTTGGGAAGCGTGGCTGGGTTTCGACACTCACTGGCACAATGACGAAATCATCGTCAATGAGGTGCGCGGCAAGACAGAATCGGATTGGGCGGAGATGATGCGGCAGGCAATGGCAGAATGTTATCGCGTCCTCAAGCCAGGTCGCTGGATTTCGCTGTGCTATCACGACACATCGGAAGGCACGTGGTCGCTTGTGCAGGACATTATGGCAGAGGTCGGTTTTATCGTGGACAAGTCGGATGCCGCCTTGTTCATTGACACGGGACAAAAATCGTACAACCAACTCACCGCCGACAAAGTGACCAAACGCGATCTCGTCATCAACTTTCGCAAACCCAAGCCAGGTGAAATCACGGCGGACATTGCCATCACGGGCGATGAAGACGCCACCACGTTCGGCGAAAAGGTGCGCGCCATCATCCGCGATTATCTCGCCGCGCATCCTGGGTCAACCAAGGATCGCATCTACGACGAGGTCGTGAGTCGAATGGTGCGCGCGGGGCAAATGCAAGCGCACAATTTCGACGAACTACTCGCGCAGGTTGCGGAATCGTCTACCGAACCCATCAAGAAAAATCTGTTTGAAAATGAACCGCCGAATCTTTTCGGCACACACGAAATCGTGCGCTGGTATCTCAAAGAAGCGCAGACCGCCGTCGTGGATGCCGCTGAATCGGCAAAGGAAGATGCGGCAGCAAATAAACTCGGCAAGCACATCGCCAAGCAGAATCAAGACAAGCACACCGCCGAGGGCGTTCACTATTCCGATCTGTTCGAGCAATATATTTACATCAAGGACAAGCCGCGCCGCGCGCTCATTGATTGGTTGCCCGACTATTTCTACAAAACCGAAGCGGGCACGTGGCGCTTGCCCGCGACCGACGAGGAAGAACAAACCAAGCACCAGGGACGCACGTCGGGCGCGAATCGGCGCATCAAACGCTACATCGCCTATTTGAATCAAGCCGTCGCGATGCCGTCCAGCGAACGCCCGAACGATGCGACACTCGCGGAATGGATTCGGCATTGCAAACGCGCGGGTTTGTACGAGCAAGGCAAACTGTTGTACGAACAAGGCGGCATCAAACTCGATGCGTTGAGCGAGGAAATGGCGGTCCACGTCGAAGAAGATTACTCGGTGTGCGTGCGAATGATCGCGAGGGAAAAATAAAATGACAATGCAAAACGAAAAACAATCTCCAGACCTATTGGCAGACATCCGTCACTTTCTACAATTCTTGCAAGGATTGTATGGTTTGCTGTCGGGCATTACTCTGCTGTTTCCACTCTCAAATGCTCTAATCCCATTGATACCAGTCGCGAATGAAGATAAGGGGTTGTTTACGATACTGGCGACATTAATTTCCATATTCGCTGTTTTCTATTTCTATGCTTCGGCAGATGCAGAAGCTTTTCTGAAGGACAAAAACTTATTCAAGCGCCGTGCCATTCCCAGCGGACTGTATGCAATAAGCTCTTTTGTTTTCTATATTATTTTATTTCAAGCAACGAGTCCAAGAGTTAATCCCAGTAGTGTGTCCGGGGCGTCGGGCTTGGGATTAGTGGTTGGCCTGATTGCATTAGCCCTGTATGCCTGCATGTTTGTTGCCGGCACAAGCGCTTTTATTCAGCTTGCTTTGCACGAGTACTTTAGAAAAGGCCTAGCTCCTATAGAACTGGCAAAATTTCGTAATGAAGCCACAGAATTGGCGTCCAAAAACAAAGAGCTACACAAGGTGGTAAGTCTTCAGGTTCAAAAAATCAGAGAACAAGAATCTCTAAAAAATCAAGTTGATCTTTTAGCAAAACAAAACAGGGATCTACTAGGCAAGATTGAACAGCAAACAAAAGATATTGCTGAACTAAAGCAGGCCTTCGAAGACGAGCAGATTCGGAATCCACTTAATGCGACCGGAAAAGAGTTGCTTGAGACGGCATTGGGGGCAAAAATTGCTTTAGCATCAGTCCAACAAGAACTGAAGGACAAGGTTGCATGCGAGATAGACCGAAAGGATTCGTACGGTTATGATTGGGCAAAGGCTATAATGCAGTGGTCTGTTCAAGTGACACGAACAGGTAAACAAGGTAAGATCAAAACCGCTTACTCGTCTGAAAAGCTCGCCGAGATGATTGCCTGTCATTTTGTAGTCGTAGTAAATGATAATAGAAAAATTGAAGCAATCAGCACAAAATTGAAGGAGCGCGCTAAAGAAGCTTGTAAGGGAATTGGGCTGGACTGCGAAGAGCCAACTGTAAAATTCTATGATAAGGAATTGCCCAAAAATGATTCTGCTGTGTTGGATCATGACTCGCTTCCCCAAAACGTCCAACAATTGAATGATTTGATCACCCAAAACACTGCTCTTCGTAATAAAGTAGAGAAACAAGCTGAGGAAATTTCCGATCTAGAACACAGACTTGAGCAGCTCAGTACGAATCCAACAAATTCCAGCTTACAGGATTTGGCTCAGAAAGAGGAACTTCGAAATAGAATTAAACAACAAGCGATGGAGATATCCGAACTCTTACAAGCACTCGAAGAAGAGCGTAGCAGGGATCCACTCAATGCAGATAAGAAAGGTTTACTCAAAACAGCCTTGGGTGCTTTAATTGATTTAGCGGCTGTAGAACAAGTACTGGTTTCCCAAATACATGCCAGCACCTCAAATAATCATAGTTACCCAATATCGATATCAAAGATGTCGGCTAAGTTGGCGGCAACAGGCAAGCAACGAAAAATTAACGTTGAATCACGCGAAATTTTAGTCGATATCATTTCATTTCAATTTGCAGTAGTCGTTTATGATCGTAGTACAATAAAAGAAACTATTGAAACACTCAGAAGCATTACCAAATCAACCGTCAAACCAATGGGACTGGAATGTGATGAGCCCACAATAAGATTCTGTGAATCGACTTTCCCATCTGATGGAAAACCTATTCCATCCAAACCTAGTAGTTCAAGTTATTCGGATGACTAATATGAACCAAAAACTCAAAGACGTTTTTCGCGGCAAGGTCGTCAACAAGGCGCACAGTCTCAACACGGGCGTGGACGAATTTCCGCGTTATGTGTTGGAATATCTGATCGATAATTATTGTTCGGAAGAAACCTTTGCCCAGGATATGGACAAGGTCGTGCGCCGCTTGAAGGAAACCTTTGTCTATGGCGCCGAGGCGGAAAAGATTCGCCATTACATCCGCGAGAATCGTTCGCATTCCGTCATCGCCAGTCTAGAAGTGCGCCTGGTCGAAACCGAAGATATGTATTGGGCAACCATCTCGGCGATCAACGAAAGTTTCGTCAACATTCCCGAAGGTATCGTGCGACAATATCCAATGCTTCTCTCGGGCGGAATGTGGGGCACGATTGATCTGACGTACGACGAAACGATTGTGTTCAACAAAAAAATTCGTCCGTTCAAGGTCACGGCATTCACGCCATTCCAGGTCAGCGTCATCAACCTCGACGAGTATATCGAAAAACGAGCCGAGTTTTCCACCGATGAATGGCTCGACATCTTGATCAATTCCTGCGGGCTTGATCCTGCGCGCCTCACGCGCCGCGAAAAACTCGTTTACCTCTGTCGCTGTATTCCGCTCGTCGAAACGAATGTGAATATGATCGAACTTGCCCCGCGCGAAACGGGCAAGACGTATTTGTATCGTAACATCTCATACTATGCCCACGTCTTGTCGGGCGGCAAGGCAACGCCCGCACAATTGTTCATCAATCTCAACACAGGTAAGATCGGCGAAGTCGGCACACGCGACGTGGTCGTCTTTGACGAAATTGCCAACACCGATTTCACCGACCCCAAAGCACTCGTCAGCATTATGCAAGGGTATATGCAAGACGCCAAGTTCAGTCGCGGCAAAAAAGAATTGCTAGCGTTTGCTAGTCTCGTGTTTGTCGGCAACATTGACGTTCAAGGCGAACTGCCACACGAAAAATACTATCACCTCTTTGAGCCGCTTCCTGATTTTATGCAAGTGATTGCGTTCCTGGATCGCATTCACGCGTATCTGCCAGGTTGGGAAATCCCCAAGCTCGGTCCAAACAGTTACTCGAAGGACTATGGATTCATCACCGACTATTTCTGCGAGATTATGCACGAGTTGCGTCACCTCGATCTGATCGGCACATTGCGCTCACGCTTTGAATTGGTGGACACCGCGCAAACCCAGCACGGACTATCGGGACGCGATCAACGCGCGATAATGAAGACCGCGTCGGGCTTGCTCAAACTGCTCTATCCCGACGGCAAACTCACCGATGAAGAACTGGGCGAGGTGTTATTGATCGCGTGCGAATTCCGTCAGCGCGTCCGCGAACAATTGCACCAAATGGCGCCAGGCGAATATGATCGCGTGAAACTGGGCGTGAAGATAACATCTACAGGCCAAGTTCTTGTTCCCAACCTCCGCGATGCAGATCGCGTGCAAAAAATTTCTCTGCCGCCTGCGCCCGCTGTCGGCGAAGTGATCGGGCTTGCCGTCGAAGGCAATCACGGATGCATCTTGCGATTTGAAATGCAAGCGACAAAGGGTAGCGGACGCATTGTGCCGCTTGGTTCAATTCAGCGCGTGATGCGTGAGAGCATCGAAGCGGCGGCGCAGTACATTCGCGCGCGCCACGCTGACATTGGTATCACTGCCGAATGGCGCGAGAATTTCGATGTAGCAGTACTCGCCACATTTATGGGGATTCCAAAAGAAGGACCGTCTGCGGGTGTTGCCATCGTGACAGGGATAGTGTCCGCCCTCAAAGGTATTCCCGTTCGCAACGATTTGGCGATGACAGGCGAGATTACGATTATGGGCAAAGTGTTGCCAATTGGCGGAGTTCAGCAAAAAGTGCGCGCCGCATTCGATGCTGGGATCAAAGAGGTTTTATTGCCCGAAGAAAATCTCAAAGAAGCGCAACTGTTGCCACGGTATGTTCTGGATGCAGTCAAATTGACTGCGATACAGAGCATTGATGACGTGTTGAAGTGTGCGTTGATTTGACGCTTGGCTTTCTTCAGTTCACGCACTGGATCTACTAGAGCATAGACTTTCATTGGGTCAAGCCAGCCGGGTTCGCTACTCCTATGAAAAGGTGCGCTGTAACCCATGCCAGAAATTTTCTCATATTCAGAACTGGAATGAGCTACCCGAAGAACACGCTCGAATACAACCGAATTCTATCGAGTAGATTGCATACCTAATGTGCAACTTCATTGATTGACAGAAGCCTATCCAGGTCAAGCGGCGTGCGGTTGAGCTTCAAGTTGAGAAAGACGCCAATGGTATGTGCCAAGACTTTACGAATCACGCGATGTTGATAATGCCAAAGATCGTGGGCGCGCGTGCGTGCAATCGCAAACCGTTCCGTCAAATGAGAGCCGACGGTTTCGACACACTTGCGTAAACGCATACAGGCTTTGACCAAGTCTGTGGGACGCAACAATTTTTTCATGCCCTTACGTCTGGGTGTCACAATCACAACATTGCGCCGTTCTTCCAGAACGGCTTGCCGCCAGGCATCAATAAAGCCTTTATCCGCAGGCACATAACCAACGAACTCAGCAGTCAAGTCTTCCACAAATTCGCGGAGCGTGTCATGCGAGCGCGCCGGAAATAACGGATACGCGATGATCATGCCTGACCGCGCCACACGCAGGTCCAGCTTGAAACCGTAGTAACGCAGTTTTTTAGCTGCACAGTAGCCATAATCGGCTTCGCCTTTGAAACAGCGATCGTGCCGACTGCGCGTGTAGGTGCAAACCGGTAATGGAACAGTGTCAATCGTTTGTACAGGATCATCCACCTGTCCGCTGATCTGCGTGAGGCGACGTTGGATCGCCGCTTTGATCCACCACAAATTCGCGGCTTGGCGAACAAAAAGCGTCCGATCATTCAAGTGCGGAAACCAATCCGGATAGTTTGCCTGGAAGTAGTCAAAGATGTCCTTTTCCGTGGCGCATTTGAAATACTCGCCACAGATCTCGATGGTGATGACTTCTTCATCGGTCAAGCAAGGTGTGAAACCGGCTTGGCGAAGCGGTGTTGTTTTCAAAATCGCCTGGTAATGTTCACATACCACGCAATAGACAGTTATGATAAAATGTACGCGATCCATTGGGAACCTCCTGCGGAAATAGGGTTTGAGACACCACTATTTTACCGTAGGTGTCGCCCAATGGATCATCCAATTTGAAGTTGCACATTAGGTACAAGTCCTAACTATAGAGCTCTTCGGTCAAAGGATAGTTTTGTCCAAGAACATATTAAGGTCTTCCAGACATTAGCGGGATAATGGACGATTGAGACAAAGAAATTTATGAACTTTTGTCTTTCAGGCTCTTTGGTTTTCAGTGGGGTAAAAGGGAGTGCTTGACCATAATGCACGAACCGGAATAGCCCAAGACAGATATGTAACCCCACTCAAAACCAAAGAACCGTCTTTCAACAATACCAGCTTGGCTGAATTGGCCGAGTGCCTTTTCAAATCTGGGAACATAATCCGAGACCAGAATTAAGGATTCGAGGGTCTTCCGACTTTGGTGTAGAATTGGATTTTTTGCCAATCTTCGCGCCGAATTTGACGAGCCGCATAGATTTTCTACATCAAAGTCGGTAGAGCCGGATTCCGAGAACGAGTCTATGCCTTAAGTTGTTTTGAACACAATTGTGCGGCAGACTCAAAACTTGCCACATAATTGCGCTCGGAATTTTGGGTCGTGCCCCAACTGAGTTGTCGCGATCGTCATTACCGGCAAAAACGCGTTGCAGAGAATGTGCCGGACTAAAATGGTACGCATACCGCGCAAATCCGAAGCATCAACAAGGTGGGTCACATCGTCGTGACGCTATTTTGGAGCGCGCCCCAGGTGGTCGTGAGCTTCCAAACGCCGATCCAAATGTACTCCGACAAAACACTCGAATAACGGTCCCCAATTCGGTTGAATCGTTTTTGCCGTCAACAGTGCGCGCACGCGCGGCGCGGGTAATGCTTTGGCGATCCATTGCGCGAGCGTGTCCGCGCGAATCCCCGCCGGCGCGAGCAATGCTTCGACCGCGCGCAAGAGTAATTCCCCATACCGTTCCGCATCATAGCCGAGTGAACCGTCGATCTGTTCGAGCGCACGCGCGCGATCCGCGTGTGCGTGCGCTTTGCGCTCGACGATCACATAACGAATAGATTGCCCCGCGCCCAGTTCTACACCACTCGCTACGAGTTGCTTGGCGACCATCGCGTTGAGCGTGTTCCGCGTGTACTCACGCGGATCGCGCGACAGCGATTGCGTGATTGCCAGGTCTTCAAACGGCACTTGCCCCGACCGCAATTGATCCAAATAACCGCACGTCAACTCGACCACCTGCGCGATGCGCGCGTGAAACTCTTTGCGATTCGTTGCGCCAGCAAGCACACCGATCAATTCTTCTTGCGCGCGGCGGATGAAGGTCGCCGTGTCCTCGCGTCGCGCTTCGATGCCGCGCAATTTGATTTCGCCATCATTGAACACACCAAAGTACCGATTCGCAACCGGCAATTGTGGGTCTTGGCGCGATGGCAAGAACGCGACCCAGTTGTAAATGCCTTCGATGTCAATCTGTAAGCCGGTTGCCGCGCCAATCGCGCGCGTCAGTTCCGCATACTCCTCCGCGCGCGCGTTTCGTTTTTGCACAAAGATCGCGTCCACAATCGCGTGGAGCAATCGAAAGCCGCGCGCTTCGGCAACTTCTTTCGCAATGAGCAAACGGTCGCGCGCGAACGCACAGATCGCTTGATGCGCGGTGATGTTGCCGAAAATCGCATTGTTGTGTCCCATATATCCGAACGACACCACGCCGATCCATTTGCCACACGACGCGAGCCGTTTGTACCGATCACGCATCGCGCCCGGCGGCAACGCGCGAATTTTCGCTTTCAACTGGATTCGTTTGGCGATGATTGGCGCGAGCGTTTGCGGTACGAGTCCGCGCCGCTTTTGGCAAATCGTCAAACCAAGTTCGGGCACGCGCGTATCCGCACAACACGCGCAATTTAATGTTTCTGCCGACACATTGAACTTGTCCATAATGCTGGGAAACATCGAAGCGAAGTCCAATTCGGCGACTTGCTCGTGCAGACCAATCACCGGTTGAAAAATCAATCCGCCCTTGTCGGCAAGCGGCAATTGATCGAGCGATTGAAATATTTCGGCTTCGCGCTTGACCGCCGGAATCAAAATCTGTTCGCGGTACGCCGTGCTGATTTCCATCGAGGTCAGGCACGTTCCGGTGCTCGTGCGCGCGACGCGTTGGATTGGCATTTGCGCGAGGCGCGCCATTTCAAACAAACCATCGAGTCCGTAATCGCCGAACAGGAACGCATCGCGCAAATCGAGATGCACGCGTCCAAAGAGCGTGTGACTCGCGGAGCGAAAAATGATGCGTCCGTACGAAAAGTACGACCGCGCCGGTTTGAATTGAATCGGATGCGCCGCATCGCGATTTAGCGCGAGTGGAATCTTGAGTCGGCGCGACAATTCAAGCACGCGCGGCAAAATGAACGAATCGCCGTACGCGGAAAGAATGAGATCGGGATCGTAGCGTTTCAACAGATCGCGGATTCGCAACAGAAATTCACACGGGTCATCGTCTTGCAAAA
>Ga0233425_10010176_pt1 | contig 11559 bp, 12 predicted proteins | sample Watercolumn_Towu_2_FD_181712 | JGI IMG/M metagenome (GOLD analysis project Ga0233425, IMG submission 181712) | Freshwater microbial communities from Lake Towuti, South Sulawesi, Indonesia - Watercolumn_Towuti2014_140_MG | ecosystem: Environmental > Aquatic > Freshwater > Lake | place...
GTCACCCCAGACGTACTGAATCAAGGCGCGCCGCCTTTCCTCGATGTCGCGCGCGGAGCGGATCGTGAGGGCGCGGTCGTCCAGGAGTTCACCCGCCCGGAGGGGTCGCGCCGGCGAGGCCAGCCCCACGAACGCGACGAGGAGCAGAGGCGCAAGGCCGGCTCGGTTCATGTTGCACCCCGGTCTGCCGGTTGGAACGTCTGGCGTCCAGCGATTCGGACCGCTCAACGATAGAGCTGGGGGTCCTTGCGCCAGTCCTTGTCCTTGTCGTGCCCCATGTCGCCAACCCGCGGACGCCGCTCGCGCAGTCGCACCGACTCGATCCCGAGGTAATAGCCCTGCGAGGCCGGGTTCTTGCCGACGCACTCCAGGCGCAGCGTGTAGCTGCCCGGCTCCGGCCAGAAATCGAGCAGGTGGACCTCTTCGTTGGCTATCTTGGCACTGTAGAAATCGGTCGGCTTGCCGAGTTTCACGCCGTTGAGCGAAGCTTGGTAGCGGCCGTAATCGTTGGCCTTGGTGGCATGCACGAGCAGGCGAAGCGGTTCCTTCTTCCTCACTGCGATGGGAATCTCCACCCAGGCGCCCTCGGCTTTCGCCGGTTGGTAGAACAACTGCGGGCCGTCGAAAAACCGGAGCGGCTGCTGGCTGACCGCGCCCTCACCGTGATGCGCGGCATCGGTGAAATCACGCGCGTACGCAACCACGCGATCGAGGCTCGGCAGTCTGCGGTCGCGCGCATGCGGGGCGCGCGCCGCAAAGGTCGGCGTGCCGGCTTGATACCAGAACGCCACGCTGGCGAAGTCGTCCTGGCGTTCGTTCCAACTCGTCGCCTTGTAGTGGGGATTCTCGTCCGGCGAGATCCAGCCCCAATGCTCGATCGTCACCTTGATGCCCGTGTTGAACACCAGCGGATCGGAGAGGTGCCAGCGATAGGCGCTCGTGTGCCCGCCGACGATGCCCCACTGATCAAAGTAGGGTGTGCCGAAATACGGCGTGCTGGTCGTCTTCAAGCCCCACGCGGAAAGAAAATAGTCCTCGGTCCCGGTGCCCCAGATCGAGGGCTTGGTCTCGCCATCGATGTAGATCTTCTCGTCACCCTCGCCGAACCATGACGGGCTGCGCGAGCGCACGGCCAGCACCGTGCCGACGTAGTGCCCTTTGCCCTGGGTCTCGAGGATCAGGTAGTCCTTCCCCGGTTCGACCGGATACTCCTGCCGGTATTGTGCATAGAAATACGGCGTGTCCCCGGGCAGCCGGTCCTTCTTGATCCAGTCGATGTTGTAGTAGAGCAGGCTGATCGGCTTGTCGCCCTGGTTCTCGATCTCGATCCGCGCCGATTTCCGGAACGGCATCCACCAAAAACAATTGTAGGAATCCGCGTCCTCGACGATCACCGGCAGACTGATGACTTCGCTCCGTTTGCCGAAACAGTTCGCAAAAAAGTCACCCACCGGCGCCTCCACCGCCGGACGCGGATGGCCGTCCCAATACATCCGCAGCAGCATCTCCTGGTGATTGGCTGAACCTTGCTTGGCCCAGGTGTGCGGCTCCGGTCCGAGGAAGGTCAGCCAGAGGTGCGTGATGACGCCGGGGCCTTGTTCGTCCAGCAGGACGTGCGTCGCGCCGGGCGGAATGCGGAAATTGTCCCAGTTGCTGGGTTCTTCCGTGTCGCCGCGCGGATCGGCCTTCGGGTCGAGCTTCAGCTCGCCACCGCGCCGGTTTTCGCCGACGCGCATGGTCGAGGTGGCGCGCATCGAACGGCCCTCCTGCGGCTTGGCCAGATCGCCGAGCAGGGCACCGCCTGAGCGCGAAGCACTCAGACACAACAAACCTACGGCAACCGCAACGCCTGGGCCATTCGCGGTCAGCCAGAAACGGGGAACGCGGGGTGGTTTCATCGCGCCATGCGATGGCCCGACGCGCCCTCGGGCAAGCTGTTTTCGGGCACCTTCGCCACGTGGCAGGTGAGCGCGCCTTTCCCGGTGTTCGGTTCCGGTGAGGCGGCGCTCGCCGAGCTTTCCGACGGCCGCATCCTTTACAGCTCGCGCGAGCACATGAGCGTGGGCAACCGCTACTTCGGCTGGAGCCACGACGGCGGCGAACTCTGGCTCTCCGCGTGGCGCAGCGACACGCTGCCCGACGGTTCGCGCGGCACCTCCTACGGCTGCATGGGCGGGCTCATCCGCCTGCCGATCGACGGCGCCGATATCCTGCTCTACAGCAACCTCGACACCGACGCCGGCGTGATGCCGAAGAAGGTCGGCGGCTCGACCTCGGTCGGACGCGAGAAGATCACCGTCTGGGCCAGCTTCGACGGCGGCAAGACCTGGCCGGTCAAGCGCCTCGTCTACGCCGGCCCGAGCGCGTATTCGAATCTCGGAGTCGGCCGCGCTGGCACGCCGAGCGCGGGGAAGATCTACCTTAACTACGAAGGCGGCCAGAAGAACTGCTACGAGGCGGTGTATGTGGCGGTGTTCAACCTCGCCTGGCTGCTCCAGGGGCGCGAGTTGGGCGACGTGCTTGCGCCATGAACCGCCGCCCCGGTTTTCCCCTGAGCTCTTTCGCCGTGGGCGTGCGCGGCGTCTTTTGAGCTTACTCCCATGCGCCCTTCCTTCGCTCCATGCACCGCCGCGGCTTTCATGCTCGCGGCGGCCCTCGGTGGCCCGGCGCCCGCCGCGACCGCCAGAACCTCGCCGTCAAACTGAGCCACGACGACGGGCGAACGTGGGCGGCCACGCGGAGCATCGAGCCCGGACCGAGCGCCTACAGCGATCTCGCGGTGCTGCCGGATGGGACGCTCCTCTGCTTTTACGAGAGCGGCCGGCCGGGGGCGACGCGACCCAACTCCACGCGGACCGACTGGCCCTACGCCCGTCTGACCTTGGCGCGTTTCAACCTCGAGTGGCTGGCGGCGGCGCCGGCGGCTTCGCCTTGAAAGCCGCGCTCCTACCTGCCGAGATCCTCCCGCCCAACTTCAGCCGATGCGTTCCGTGATTCTCCGCTGCGTGTTCCTGGCCGCCGCGCTTGCGGCCCCCGCCCCGGCCGTCGAACAGACCGACGTGTTCATCTCCGGCCAGGATGGCTACCACACCTACCGCATCCCCGCCATCATCCGCGCGGCCGACGGCGCGTTGCTCGCGTTCTGCGAAGGCCGCAAGAATGCCGGCGGCGATTCCGGCGATATCGACCTGCTCCTCAAGCGCTCCACCGACGGCGGGCGCAGCTGGAGCCGGCAACAGATCGTCTGGGACGATGCAGGCAATACCTGCGGCAACCCCTGCCCGGTGGTCGACCGGGAGACCGGCGCAATCTGGCTGCTCACCACCTGGAACCGCGGCGACGACGTCGAGAAGAACATCATCGTCCGCCAGAGCCGCGACACCCGCCGAATCTTCGTCACGCACTCGGCCGATCACGGCCGGACGTGGGCGACGCCGCGGGAGATCACGACCGCGGTAAAGCAGCCGGACTGGACCTGGTATGCCACCGGGCCGGGCGCCGGCATCCAAATCGAGCGGGGACCGCACCGCGGGCGCCTGGTGATTCCTTGCGATCACATCGAGGCCGAGTCGAAACGCTACTACTCGCACGTGATCTACTCGGATGACCGTGGGCAGACCTGGAAGCTTGGCGGAAGCACGCCGCGCGATCAGGTGAACGAGTGCGAGGTGGTCGAGCTGACGGAGAACCGCCTGCTGCTCAATATGCGCAATTACGACAAGGCGAAGCAGACGCGGCAGCAGGCGATCAGTCGGGATGGCGGGGCGACGTGGGCGGACCAGCGTCATGTGCCAGAGCTGATCGAGCCCATCTGCCAGGCGAGCATCCGCCGCCTGGTGTGGCCGACCCCGGGCCGGCCCGGTGTGCTGCTCTTCTCCAATCCGGCCAGCACGCGCCGCGAGAAGATGACCGTCTACACCAGCCCCGATGAAGGCCAGACCTGGCAGGAACGCCTCGTGTTGCATCCCGGGCCCGCCGCCTATTCCTGTTTGATCGCCCTGTCGTTCACCGAGGCCGCCTGCCTCTACGAGCGCGGCGAAAAGCACCGTTACGAAACGATCACCTTGGCACGGTTCGGGGTGCCCTAGCCCGGATATTTCATGCTTTCCAGCGGTTCCAACAGAGAAATATCCGCCCGCCCCCGGGGCGGGGCGACCTTGTCGCGGCTCGCCCCGACTTCGTCGGCCCGACAGGGCGAAGATTTCACACCTCCGGGTGTGAAATCTTCGGGCTAGGTTTTCGCCTGGGCGAAAACCTCCTGCGCGCGCTGCAGGGCCCAGCGGTATTGTTCGTAGCGCACGCCAAACGGGATCGAATGATCCGAGTGCAGGATGAAACCGCCGCGGGCGGCGTAGGGGATCTTGCGCCGCAGTTCCGCCTCCAGCGCCGTGCGCTCACCGAGCAGGCTGGCCACGCTCAGGTTGCCGTGGCAGGTGAGCGTGCGCGGATAACGGCGGCGCAGTTCGGCGATGTCCATGCCGGCCAGACACTCGAAGGGATTGAGCGCCTCCACGCCCACCTCGATCAGGCGCGGCAGGAGATCCCACATGCGGCCATCGGTGTGCATGAGGAAGCGGATGCCGCGACGCCGGAGCAGAGCGCTGATCCGCTCATAGCAGGGCCGGAGCAGGGCGTCCCACGTCGCCGGGCTGATGAGCAGCGAGGTCTTGAAGGCGATGTCTTCGACCAGGAAGATCCCGTCGGGCTTCATGCCGCGGTCGAGGCAGCGCTGCAGCACGGCGAGGAGCAGGTCGGTGTAGGTGGCAAACATGTCGGCGCACCAGGCGGGATCGTCGAGGACGTCGACCAGCAACTCGTCCAACGCGCGGTGCCGCCAGGTCGCCTCCCACGGGCCGTAGGCGGCAAACGTCACGAAGCGGCCGCGGGCGTAGATGGCGTCGTATCTCGCCTTGGCCTCCGCCCAGGTGGGGTAGGGGTCGAAGTGGCAGAAATAGCTTGCGGCATCGATCCGCGCGGTGCCGCTGGGATCGTCGAGGACCATCCTGGGCTTCGTCACCTCCTCCCAGACGGCGCGCGATCGGGTCTGGTGCGCGAGGAAGTCGAGGGTGCCGCTGCGACCGTCGGCCTTGGCGACCGTGTAGCCGGCGCGATCCTCGAACGTGATGCGGCCCTCGCTGCGCGCCAGGATCCTCATCGCGAAACGCGCCGAGGCGTCGATAAACATGGACTCGATGTCCCAGTCAAAGTGATCGGCGGGCGAGACTCCCGCGGGCAGGCCTTCGCGAATCCACTCCTGCGGCAGGCCGTCCCAGAGCGCGTCGTTGACCGGCAGGCGGTCCGGCCGTTCGAAATTCAGGGCGGCGGTGACGCGTTCGCGGGCATTCATCCCAGGATGACCAGAGCGAGAAGTGGGCGCCTTGGCGATCGAAGTCTGCAAAGGTCCCCAGTGCGGCGCAACCGCAACCGAACGCATGGGGGGCCCACCGGTTTGGGACAGAACCTTCGCAGCAGAACAACCAACGCAGAGATGGCACTGCGGAGGTTTTCGCGGATGAGCCGCGAAAACCTGGCGCTCGCTGCGCGAGCTTTGCCGGGACGAGAGGATTTGGGAAAGCGATCGCTGAGCTGGCGTCGTGGCTCCACGTCTGGAATCTCGTCGGGCCACTTCTTCCTGGACTCCAGCATGACGGGCGCCGCGCTGACCGGCGACGGGCGGATGACCAACGCGCAGGCGGGCCAGACTGGGGTCCGTTGCCAGCGGTTCCCATGAGATTTGGGTCGCGCCGGGCAGCGATCCTGGCAGAGAAGAGGCGCGCTACCCGCTCCCAATCGAGGATCCCGCCATGCCGCTTCGCCGTCTGCAACTGTTGCTTTTGATCCCCACCGTCCTGGTGGCGCCTCTTGTGGGGGCGGCCGCCAATTCTGCCATGCCGCCGGCCTTGGCGCAATGGCTGGGTCCTCAGGACTGGAAGCGCGATGCCGCCGGCCCGGTGGTGACCCTCGGCAAGGAAGGCGAATTCGACGATACCCACCTCCTGGCCGCGATGGTGGCCAAGGACGGCAACACGTACCTGATGTGGTACTGCGGTTCCAGTGGCTTCGCGCACGATGTGGCGCCCAAGCGAATGCCCGACCACCGGGTGTATCGATTGGGGCTGGCGACGAGTACGGACGGCAAGCACTTCGAGAAGCACCCCGGGAATCCCGTGTTCGGCTTGAACGAGGGAACGCGATCCGTCTTGACGCCGTCCATCCTGCGCAATCCCGACGGCACGGTGCAGCGGGTGGCGGGCAGGATCCGCATGTGGTTCAGCAGTGGCAACCTGGGGGGCGGGGGCAGACCCCATTCGATTCAAGCGGCCGAAAGCGAGGACGGCGTCCGCTGGACGAACGTCTCCGGCGACCTGATCACGCGGGCCTACTGCCCCTCGGTACTCAAGGAAGGTGACGAGTACCGGATGTGGTACACCGAGCCGGGAGCGTATCCGTGGGTGCTGAAACACGCCCGCAGCCGCGACGGGTTGAAATGGGACATTGATGAGACACCGGTGCTGAAGGCGATGCAGGGCTGGGAGCACTTTCTCTCCAACTATCCGGCGGTGACGAAGGTGGGGGACGTTTATCTCATGTGGTACACCAGCTACGCCACCAAGGACCGGCTCACGACGGCCGTAGGCTTTGCCGCCAGCACAGACGGCATCACGTGGCACAAGCACCCGGGCAACCCAGTGTTCCGGCCGGACCCCAGCCGTCCGTGGGAGTCGCATTACGTCTCCAGTGGCTCAACCATTCGCGAACCGGACGGCAGTTTCCGCATGTGGTACTTCGCCCGCAAGGAGCCGCCCTTCCTGAATTTATACTACGCGCTGGGAACGGCCATCTGGACGGGGCCGAAGCCGCCCTGAGGGGCCAACCCGAAGGCCGCAGGTGCCGTTCGATCGCTGGCCGACAGCGCCTGTCGTCGCATCAACGCTGTCGTGACGCTCGACACGGCGCGACGGTTGCGGACAACCGCGACCATGGCGTTCACCGCGGCGCTGCGGTCGGCCGTCGGGGTGGAGGACGCGGCATGATGATGCCCTCGTCTGCCATCTGCTTGAGATCGACCATCCACACGTATTCCTGGAGGTCGGGCGCGATCGCGTCGCAGAGGTCGACCACATGCCACGCGCCGGCGGCCGTCGTCATGTCGACGCCCTGCGTGCGATCGAGGTAGTCGGCGAGCGCCGCCAACTCGCGGTTCATGTAGACCCGGCGGCCATTGATTTCGCGGGTGAGTCGTTCGTTGGCTGCGGCCGTATACAACGCCTTCTGGATTTCAATGATCGTGCGCTGCTCCTTCGAGTTGCCGGCCGGACCGCAGTGACGTATCCAGGGCTCCATGCGTTGCAGAATCCGATAATACTTCGACCGCGGTTGAAAATAGACCCTTGCAAAGGATCCGCCGATCAGCAGCACCGTCACACCGACCACGACGGCTGGCCAAATCCACCACGCCCTCCGGCGCAACGGTCTCAACAGCGCAGGCTCTGCACCCATGGTTGTGGTTTGCTGATGTCACTTCACACCGTCCGCTGCAAGACGTTCGTCGGTGATGAGCGTCATTCCGCAAAGGGGATCTGAAGAGAGAGGCGGAACCCAATCCGGATGCATCACACCTCTTCCTGGATGCCAGCATCCGCGTCACGCCTTCTCCGAGGGCGAAAAGGCGACTTCGTCGCCAGCCGGCCGAGATTCGCGTTGTGCCCGGGCGGAGTCGCGCGGAGGATCCGGATTCCTTCATGAGTGTTTTCGATCGGTGCCGGCGTTGGTCGGTCGGACTTGCGCTTGGGTCTTCCTGCCTGGGCGCCGCGGCGCCGGTGGCGCCCGGCCACCGCTTCGCCTGCACCGATTACACGCAGGGAAAAGTGTTCCTCGTCGCCGCCGACGGCACGATTGAGTGGGAGTACCAGACCAGGCAGTGCAACGACCTCTGGGTGCTGCCCAACGGCAATCTGTTGTTCAACACCGGGCGCGGGGTCCGCGAGGTGAACCGCGCGAAGGAGGTCGTATTCGACTACCAGTCGAAGAGCGAAATCTACGCCTGCCAGCGGCTGGCCAACGGCGACACCTTTGTCGGCGAGTGCAATGCCGGGCGACTGCTTGAAATCGCACCGGATGGGCGGATCGCGAGGGAAGTCCGCCTGCTGCCGGAGGGCAAGGATGGTGGGCACCTCTACATGCGCAATGCGCGGAAGCTCCCCAACGGCCACTACCTCGTCGCGCACTACGGCGAGGAAATGGTGCGCGAGTACGACGCGACGGGAAAGATCGTGCGTTCAATTCCAGCGCAGGGTGGTCCGCACAGCGCGGCGCGGCTGCCGAACGGCAACACGGTGATCACGTGCGGCGATCGGCCAGGCGGCGCGCGGGTGTTTGAGGTGGATCCGGCGGGCCGGGTGGTCTGGCAGGTGCAGGGCGACGATCTGCCCGGGATCAGCCTGAAGTTCATCGCGGGCTTCCACCGGCTCCCGAACGGCAACACCGTGATCGCGAATTGGCTCGGCCGCGGGAATTTCGGCCAGGCGCCGCACGTCATCGAGATCAGCCCGGAACGACGGGTGGTGTGGTCGTTTTCCGATCACCAGCGGTTGCGAACGGTTTCGAGCGTGGTGATGCTCGCCGCGCAGGGTGATCCGATGGCGGGCGTGATCTGGCATTGAGCGCCGGGACCCGCCAGCAGGCGTGAAAGTCCAGTCATACACGATGTCATCGGCTTTCGCTTTTTTGGGGCGCGACGCCCTCGTCGCGCGGGCCCGGGATCCGGTTGTGCCAACCCGCGGGGTGTGGGCACCCCGCCTCCACCAGCTGCAACTAACCAAGCGGGCGGGCGGGGCACCCCGCTGAAGGGCGCTTCAGCCGACACCGCAAGGCGCGCGAGGGACGGCGCGACCCACCTTTGTGCTTTCGGTTTCAGGGGAGAAACGCACTTTCATTGAATGGATGCGAGGCAGGCGAAGACTCGCCATCGGTGTGGGCGTTGTTCACGTTCCGCCCATGTTACGACGGCGTTGGTTGCGAATCACCCTGTGGAGCCTGGCTGGGCTCGGGCTGCTGGCGGCGGCCATCGCCGGCGGCTTGTGGATCTATTTTCATCCGCCGGTCGAGCGGACCAACGGCATCGCCTACGGCCGGCGCGGGGCGCACCCGCTGGCGCTGGATGTCCTGCGGCCAACCGCGCCCAACGGTCGCGGCGTGCTGCTCATGGTCAGCGGCGGCTGGAAGTCGAAAAAACCGGGCGAGTTTGAAACGTGGATCGCGGCGCCACTGCTGCGCCGCGGCTACACCGTGTTTGCCATTTACCACGTGTCGCAACCGGCAGCGCCGGTGATGGAGATCATCGAGGACGTGCACCGCGCGACGCGGTTTGTGCGGCACCGCGCGCGCGACTACGGCGTGGATCCGGAGCGGCTGGGTGTGACCGGCGGAAGCTCCGGCGGCCACCTGAGCCTGATGCTGGCGACAACGGGGCGCCGCGGCCCGCCCGACGCCGCCGACCCGATCGATCGCGAGAGCAGCGCGGTGCAGGCCGTGGCGATCTTCTTCCCGGTGACCGACCTGCTCAATTTGGGAAAGTCCAACCAGAACCTCGGGGATGGCGGCCCGCCCCGGAGTTTTCGCCGGGCGTTTGGCCCGCAAGGGACCCATCTCGAGGTCTGGAAGGTGATCGGCCGGGAGTCCTCGCCGATTTATCATGTGACGGCGAAGATGCCACCGGTGCTGATTCACCACGGCGATGCGGACACGCTGACGCCGCTCGAACAATCGGAGTGGTTTCAGGCGAAGGCGCGAGAGGCGGGGGCCAAGGTGGAGATCGTCGTGCACCGCGGGGCCAAGCACGGGTGGCTGACGATGGGCCTCGAGGTGCGCAAGTTCGCCGACTGGTTCGACCGGCATCTCGGACGGTGAGCCGGCTTCCGCGGGCGGGTGTTTCGCGAGGGCGATCAGGAAGCACGCTCAGGGTGACCGTCAACGTGCCGCCGTCGTGGAACCTGTTGCTCGACGATCGCATGGCGGAGGCCTTCACCGATCGGGTGCGCGAAGTCTTCCAGCGGGCCGGTTTTGATCGGCCGATCGAGGAAGTGCGTTTGGTCGAGGATCCGGCGAAACTGCCGGATCTCCGCCGCCAGGACTCCGCCGCCAACGAACGGCGGGACGAACGCAGGACCGTGTAACCGCGGGACCAACCCATCGTGACGACCCGGCGCAGGCGGCGCGCGCGGCGGGGTTTTCGGCGCGGAACCCCGCCGCGCCGCGGGCGCAGCCCCAATCCGGTGGGGTCACGTTTCGCGGTTGCCGGGGGGCGCCCAGGGGCGCGAGGCTCCGCCGCATCTGCATGGACTCGCGCGAACGGGTTTTTCGAGCGCTCCGCCACGAGGAGCCGGACCGCGTGCCCCGGGACTTCTGGGCCACGGCTGAGACGTATGCCAAACTCTGCCGGCGGCTGGCGCTGCCGGCGGCGGACGCCGTGCTCGATCGGTTCGACATCGACATCCGCTACATCGAGGGGCCGCGCTATCTTGGGCCGAAACTGCGCGGGCATCCCGACGGGTCGAGCAACGACATCTGGGGCGTGCCGCGCCGCCTGGAAACCGTCGGCACGGGCGAGCGGGCGCAGGGCTACCATGCGGTGACGCGGTTTCCGCTCGCCGGCGTCACCGACCCGGGCGAGCTCGAGCGCTACGAATTTTGGCCGAGCCCGGACTGGTTCGACTATGCGCCGGTGGCGGCGGAGGCGCGGGCGGTGCGCGAGCGGGGCCGGGTCGTGGCGTTCATGGGCGATCGGCTCAACCGGTTTGCCCAGTTGAAGCCGGCGATGTACCTGCGTGGAATCGATCTGGCGCTGGAGGACATGCTGGTCGCGCCGGCGATCTTCCGGGCGATCACGGATCGGCTGACGGCGTTCTACAACGAGTACCTGACGCGCATCCTCGAGGCGGCGCGCGGCACGATCGACATTCTGGTGACGGGCGACGATTTCGGGCAGCAGCAGGGGCTGCTGTGTTCGGTGGCGTTGTGGGAGGAGCGCCTGCGCGCGGGCTTCGAGGGGTACATCCGCATCGCGCACGCGGCCGGCGTGCCGGTGATGCACCACACCTGCGGCGCGATTTACCGGCTGCTGCCGAAATTCGTCGAGTGCGGGCTCGACATCCTGCAGTCGCTGCAGCCCGGGGTGGCGGAAATGGATTTCCCGCGGATCAAGGCGGAATTCGGCGACCGGATCTGCTTCCAGGGCGGCATCGGCATCCAGCGCGCGCTACCCTTCGGCACGCCCGCCGACGTGCGGGCCGAGGTGCAGGAGCGGATGGCGGCGCTGGCGCCGGGCGGCGGCTACATCGTCAGCACGGCGCACAACATCCAGGGCGACACGCCGGTGGAGAACGTCCTCGCCCTGATCGCCGCCTACGACGAGTTCGGTCGCTATCGTTGAAAGCGGGTTCCGCCCCGGGTCGCCCCGGGTTGGCCTGCGGGCCCGGCGCGCCCGAGGCGGGCGGGAAGCGGGCGCCAGCGATCTGGCCGTTGAAGTCCCCATCGTCTGGCACCGCAGAAACACAAACA
>Ga0233425_10010177_pt1 | contig 11558 bp, 5 predicted proteins | sample Watercolumn_Towu_2_FD_181712 | JGI IMG/M metagenome (GOLD analysis project Ga0233425, IMG submission 181712) | Freshwater microbial communities from Lake Towuti, South Sulawesi, Indonesia - Watercolumn_Towuti2014_140_MG | ecosystem: Environmental > Aquatic > Freshwater > Lake | place: Indonesia...
CCGTTGTTAGAGCCATTACAGCTCAGGTTGGTCTGAGAGGTCACCGCTGTCATAGCAGCCGGTTCCGTGATGCTGATGGTGCGGCTCAGGGCGCACAGGTTCGCGTCTTTCACCGTTACCGTATAGTTGCCTGCTGTCAGGCCGCTGGCCGTGGCTGCCGTTCCGCCACCCGGCGTCCAGCTATAGGTATAGGCACCGGTGCCGCCGCTGACGGTTACCGTAGCAACACCGTTAGACCCGCCATTGCAGGAAACATTCGTTCCTGTGATGCCGGCGCTAAGTGCCGTTGGCTGTGAAATGGAGACAGTGCGCGAAAGCGTACAGTTGTTGGCATCCTTCACATTGACGGTATATGTGCCGGAGGCGAGCCCTGAGGCTGTAGCGGCATTTCCACCGGAAGGCGACCAGGTATAGCTGTAAGCGCCGGTGCCGCCGGTCACACTCACACTGGCCACACCATTGGTAAAGCCGTTGCAGGTGATATTGGTAAAGCTGGTAGTCGCTGCTAAGGCCACCGGCTGGCTTACGTTTGCGGTAAAGGTTACCGTACAGGCCGTGGCGTCTTTTACCTGAACGGTATAGATCGCAGAGGTCAGGCCTGAGGCTGTGGCAGCATTGCCGCCGGAAGGCGACCAGGTATAGGTATAGGCACCGCTTCCGCCGCTGGCAGCCACAGAGGCCGTACCGTCGTTGCCACCATTACAGCTCACAGCTGTGGTGGTGATCACACCCGAAATATTTCCTGTCGATGAAATAACAAAGCTTTGTGTTTTGGTACATGAGTTGGCGTCTGTGATCGTCACGGTATAACCTCCGGCACCCAGGCCGCTTGCCGTGGCTGCTGTGCCGCCGCTCGGCGTCCAGCTGTAGGTATAAGCACCGGTGCCGCCTGTGGCAGATACGCTGGCAACACCATTATTAACACCGCAGGTAGCATTGGTTTGTGTTGGAGTAGCTACAATAGCGGTTGGCTGAGTCACATTGACCATTGCTGTTTTGGTACAGCTGTTGGCATCCGTTACCGTAACGGTGTAATTGCCTGCTGCAAGGCCGGTAGCCGTAGCTGCCGTGCCACCGCTTGGCGCCCAGCTGTAGGTATAGCCGCCGGTACCGCCCGTAGCCGTTACCGTAGCGCTGCCGTTGGAACCGCCGTTGCATAAAACGTTCGTTACAGAAGTTGTTGTGGCGATCGCTGTTGGCTGAGTGACATTGGCCGTCGCTGTTTTGGTACAGCTGTTGGCATCCGTGACGGTTACGGTGTAATTTCCCATGGCAAGGCCGGTAGCGATTGCTGCCGTGCCGCCGCTCGGCGCCCAGCTATAGGTATAGCCGCCGGTACCGCCCGTAGCCGTTACCGTCGCGCTGCCATTGGAGCCACCGTTGCAGCTTACATTCGTCACAGAAGTTGTTGCCGCGATCGCCGTTGGCTGCGTTATGTTAACAACAGCCGCTTTCGTGCAGGTGTTCGCGTCGGTAACCGTAACAGTGTAATTGCCTGCCGCAAGGCCGGTTGCGATTGCTGCCGTGCCGCCGGAAGGCGCCCAGCTGTAGGTATAGCCGCCGGAACCTCCCGTAGCCGTTACCGTAGCGCTGCCGTTGGAACCGCCATTGCAGCTTGTGCCCGCAACGGCAGTCGAAGTTGTGATCGCCGCAGGCTGACCGATGGTCGCAAAGGCTGTTTTTGTACAGCTGTTGGCATCCGTTACCGTGACGGTATAATTGCCTGCCGCAAGGCCGGTAGCCGTGGCTGCTGTGCCACCGCTTGGCGCCCAGCTGTAGGTATAGCCGCTGGTACCTCCGGACGCCGCTACACTGGCTACTCCGTTGGAGCCACCGTTGCAGCTTGTATTCGTCACTGAGGTTACCGCATTAAGCGCTGTTGGCTGAGTGACATTAACCATTGCTGTTTTAGTGCAGCTATTGGCATCCGTTACCGTGACGGTGTAATTGCCCATGGCAAGACCGGTAGCCGTGGCTGCTGTGCCACCGCTCGGCGCCCAGCTGTATGTATAGCCGCCGGTACCTCCTGTGGCTGTTACAGTAGCTACTCCGTTGGAGCCGCCGTTGCAGCTTACATTCGTTACAGAAGTTGTTGTGGCGATCGCCGTAGGTTGAGTGACATTAACCATCGCTGTTTTGGTACAGCTGTTGGCATCGGTAATGGTTACTGTATAGTTTCCTGCAGCCAGGCCGGTAGCGCTTGCGGCCGTGCCGCCGCTCGGTGCCCAGCTATAGGTATAGCCGCCGGTACCTCCTGTGGCTGTTACCGTCGCACTGCCATTGGAGCCACTGTTACATAATACGCCGGTAACGGCTGTAGTCGTTACAATTGCTGTAGGCTGGCCCACATTCACCGTCGCTGATTTCGTACAGTTGTTGGCATCGGTTACGGTGACGGTATAGTTGCCTGCGGCAAGACCAGTTGCCATGGCTGCTGTGCCACCGCTTGGCGCCCAGCTATAAGTATAGCCGCTGGTACCGCCCGTTGCTGATACAGCGGCGCTACCATTGGAACCTCCATTACAGGACGTATTGGTTGCTGACACAGACGCCACAATAGCCGTAGGTTGTGTCACATTCACTGTCGCCGTTTTCGTACAGCTGTTAGCATCGGTTACAGTTACCGTATAATTGCCTGCAGCAAGGCCGGTAGCCGTGGCTGCTGTGCCACCGCTCGGCGCCCAGCTATAGGTATAGCCGCCGGTGCCACCGGAAGCCGTTACAGTAGCTACTCCGTTGGAGCCGCCGTTGCAGCTTGCATTCGTCGCTGAGGTTACCGCATTGAGTGCTGTTGGCTGAGTAATGTTTGCTGACTTAATACTGGTGCAGGAGTTGGCATCCGTTACGGTGGCGGTATACACACCGGCCATTAAACCGGTGATGGTTTGCAGGGAAGAACCCGTGCTCCATAAATAAGAATACCCACCGGCACCACCCGACGCTGAAACCGAAGCCACGCCGGTGGATCCGCCGTTGCAGGCCACATTGGTGATAGCCGTCGAGGTTACCAGAGCTGTAGGCTGAGTCACAGTGGCGCTTTTAATGCTTTTGCAGGAGTTGGCATCCGTTACCGTGGCGGTATACACACCAGCCATTAAACCGGTGATGGTTTGCAGGGAAGAACCCGTGCTCCATAAATAAGAATACCCACCGGCACCGCCTGACGCTGAAACCGAAGCCACACCGTTGGAACCACCGTTACAGGCCACATTGGTGACGGCCGTCGAGGTTACCAGAGCTGTAGGCTGAGTGACATTGGCGAACGCTGTTTGGGTGCAGCTGTTGGCATCTGTTATCGTTACGGTGTAGTTGCCTGCCGCCAGGCCGGTTGCCGTGGCTGCTGTGCCACCGCTTGGCGCCCAGCTATAGGTATAGCCGCCGGTACCGCCGCTAGCGGTTACCGTAGCGCTGCCATTGGATCCGCCGTTGCAAGCAACGCTGGTTACAGCCATCGTTGTTGAGATTGCTGTTGGCTCGCTGATCGTTACGGTTCTGCTAATAGGGCAGCCGTTGACATCTTCAACGTTGCAGGTGTAGGTGCCTGCTGATAAGCCGGTAGCGGTTGCATTGTTCCCTCCGCCCGGAGACCAGGTGTAGCTATAGCCGGGCGTACCCCCGCTTATTGTGATACTGGCAGCGCCATTGGAACCGCCATTGCAGGCAGTATTCGTAAAAGAAGTGCTCGCTACAAAAGCCGGAGGTTGGGTAACATTACAAATCCTGCTAAAGGGACAGCTGTTATTATCCCGGCCATTTACCGTATAGGAACCTGCCGGCTGACCCGTGGCAATATTGCTGTTCCCGCCTGTCGGCGACCATGTATAGGTATAAGGGCTGGTACCGCCGCTCACCGATACGGCCACAATACCGTTGGAATAACCGAAGCAGGATACGTTCACAACAGAGGTCGAGGTACTGATGGCAGCTGGCTGGGTAACGGGCACTGTCGCTGTGCGTGAGCAGCTGTTATTATCCGTCACTGTGACGGTGTAATTGCCGGCTGTAAGGCCGGAGGCTGCAGATCCTGTACCGCCGCTGGGCGCCCAGGAATAAAAATAGGATGGCGTACCACCGCTTGCGGTAACGGATGTTGTGCCGTTAGCGCCACCGTTACAGGTCACGCTGGTGGAAGTGATGGTCGTCGCAATCGCCGAAGGCTGGCTTACGGTTACCGTTTGAGTACGTGTACAATTGTTGGCATCAGTCACAGTGACGGTATAGTTATTGGCCGCAAGACCCGTTGCTAAAGAAGCTGTACCGCCGCTTGGTGCCCAACTGTAGGTATAGCCAGGGGTACCGCCGCTTACCGAAACCGAAGCGCGGCCGTTGGAGAGTCCGTTACAGCTTGTATTGGTAAAGCTGGTTGTAGCCACAATGGCGGAAGGCTGGGTAATCGATACAGTGGCGGTAGTGCTTGTAGAGCCTGCATCGGTCACCGTGACGGTATAATTGCCGGCAGAGAGGCCTGTTGCCAAAGAGCCTGTGCCGCCGCTCGGCGCCCAGGAATAGGTATAGCCTCCTGCACCACCGCTGGCGGCTACCGAGGCGCGGCCATTGGAGCCGCCGTTGCAGCTTACATTAGTTGCCGTGATGACCGCAGATAAAGGTGTGATAGACGTCCAGTTAAACGCGTCCAGGGCCACGTATTCAAACTGGCCGCCTGTGGTAATCACGATCTGGTCGATCGCTGTGTTGGCATTGTTCGAGCCGCCGAAGGTGGTTAAATTAATAAACGTGAAACCATTGTTCGTTCCTGTGCTGGTTACAAAGCCGCTGCTGGCGGTTGCCGTAAATTTGGTAACGCCGCCCAGCTTACCGACAAGCGTTAAAGAGCCTGGTACAGCCTGATTAAGGGAGGCTGCATTTGAAAAGAACATGTACATGCTGTTCAGCTTAAAGGGCACAGCGCCTGCCGAAGAGATGGTAAAGCCTACGGTAAAGCCGGTTCCCGCAAAACCATCGTTGTCGATGTAGCGGTTGTCGGCAGCGGTCCCGTTCCAGCCGGTGCCCGGAAAGCCGGCCTGAATATCGAAAGGCCCGCGGGCCTGAGAGGTGATATTAAAGACCTGACCGTTGTCGGTAAATGACGTTGAGCCGCCGCTTTCCGTTTCAAAGGTTTCCGTGCTTTGTGCCCACGAAAACGATGACAAGAGAATAAGTAAAATGGCGTAAAGTTTGTTTTTTTTCATTCGAAGGGGTTTTAATTGCAGACCAAAGATAGATTAATTACTATTATATTTATTTTATTGTTTTTCTTTGCTTTCTTAAAAATAACATGAAAGAACCATTAGCTGATATTACAACCCGGATTCTTCAGTCATCAGGGATCGATCAGGAGATTGAAGCAGTCCGCCGTCTATCGGCGTTTTACTCCCGCTTTGTTTCCGGCGGGCAGAGCCATGCGCAACAGGAAAAGGGGAACGAGGTGCTGCTCCGGGGAGGCATTGCCCTTTCCTCTTATGATGCGGCTATTTGCCTGGATGAGTTCATCCGCACAGCCCGCTTCCTGAAAGGCACTCACCTGGCTCTCCGCGAGCTGCTCAAACGCTTTCCCGGTCAAAAGCTCAATATCCTGTATGCAGGCTGTGGCCCTTATGCCACGCTCATCCTGCCTTTACTGCCGCTGTTCTCTCCCGATCAGCTGGACGTGCTGCTCCTGGACATTAACCAGGACTCGCTTCACTCCGTGGCATCCATCATATCTGCCGCGGGCCTGAAAGAATACACCATCGCCATGCAACAGGCCGATGCCATCCGTTACCAATCTCCCGAATCGCGGCCGCTTCATCTGATCGTCTCCGAAACCATGTTCTATGCGCTGATCCGTGAGCCCCAGGTGTCTATCACACAGAACCTGGCGCCGCAGCTTCAACAGGGCGGCATCCTTATTCCGGAAGAGATCAACCTCGACCTGGTGTACACGTTTCATGGCGAGGAGCCTTATCTGAAAAGCACCGATCCATATCCAACGGGCTTGCCTTATGAGCACCGCGTGCATGCGGGCAATCTGTTTTCAATAACTAAAGAACTTGATTTTTACCGGACCAATCACTCTCCCGGTATCTTTGAGAGCGGCCTTTATGAATTGCCTTCCGACTTTTCGGCAACTCCCGACCTTTGCATTCATACTCACCTCCGTATCTTCGGCGAGGTGATCCTGCATTCCGCAGAGTCTTCCATCACTAATCCTTATTGTGTCGCTTCCTTGTATAATTTACAGGAATACACACATGTGGGCCTGATCTATGATTTCAACGATCTACCTCAATGGACCTATAAAGCAAAAGGGCAAAAGATCTAACCATTCTTTTGCCCTTCGCTTTTTTGCCTTATGGCCTTGACGGGTAAATGCCTTCCAGACAGATGATGTAGTTCATCGCGATGAAAGGCTGCATGTTGTTGACCGGCAAGCCCTGACCGATTGGCGCTGTCGTTACAGAAGCCTGGTTCAGCGCGGTATTAGGCGTTGCAGTGTTGTAACCTAAGGTCGCCGTAAAGGTCCTTCCTGTCAGCGTTCCCGGTGTGGCAATGCTCGCACCGGGCGTGGCAGCACCCTGGCCAGCATCTGTATTATTAACCGATAAGGTCGCCGGGTGGTTGTGCGGCGGGATGTTAGACACCAGTAAGGTGTTGCTTTCCGTTCCGGCTACCTCACCCTGTGTGCGGTAGCTCAGTCCCGGACCTTGTCCCATGCCGATTGGCGCACGACTTTGCAGGTTCGGCAAAGCAAAGGTTGTGATGCCATCGCCACCATACGTCGTTCCTAAAAGAGAGAATACGGCGCTGTATTGAGAGATCGGCAATAACTGCCCGTTACACATCGCCCAGCCGCGTGGCGCAAAGTTTCCTGCGAAGATTTTGATAATTCCAATGTACTCGTCCATGATGTTTTTTGATTTTAAGGATTAATAAAATGATTTAATTGTTCCGATATCTGCTAAACGGAATTGCCTGAGAACAGATAAAACACTCCAGGGCCTTATGGCCTGGATGGATAAAGGCCCTGCGTGCAGATAATATAATTCATCGCAATATATGGCTGCATGTTGTTAACCGGTAAGCCCTGCCCTACCGGCGCCGTCACTACCGAAGCCTGGTTCAGGGCCGTGTTAGGCGTTGCGGTGTTATAGCCTAAGGTCGCCGTAAAGGTCCTGCCTGTCAGCGTTCCCGGTGTGGCAATGCTCGCGCCTGGTGTGGCGGCACCTTGTGAAGAGTCGGTATTGTTCACCAATAAGCTTGCCGGGTGGTTGTGCGGCGGAATGTTCGTGATGTTCAGCGTATTGGTCTCCGTACCGGAGATCTGGCCCTGCATGTGGTAGCTTAAACCCGGCCCCTGGCCCATACCGATCGGCACACGGCTTTGAAAATTAGGTAAAGCAAAGGTCGTGATACCGTCACCACCATACGTCGTTCCTAAAAGTGAAAATAAAGCGCTGTTTTGCGCAATAGATAATAATTGCCCGTTACACATCAGCCAACCTGTCGGTGCGAAGTTCCCGGCAAAAATTTTAATCATTCCCATGTACTCGTCCATAATTTTTTTGGTTTTGGGGGTTAATAAAAAAGGTTTAGTTGTTTTCAATATTAGCCTAAATCGCATTGACAAAAAACAGGTAGAAATACCCGATTTTCAAAAGTCGCGCATCCGACTAATAACTTGATAATCATGTAAATAAAACACAAAACAGAGCCGCCCGGCCCGGAACGGGGAAGCCGACAAACGTCAGAATCCCTTATCCGGCAAAGCGCTGTTGACTTATGGCCTTGATGGATAAATACCCGACCAGCAGATAATATAGTTCATGGCGATGAAAGGCTGCATGTTGTTGACTGGCAAGCCCTGACCTACCGGTGCCGTCACTACCGAAGCCTGGTTCAAGGCTGTATTAGGCGTCGCGGTGTTATAGCCTAAGGTAGCCGTAAAGGTCCTGCCTGTCAGCGTTCCCGGCGTGGCAATGCTCGCACCTGCTGTGGCGGCCCCTTGCGCGGCATCGGTGTTGTTTACCAATAAGCTTGCCGGGTGGTTGTGCGGAGGGATGTTAGGCACGGTGAGGCTGTTGTTTTCGCTTCCTCCCACTTGCCCCTGGGCGCGGTAGCTGAGGCCAGGCCCTTGACCCATGCCGATCGGCGCGCGACCCTGCAGGTTTGGCAAAGCGAAAGTGGTTACGCCGTCGCCACCGTAAGTGGTTCCCAAAAGAGAGAATAATGCGCTATACTGTGCGATGGACAATAATTGCCCGTTGCATGTAAACCAGCCTCTCGGCGCAAAGTTTCCTCCAAAGATTTTGATCATTCCAATGTACTCGTCCATAATGTTTTAAATTAATAGGGGGTTAATACTAGTTTTTTGCCCAATATTAGTCTAAATAACACGTCCGGAAAACAGGTAGAAATATCCGATTTTGCAAAAAGCAGCTCAGCGGCCCGGCAGAATCGGGCCGGCGTATAAACAACGTTCGGCTGCTGTATGGCGTAAAAATCAGAAGCCGGGGTTTCTCCCCGTAAAGTTCTGCGGCGTGATCTGCAGCAATTCTGTTTTCACTTCTTCGCTCACTTTCAGGCCCCTGATAAAGGCATGCATGGATTCCCTGGTAACCACGCTGTTGGTGCGGGTCAGGTCTTTCAAAGCTTCATAAGGCTTCGGATAGCCTTCGCGGCGCAGAATGGTCTGCACGGCTTCCGCCACTACCGCCCAGTTGTTTTCCAGGTCGCGGTTAAAGATCTCTTCGTTGAGGATGAGCTTGTCCAGGCCTTTTAAAATGCTTTTGTAAGCGATGAGGATATGAGCGATCGGCACGCCGATGTTCCTCAGCACGGTGCTGTCTGTAAGGTCGCGCTGCAGGCGCGACACCGGAAGCTTGGCCGAGAGATGCTCCAGGAGCGCATTGGCAATGCCGAGATTCCCTTCGGCATTCTCGAAGTCGATCGGGTTTACTTTATGCGGCATGGCGGAAGAGCCGATCTCGCCGGCTTTCAGCTTTTGCTTGAAGTAATCCATGCTGACATAGGTCCACACATCGCGGCACAGGTCGAGAAGGATGGTATTGATACGCTTCAGGGCGTCGCAGTAGGCGGCAATATTATCGTAGTGCTCGATCTGCGTGGTAAACTGGCTGCGGCTCAGGCCTAAGGTGTGGTTGACGAACTCATTCCCGAAGGCGATCCAGTCGTGCTTCGGGTAGGCTACGTAATGCGCATTGAAATTGCCGGTAGCGCCGCCAAACTTAGCAGAGAAAGGAATCGCCTTCAGCTGGTTGATCTGTACCTGCAAACGCTCCACGAACACGTAGAACTCTTTGCCCAGGCGTGTCGGCGAGGCCGGCTGACCGTGGGTACGCGCGAGCAGAGACACCTCTTTCCACTCACGGGACAAGGCAACCAGCTTTTCGGTTACTGTATGCAGACCGGGCAATACCACCTCTGCATTCGCCTGCTTTAGCGATAAAGGAATGGAGGTGTTGTTAATATCCTGAGAGGTCAGACCGAAGTGTACGAACTCCAGGTAGGTTTCCAGGCCCTGTGCTTTTAATTTTTCCTTGATAAAATACTCCACGGCTTTCACATCGTGGTTCGTGGTTTTCTCTGTTTCCTTAATGGTTTCAGCATCGGCAAAGGAAAAGTTTTTGTAAACCGCTTTCAGTCCTTCGATCTGCGAAGCGCTCAGCTCCGGCAATTGCGGAAGGCCTTGCTGCGAGAGCAAAATAAAATAATCGATCTCTACCTGCACGCGGTAGCGGATCAGGCCAAACTCCGAAAAATAAGCCGCCAGCTCAGCCGTTGCTTTTCTATAACGTCCGTCAACCGGCGAAATCGCCGTCAATGCATTTAATTCCATGTGTCAAAAAAATAAAGGGTAAATATAGGGAAATTTTGGAAGGAGAACGGCGGTAATATTTCTGCTCTCAATCTGAAAATAAACCACACTTCGGTCGCTGGAAACAACACTATAGTGAATAGCTATTAATTAGGATATCTTTTTTGGCGCCTCCTTCCGCAAGAGGCAGGCGGAAGGCCGGGCTGCTTTCGGGCTCCGCTTCGCTGCGGTTCTTTACCGTCCCGAAGCGTCGGGACGGTAAAGGAACTGAACCCTTCGCATCCCATGGCGCAAACACTGATTTAATGATTCCCGTGTACCTATCTTATTTAATCAGCACTATTTTTTTGAAGAGCGATTTTTCAGGTCCGTTCAGCCGGATGACATAAATACCTTCCGAAAAGCCTGTCAGATCAACCGTTTGACGGGCACTCTCCAGCTTATTCTCCGACACGAGAACACCGTTTACACTATACAATGCATAGTTTGTAAACTGAATGTTCTCCTGCAAAATAGTCATGCTGCTTTTGGTTGGGTTCGGGAAGATACTCACCGACGCGTCGCTGAGCTCATCAAGGCTGTTTGGCTGCGGAGGTGGCAGCTGCAGGTTATTGTAAACCGTATCGGCCTGCATCGCCGCATGGATCAGGGGCGTGAGGCTATCGGCTCCCAGAATGGCAAAGGCCACTTTCACCGATTTGCCCGGCGCTATCTTCAGCGGGCCTGTGCTCATCACGTTGATCACATCATTGCCGCTGCCGTTGACACCGGCCGCCAGTCGCTGTGTGCTCAGCGACTTGTATTTATCTTTCGTGTCTACACCATTGGCAAAGTCAAGCCCGCCGTTACCGCCACTGACATGATCCACCGCATAGAAATTGGGCGCTGCGGTATCGGTGAGCAGTTTAATGCCGCCATACTTGCCATTGGCAGCCGTATAAAAGCTATAGCCCATTTTGGTGGCTGCATGGTAACTGCTGCGGTTTTGCGTATAGCTTGACCCGTCGATGTCCCAATCGGCAAAAATCCCGGCATACGCATTTTTCAAAGTATCGGTGGCATGCGTGTTCTTAATGTTGTATTCCCAGATCACAAAGTTGCGGTAAGGCGCCGAGCTCCAGGCATAGGTGTTCTGCTCCACCTCCACCGGGATCGGCGAGAAAGCGGCATTGTCGTTGAACTTCGCTTTGGTGTCGAAATCGGAGGTCACCGCAGGCAATACCTTGACGATGCGGCTCAGGTTCATGAAATCCACATCCGACACCGATGTGTTCGTTCCGCGCACACAGTCGGAAACGGTATTGGTGTCTTTCCCGATCATCAGACCCGCTTCATACAGAAGGTCGATGCCCTTGTATTTAAAGCCCAGGCCCTGCACCTGCGCATCCTGGTTGTAGCCCGCCTTTCCTTTGCTGGTAGCGGTAGTATACACATCGTTGATCTTAATGTCGAGGTAATCCACATTGACGAATACGCTAAAAAACTGCTTCGCCGAATAGCTGCCGTCCTGCATCAGCACTTCAAAATCGATGGACTGGTTCACAGGAATGCTGCCCCCGAGCTTAAAGGCAAAGGCATCATTGGTATTGGTCTTGCTCGCCAGCGTGGTGATCACGCCCAGCGAGGTTGTGTTGTCGACTACTGTGGCATAAGCCGAAAGCGGCGTTACCGTCACGTTCAGGGCAGTCGTGGGATCGAGGTAATTGGTGAATTTGCCCGTGATGAACAAGGTATCGCCCACGAT
>Ga0233425_10010178_pt1 | contig 11556 bp, 7 predicted proteins | sample Watercolumn_Towu_2_FD_181712 | JGI IMG/M metagenome (GOLD analysis project Ga0233425, IMG submission 181712) | Freshwater microbial communities from Lake Towuti, South Sulawesi, Indonesia - Watercolumn_Towuti2014_140_MG | ecosystem: Environmental > Aquatic > Freshwater > Lake | place: Indonesia...
CCTCGAACAATGATCCCATCCGAAGCGCCGTGCCGAAGCTCACGAGAATTCCGTCGGCGCCGCCGCTCACTACTTCTCTGAGAATCCGTTTCAGCTCAATGACGTTTGGCGTCGGATCCGACATCCAGCCATGATCGGCAGCGACACAGACGGCCCGCCCGTCTTTCGGGTTGAAGAGTCGATTGAGGCGAACTGTTTTACCTGCAACGATGGGCATATTCCTGGTTATCTGTGAACAAGATGGCGGAGTGATCCGACGATTCCTTCGTATCCGGAAACCGCCAGAATTTTCTCCGTGAAAACGATGCCGCTCATCCCCAGCGCGAACAACTCCTGGATTTCCTCGGGACGAGCGAGATTCTCCAATCGAACGAGTACGGGCACTGTCGACCATGAGCCGATGAGTGACAGAGTCTCCTTGTCGCATGCGGGCACGATGAGCGCATCCGCCCCTGCCTCCATCATGAACGAGACACCCAGCTTGATGCTTCCAGCGAAGTTGTCGGCAGTTACTCGTCCTCCCATCGGGCGGATGTCGGCAATCACGGGTAGTGAAAGCCGATAGCATTCGCGGGCCAGGCGCGAAACAGACCGGATATTCTCGGCTTCCATTTCTTCGTCGTATCCCAGAAGCAACGTCGCGACCGTCGCCGATGCTCCGAGTCGAAGTGCATCCTCGGCATCCGAAAGCTGGACTCGAGTGACTTTCAACGCCGGTAGACCAGGATCGTTTCCACGTGCAGCATTTGTCCAATCGACGCGAATGAGCGGTGAAGAGCGAAGCTTTCCGCCGAGGAGATGCGCATGATGCTCGAGTTGTCCGGGGTTCATGATGATGCCATCGAAGATCTCATTGCACTGGCTCAGGGTTTTGGCGATATCCTCCAATCCCGCCACCGCTCCGAACGAAGATGCGATGGTGATGTCAAGAAGAAGGGCACGATGATCCCGCGAGTCAAGAAACTCGCTCATCCGGATCGACGTACCGACATTGGTATTCATCATCCGTTCCTTTCCTGATCGTGTTCAGCATTTCCGCGTTGCGACTCGTCGTCACGCACGTCACCGGTCGGCGCCGGATGCAGACGCAGCGCCCGGCTGAGTGCCATCGCAGGACCCCAATGGCCTCGCCGACGAAGCCACGCAACGAGCTTCCGCGGATCGAAAAGTCTCGCAAGGGCAAACAGTGCCCAACCGACCGCGAGCGCACGCATCACCATCCAGAGGGCTTCCTCCCATGTCGAACCGGCAGCTACGATAATGAGCGCAACGACCGCCACAGGAGCCCAGAACATTGGCCGGAGCAAATCATGAAGGCCGCGCTTCGCGGCTGCGCGAAACGTTGGGGCCGCCGTGGTGTTCACGATACCAGACGATCCTTTTTCGAGCATGGCACTGATCCGTGCAGGAAGTCTGTGGCGTCGCATCCACGCGGCAAATGTCACAATAGACGAAATAGCGCCGCAAATGACCGTCCAGAAGAAAATGAAAGAGACGATACCCGGTAGCGCAAGGTGTAAATGATCCGCGACCCATCGTATTACGATATCGAGTGCGGGGAACAAGTTGTCGCCAATAATAAGATACTGCAATACCAGACCCTGGAGCGCCGTCCATGCTCCAACGCACCACCCTGCGACGAGGATCCCGAGCGCATTCCAGCCAAAGACAGTGACGGCGAGACTGAAGAGGAACCCCTGCATGGTAATTGCGAGCATCGGCCTGAGGCGTCCTCCGTAAGGAGAGAGCGCCTTCAGCCCTGCTGATATCACCGGGACCCACATCACTCTCGGCCTTTCCGAGAGCCTGTCTCCGGCATACATCATGACGAGCGACTGCACTGTCGAGAGGAAAAGCCCCGCCATGGGGATCTTTGCCTGGTGAAGCATCGAACCAACCGTCGCTTCGAATCCTCCAGCGGCCGCACCAAACTGACCCACACGGGTCCAGTCCGAGTGATGAAGCACGAGAGACTGAAGGTCTTCCAGGGCAGTCGGTGAAGCAGCATCGACAACAACGTCGAAGGGGAATTCGAGAGCTCGCTCAATCTCCCGCACCATTCTGTCCCGTACGGCGATCACCACCATTGCAGGGTGCGCCGCCATGAGATGGGGCCACAACGCCATGTGTCCGCCCCCCTTTGCTTCCATCGGGCCGAACTCATCAAGAAGCACGAGATCGCGCGAGCGGTCACCCTTGAGCGCCTTTGCCCAGTTCTCCAATGCGTTGACAGTCTCGGGATTGATTGAGTACGGGGGAGTCAACGACGGATCGCGGCGCGCGAAGAGCAGGTCCCTGCCCGACTTGAGAAGGTGCACATGATATTCGTCTGCCCCTTGGTTCGCCGTGCGGCGGTCATGGGGCAGGGCGAGAAATCCGTCGATGGGAGTGTCGTTCTCCACGGCCCAGTCAGCAAGCGCAGAAAGGAGTGTTGTTTTCCCCGAGCCAACGGGACCGGTAAGAGCGACCAAAATCATGCGAACGCCTCACTTCACGGCAGACTTGATCTTCGGAAGCACATCCTTTGTGTAGTAGCTGCAGACCCCTTTTTTTGCCGCCGGTTTGAGCTTCAGGTCCGTGATAGCCTTTTTCACCTTAGCCGGTGGCAAACCAAGTTGTTGAGCAATCGCCCCGGATGTCAATAAATCACTTTTTTCGGTCTTCATAATCCTCCCTTTCGTTTTGAGATGATGGAATGAGTACACCGCCCACGTTTCTTCAGAACATCACTTCCCTGCCTGAGCAGTCTTGGGTGCAAGCGGAGAAAAAGTCAGTTCACTTTCGTTCCCCATGCGGTCGACGGCCGATACGGCTATATTGGCCAGCACGTCGATGCGCGTCTGGTATTCCCGATCGCCTTGACGCAGGCGCGGCCGGTCACGGATGATGCGGTTCATCGGAATTACAGTCTCGCGATCCTGCGCATTGAGGATGGTGTAATCCCATGTCCTGCCGTATTGATAATAGATCACCCAGCGGAACACATCTGCCGGATTCTGGTGTGACCACGAGATCGTAAGCAGCGTATCGTTTGTGACTGTCGCCTTCACTGAGGGCGCGGCCGGAGCTTTGTCGTCAAGCCACGGCGTCGGCGGTACAAGCGCCATATTCTTGTACGGGCCCGTAATGAGCGCGGAATTCAGGAACGTCGAATCGCGCATGAACGCTTTCATGCTGAAATGGACGTGGCCAGGTCCATCGGGAACGAATCCGCGTTCGATCATGATCTGATTGACAATCTCATCCGCTCCTTTCTCACTCGTCATCCGGCCAATAATCATACCAGGCCAGAGGTTGACCCCTTTGACATTCTCTCTCGTCCACCATCCCAGAATCACCGGGAAACTCTGGGGGATCTGATTGATCGGCCAATAGAGCTGCGGTGTCCAGTAATCAACCCAGCCCTTCTTGAACCACAATCTCGCATCGGCATAGAGGCCGCTGTACTGATCGAATCCCTGAATCGACGGAGGATCTCCCGGCTTGCCGATCCCAAACGGGCTGATGCCAAACTTCACGTACGATTTCTCTTTCCTGATCCCTTCGTGCACTCTCTCAATCAAGGAATTAACCGCGGCCCGTCGCCAGTCGTCCCTGCTCAACGAGCCACCTGATGTTGTGTAGGCCGCCCATGAGTCATCATCGGGGAAACTCCCTTCACCCGACGGATAGGGATAGAAATAATCGTCAAAGTGAATTCCGTCGACATCGTATCGCTTTACGACATCCATAATAACATTGAACGTGAGGTCCTGTACCTCTTTCTTCGCAGGATCGAGCCAATGGGTCCCGTTGCTCAGCTTCTTGGCAAGATCGGGGCGGGTTTTGACAACAGATTTTTCGGAGATATCACCACCCCTCGGCATGAATGCACGATAGGGATTGAACCATGCGTGGAGCTCCAGCCCACGCTTGTGCGATTCCTCCACCCAGAATGTCAAGGGATCATAATACGGATCGGGGGCCTTTCCCTGCAAACCGGTGAGATAAGACGACCACGGTTCGATCTTGCTGTCATACATGGCGTCGCAATGCGGGCGAACCTGGAAAATGACCGCGTTCATGTGCAGCGCTGCTACAGTATCAAGAATTGCGAGCGCCTCCTTTTTCTGATCTTCGACCGAGAGGCCGGGCTTGCTCGGCCAGTCGATATTTGCAACGGTGGCCACCCAAACGCCGCGGAATTCACGATCGGCGCTGGGGATACGGTACACTTTGTCTGTTGTGGGTTTGAAGAACGAACAACCAGCGAGCATCACAACTGCTGAAAAAGCTAGTACAGTAGGGACGATTTTAGATTTCATGGAGCGGTTCCTCATGCGGGGAGGTCGGTGTATGGGGAGATATCCCTTGAGGCAGGAAGCCCTGCCTTCGGAAAATGTTACAAAAGGGATGAGGGAAATGCAAGGAGGAAGGAGAGGAATCGGGACATCAGGTCATCGGCTGATCCATCATTCTTATTCTCTTTTCCGCACGAGCGGAGCGACAGGACCCACAAGCTTCATCGTTCCCCACGTGAGGTCGTCATCTCCTTTTCCATAAATCAGGAAATGCCCTCCGTAGTCCCCACCGTCGGGATCCGTGTGAACGATCTCGAGGCCATAGACGTCGCCGATCCTCGGCGAGCGCCACCGGCTGTCACTTTTCGCCAGTGTGGAATCCATCTGAACGCGAGCCTCCAGAATGAAATCGCCGCGGCTCCTTCCCCAAGGATTCATCCGAAGAGCGTACGAGGCGACCGTCGCGGGAAGCGGTTCTTCGAGGTAGGAATGCCCGTCATCCCCGTGCCGCCACCAGGCACCATAGGAGGGCATCGACGAGTCGATCACGAAACAAAAAGCATTGTCCCCTTGCGCGAAGTTCTCAGATTTCTCATCCTTTGGAGCTTCGATGAACCAGCACACCGCGTCCTTGAAGTACCATCTCTTTGGCTCATGCCGGGGATCGACGATATCGTTCACATTGTCATGGACTTCTGCACCGAGATAGAGGTATCGATCATCCCACGCAATGTAGTACCTCGCCGTGAGGTCATCCTCGGGTCGCTCGCGTTCCCCATGGTTTGTCAGACGATTGACCGTCGAATCAAACCATGGTGCGTGACGAAGCCTGTCAATATCCCAGGAGCCGTCGCTGAACGCCAGATCCTTCCACTCCGACAGATCGCCGTCGATCACCGGGGCGTGCTCCAGCTTTGGAACTTCCATGGCGGAGGAATCCTTCCACCCCTTCGGGTTACTGCATTGTGCGAACAACAGCGCGATGGACGCGACCATCAGCGGGCTGAACCAACCTCCGTGCGTCGCAAGCCAGGGGTCTTCACGAAAGCGCTTCATTTTTTCAACCTGTCCAGAAGTGACTTGGGTCCCGTAAAATAGAGAGCGGTGGAACCCGGTTTCAAGTTCACGTCGAATCGATCTGTTCCGCCGGCAATCTCTTTCTTCTCGAAGAGATCATAGATCACTTCGCTGGAGGATGGCAGCACAAATGTGCGCTTCCCGCCAGAGAGTGAATGAACCGAAAGCAGGTTCCTGCTCACCGCAAGCACATCTCCTTGTTCATTGAAGAGATGAACCTTCGCAAACCTGGCGATTTCCCGCAACACCGTAGAAGGGATATTCGGAACGGCGATGTAGATCGAAGTCCAGTCAGGGAGAGACTTCAGCACAAATCCGGGCTGACAGGTACCTTGCGCCATCACCACTTCCCCCAGAACCAGCGCGTCCTTGTCGGCGACGTGAAACTGCGGACCGACGTGACTCTGGTTGTCCCAGAAAAGGTCTTGAGGGAGTCGCGATGTGATTGAGTGCGAGAAGTTTGTGAAGTGCATGAAGCTCGGCCAGGGATGCTCATTCCTCACGAAGTTGAAGCCGGTGAGATCCTTCATGCTCTCCACCGAGAGAGTATCCTTGATATATCCGGGAGCGTAGATCCAGAGAGCGGTTTTCCCGTCTTTGCAGAGTTCCTGCTTCAATGCAGCTCTTCGGGCATCATCGAGCCTGAATGCATTGAGGAAGATGTAGAGCTTGTAGGGCTTCAGGCGCCCTTTCAGGAAGTCATTGAGGAGGTAGAGATCGAACGGTGCTCCGAGGCGCGGGAGGCCAATCAACCGTTGGTGGAAAATTGCAGGAACGTCGAGCTCGTTGCGCACGGTCTCGTAGAAAAAGCTCTCGTCATCGAGAAGAACCGCGATCTCGGCGCTTGGCGTGCGGTCTGTCTCGAGAGCAAATTTGCCGATGGAAGCGAACTCCTTCAGCAGCGGTTTGAAAGCCGGTTCGAGATTCGGCTCGATATGCCCTTTGTGAGCAAGCCACCAGATTCCCTGTCCATGGGTGACGACAGTGCCGAAATTGCGCCGGAGGATCGCGATTGATTCGTCGAGATTCCTTGCCCGGCCGTAAGCAGGATCCGTGTCGGTGTGTGTTCGAGTGTCATCCTCCATGAGATACATCTTGTTATGCAGCCGAACGGACTCCGTGGGCAGCATGCTCGTTCCTTCCCCACCCATGCCCCGGAAGCCATAGCTGTAGGGACTCACCAGGAAGTTCACATGCGGCGATTCAAGGACTCTTCCGAGCCCGAGATGTCCGCTCCGCTGATACGTGGAGTACGGGCTTCCCGGACCTTCCGCGAAAAAGCCGGCGTTCCATGCGAGCTCCATGATATAGCCAAAGAACGCCCCGGCGAGGGCCTTCCCTTCAGTCGCCTCTTTCACCGTCTGGCAAAAGTCGACCACAAGATCCCCGCACAACTCCGCGAGGCATTGGTAGTAGTCGATCACATTCTGTTCTTTCTGCGGATCTCGAAACGTCATATGTTTCGCCTCGAACTGCTCTGCAACTGTGGGTACCTCGGCGTTTTCAAAGCTTGCCCCCGATCTGTTCCAGGCTTTTTGAAACACTGCAGGGTCGCTGTTGTACTTCTGTCTCAGCCAGGAACGGAAATGTTGCGCCATTGGCTTGCTGTAGTCGCCGGTAAGGAAGAACATCGAGAGTTTCCCCTTCACCCATTCACCCGTGTGGCCGGTCCCGACCTGATACGAAAGCACGCGTCGGGATAAGCCAACCTTCTTGAGGTATGCCGCGAAGGCGCGCAGAAAGTCCTTCGCCTGTTCGCGCCAAATCACTGAGGCGTAGGATTGGCGGTGGAGAGTTCCATCTGATACGATCTCCCGTTCTTCCGGATACTTGTCGAGCCACCACTGAGACTGCCCTTCTGCGATTTCGAGGTAGATGCGCAGATGGAAGAGCGCTTCCGGATCGACTTCCAGCACTTTATTGAAACGGGCAATAAGGGTCGAGAAATCGTAGTCGCTGTTTCGGCCCGGCCCTGGTCCGCACCATTCTGCCGAACCGATGTCGAATGCGTAGATGTGGATTCCCGTTTCGTCCGCGTTCCGTTTCGCAACTTCGGCGGCACTCCATCCCTCAATCGTCGGCGGCGAGGACCACCATGTCCCGTAGAAGGCTGGTTTGCCGTCAAGAAACAGCGTCGGAGCCCCTTTATATGGCTTGATTTCTGCTGTCGAAAAGCCGTTCCTGAATGCATTTTCTTGGGCACCTTGCGGCGCGCAGGCGCAGAGATTTCCCTGCAGCACGACCAACACCGTAACCGAAATCGACCCAATTCGCCGAATCAGCTCTTTTGCCATAGATCACTCCTGTGCATCAACAACGCGTTCAATCAATGCCTCAATCTTTCAATGATCCAATGACTCAATTCTACATTGACCAGATGACCCGATCGCCAAATGACTCGATTCTACTTCATCCCTCCCCAATGAATCGCATTAAACAGCAGCTTGAACGTCGCTTCCATCTGCGCCCGCTGCTGGACCCGGAATCCGAAGAGCACGATCTTGCCCTTGCCATAAGTGAGAGCGACAGCCGCTGCCCTGCGGGGGAGCTTTTCGGCTCCAAGAATCCATCCCGACATCAAAATGTCCTCGGCCTCGTTTGGATACCATGCGAGGACCTTGCGGGTGACATCTTGCGCCGGTGGAGTCGTCTGGAAGGCAATACGCTGGTTCACAAATCCCGGCACCTCCCGCGGCATGCCGTAGGTCACCGGGTGATTGGGATCAATGTGCAGGCGCAACAGGGAGCCGGGGCAGTTGAACTCATCGCTCCTCGTCCGTGCAAGCACGTTTACTACCGGCACATTGAATTCATCGAGGACGAGATCGCACGCTGAAGCCATCGTCACGAGAGTTCCTCCCTGCTCCACAAACTCCTTCAGCTTCTTGACTCCCTCTTTGCCGATTCCCCCGGAATACTCCGGCGGAAAATCGACGAAGTACTTCATATCCCCTTCTTCCGTCTTCCGCTTTCCTTCAACAATAACCTCTTTGGTCATATCAGGAATGACGATCACGTCGTACAGCTTGCCGAGCTCCCGCTCCTTCATTTCTTTCGTGCTGATGCTCTGTAGCGGGAATTCATACTGTTCAAGCACCCAGCGTGTCCAACCCTCATCCATCGAAGCAACCCACGGCTTGTACATTCCGAGCCTGAACTCTCCTACCTTCTGCGCACTGACGGTCGGTTTCTCTTTCAGGCCAACGACCTCGAGGGAGTACTTTTTCGCCAGCAACCCAATATCCTTGATCCCCTCGACCACGATCGATCCAACTCCGAACTCCTTTCCTCCGACCTTCATCTCTTCGCCAATCAAGCTCACTTTCCCCTTTTCTTTCAACACGGCATTGATCAGTCTCGAAGCATTGTTGGTCTCATGAGAGACGATGAACACAGATGCTCCTCCGTCTTTGACCTCACCGCGAGGCCAGTCGCTCTCTCTCAGTTCCCGGAGCGCATGTTGCGTCTCTTTGGGGAGAATCACCTTTTCCACCGATACGCCCATCATCAACGGAAGCGACCACGCTGTCATATCATATGGTGGTACAATTGGAGCACCTGCAACGAGCCGGATCTTGGGATATCGTTGAATGCCCATCATTTCCTTCACAAAGCGCCCGTACGGCTGTCCTGTCGGGATGTAGTATGCGTTTTCAGCCGTTGAGTAGAGAACCTCAACTCCGTTTTCCTGCATGATGAAGGCAAGACGAGCTGCAGAGTTCGGGTCACGCTGGTCTGCCGGGATGCGATAGTGCTCACCGGGGGCTCCCATCTTCACAGCATCCATAGCCATCGCGGCAATTCCATTCAGCAGGTCCTCCCGGTAGTTTGCACACACCTCGAGGAGAGCATCAGATGCGATCCTCTCGTAGTCCATGATATCACGTACGCGCCAGATCCCTCCCGGCCAGGGATTCGGGAAGTTGATCTGTTGCCTGTATTCAACGAGTCCTTTTGTGTTTCCGCTCAACTCGTTGTGGCTGATTTCGACCGGGGTACCCATCCGAGTCGACGCCAATTCCGTCAGAATGCCGACGACGTTTTTCCACATGGCAGTTTGTTCGGTCGCGCCGGGCCAGTACGTGTCGTACATCGCGCCGTAGATCACGCCAGACTTCTTCTGCTCCTCCAGCCGCCATGCCATCATCGTTCCGATATGGTCAACGATTCGCCAGATCATCGGATGGATGTTCTCGGCGACCGGATTCGTGTACGGAGGCGTGAAGATGCGGGGACCCGTAGCGCCCATCTGGTGTTCATCGAGCCACACCTGGGGATACCAATCGTGGAACACGGCCTTCGTCACCGCCTTTGTTTCCTTCTGGGTAAGCATGTACCAATCACGGTTGTCATCATGACCGGTGTATGGATGGTACAAGAATGGCGACCGCCCTCCTTCATATTTCGTTCCAACCCACTTCCGGTACCATTCCACTTCCATGAGCTGACCATCCGGATTGAGGGATGGCATGATAAGGAGGATGACATTGTCGAGACGCCGTTTCGTTTCGGCATCCTGAGCTGTGACAAGATCATGGGCCCACTCGAGAATCATCTGCGTCGCGCCGATCTCTGTCGAATGGATGTTGCAGCTCACAAGGACTATTGCTTTCCCCCGTGCGACAAGATCCTGAATTTCCTTCTGTGAAAGTCCCCGGGGATCAGCAAGTTTCTTTGCGACCTCTTTGTACTTCCCCTTGTCTTTCAGGTTCTCCTCTGAAGAGATGACCGCCTGAACAAGATCATTGCCCAGGGTTGTGGGGCCAAGAACTTCGACTTCGATCTTCCTGGAGTACTTCGTCAGTTCTCTGAAGTAGGATACGATTTGATTGTAGTCTGCGAGTTTACGGTCGGCCCCAACTTCAAAGCCGAGAAACTGGGACGGTGTGGGAGGTTTGGATTGAGCAAGAACCGGAATACTTGTCCAAAACGCAATTGCGATGCAGAAGATGGACAGAAGCGGACGGATGGATGTTCGCATGATGAATCCTTTGGAGGAATTTAGAGTTATGAGTTTCAAGTTCCAGGTTTCAAGTTTTGGGATGCGATAAGCGTGTGAGTTCTTAGACGCGGGATAGACACTTCAGCGGAGACAGATGCAATAGATGAATTTGAGATCAACCGATATGGAGATTGGGGGGTGTTCCATTGAATCATTGATCCATTGTCAATGACTCAATGGCCCGATCACCCGATGACTCAATTCTCTCACTTCTTCACAAAGATAAAATCCCCTCCCTCATCTCCTGTTTCACGGATTTCGCCGTACTGCGGCACCTGCCGGTTGGGACTGTTATTGATCACTGCCTGGCGGAAGCTCGCAAAAAGCGACTCGGCGGGCAGGAGCTTGTCCCTGTTGTCCTTGAGCCGCTTGATGAGGTAATCCACAAAAACGCTTTTGTCCGGCACTTCCTTCATCGCACCGCTGGTCATGGCCTTTCTGCTCGGGAGCCGGTAGAGCTCCCGCGTTGCCGGATTGTCCGAGGAAAACGCATCGCGGGTTTTGAAAATCCCGCCGCTGAAGCATGCATCAGAGATAAGGAGCGTGTGTTTCGTTGGCATTCCGGCTATGTAGTCGCGGATCGTTCCATTCGAGATCCATTCCGTTCTGGTGCTCTGCGCTGCATCCACAGGCAACCAGAACCCCTGTTTGAGCCGCTCGTCCCAGTATCCGTGTCCTGCGTAGAATATCAGCAGATTGTCCTGATCTGTGAGCTTCCTCGCCAATTGATCGAATGTCTTAATGATGCTTGAACGATTCGGATTCTTCAGTAGAATGACGTTATCGGGACTGAACGTATACGAGCCCGTGAGCACGTTCACCAGGTTGTTCGCATCCTGAATGGGATACTGCAGCGCGTTGACGCTCGGGTCCTGATAATCCTGCACCGCGATCACGAGCGCATAGTATCCCCCCTGAATGATCTGTTCTTCGCGCTCCACCACCAGTACGATTTTTGACTCGTTTTTGAATCGGTCGATGACTTTAATCTCGAGTTCATTCTTCCCCATTGCCAGAAGCGCAGTCCCGGAGAACTCCGCCCCTTGCGGAGTGGGCGTGAACGACACTTCCTCCCCGTTTACATAGACGAGCGCAACACCGGAGGAGTCCTTCGCGACTCCCCTGATGCTCACGGAAGATGTGTTCGTTGTGTGGTGCGGACGTTCATCGACAGCTTTGAGACCCCTCGTAGCTGTG